>Ga0307994_1002513_pt1 | contig 10242 bp, 8 predicted proteins | sample EllFjometagen261_FD_203171 | JGI IMG/M metagenome (GOLD analysis project Ga0307994, IMG submission 203171) | Marine microbial communities from Ellis Fjord, Antarctic Ocean - #261 | ecosystem: Environmental > Aquatic > Marine > Unclassified | place: Southern Ocean | collected 2014-11-02
CTATGTTGTTTATCCGAAATCATTTTTAGGAGTCGCCAAGAGTATCGCGAAATCAGAAATGGCAATGTCGACGGCATTACAACCAGCATTAGCCGATTTTATAGCGAATGATCACTACATTTCTCATATTAGAAATATGCGTAAATCCTATCAACGCAGAGAAAGGTTTTTGGTCGAATATCTTACTGCGCACTTAGAGCCTGATTTTGTGATTAGCGGCGTTGGTGGTGGAACCAATATTGTTTTAAATATGCCGACAGAGATATCGGACGTTAAGTTAAGTCAATCATTAGCAAATGAAAATATCATCGCTTATTCGATACCAAGCTACTATTTGGGAAAGACAGAAAACCCGAATCCAAGGAACGCTCTTATATTAGGTTTTGCCTGTAGCTCCAGAGCCCAGTTAGAAAAAAGCGCCGCTATTTTGGTTAAAACGATTCGTTGTAGTGGCTCAAAGTTGAGCTGACTAAATGCTCATCACCCGCTATTGCGCTAGCACCACTGGTGGCGAATTTTGTAAATCAACATACACATCGACATTAAAAACAGGGGATAAAACTTGGCTTTTCAATACAGCCTCGACCTTGCCAGTTTTAATTTGTTTGCCTTGATGTAATAAGCACAATCGATCGCAGTAACGGGCAGCAAGACTGAGGTCATGAATTGCGATAATCACGGTATGGCCTTCATTGGCGTAATCGACCAGTATTTGCATCACTTCTTGCTGATAATGGATATCAAGATTGGCAACCGGCTCGTCAACCAGTAACACCCTGGGTTGATTCGCCAGCACCCTTGCCAGCCAGACCCGCGCGCGTTCGCCGCCGGATAATTCATTCACATGACGTTGCGCAAAGCCTTGGATATTGGCTTGCTGCATTACCCGTTGAATAATTTTCTGATCACTGTCGCCCCAGGGCAATCGACCCATCGAGACAATGTCATGCACCGAAAGTGCCCAGACACTTTCGACAAACTGTGGCTGCAGGGCGACTTTTCTGGCCCTCTCGGCGCGGCTTAACTGATTAATATTCTGACCTGATAATTCAATCTCGCCGCTACTATCAAGTAACCCAGCAATCGCATTCAATAAGGTGGATTTTCCTGCACCATTGGGGCCAATCAATCCCAGTACTTCACCCTGTTGCAAGGTTAACGAAACATCCGACACACGCTGGTCTACGCTGAAATTTTGTATCGACATTAAATCCATCGTTGTCGCTCCTTCCAGATTAGCCAGACAAAAAACGGAGCGCCTACCAGCGCTGTCAGAACACCGAGTTTAAGCTCGCGTTCCGGCGGCAATAGCCGAACCAGAATATCGGCTAAACAAACGACCGTGGCACCGGCTAGGGCGGAAGGCACTAACAAACGGTCGGGGCGATATTTAACCAAGGGTCGAATTAAATGGGGAATCACCAAGCCGACAAAACCAATGTTGCCGGCTATCGCGACAGATGAGCCAACCAGTAAAGCTGTCCCTAAAACGATGTACCGACCCCGTTTAACGACTTCTAGTCCCATACTGTCAGCCACCTGATCACCGAGACTTAAGCCGAGTAGTAACCGCCGTTGTCGATAAATCACCACGCTGCCAAGCACAAAGGCCGGTAACAAAATAGCCAGATTATCGAGCCCACGATTCGACACCGAGCCTAGCATCCAGAACACCAGTTCCTGCATCGCATAAGGGTTTGGCGCAAAGTTCAGCACGACTGCTAATAGAGCGCTCGCCAGCGATGATATCGCCAGCCCAGCCATGATGATGATCGCAGGTCGAGCCATGGAACCCGATAGCCCCATTAGCAAGAACAATGTAATCGCCGCACCAATCAAGCCGGCAACGGGTGTTGCCAATGCACCGAGCGATGAAAATAGATTAAAGTAAAATACTAGCGCAGCACCAAGTGCCGCTCCCTGACTGGTACCGATTAATCCAGGGTCAACCAATGGATTTCTAAACAGCCCTTGTAGGGCGGCACCGGACAATCCCATCGCAGCGCCGACAATTAAAGCCAGTAGTGTTCTGGGTAATCTGATTTCACCCACAATTAAGGCTTCACGCGAGTCAGATTCCGCAAACCAATCCATCAGCCCGGTAAAGGCGTTAAGGTCAATGGTGCCGAAGCTGAGGGATGCCAAGGTAACCGACAGCAGGGACATGATTAAAAAGGGATTTAGATATTTTTCCATGCCGACAATACTTTAATTAAATCCAAACTCCATGGCCCTGGACATTGCCAGCGCCAATGCTCATCAGAAGGTGACATCGAGTCTTTGGTGATGGAACGAATGGCCGGATGACCTACGAATAAATTTGCCAGCGAATTTGATGCGGGTGCAGACCAGTAAATCGCATCAGGTGGGTCAGCGACGATTTTTTCCAGCTCTAAATTGACATAACCCGAATGTTGAATGTAATTATCCCAGCCAGCTTTGACCAGCAGATCGTTTTCCAGCGTATTGCGTCCGGTGCCGATGCCATTCGCGCCGAGTAGCAACAGGGCCTTTTGTTTACGCGGAAATTCAGCTGCAAGTTCAGTAACAACGGTTTTTTCGTCCGCCTGAATAATGGATAAAAACTGACGCTGGTAGTTTTTTATGCCAGGCAAGTTTTCAGGTAACGGCAGAACCTCTACCCTTTTACCCAGTTGCACCAAACGCTTTCGTAACAGAATGGCATTGTATTCACCGGCGATCAAGAGATCAGGCTCAAGCTGTAGAATATGCTCAAGGCTACCATCATGCACTGGCAATCCATCCGGAACCCAGTCAGCCTGGTAGCGATAGAGCAATGGGGAAAAGGCACGAACCTGTGCCCGGTCGGCATAACGTAACAGCATCCAGTCGGTACACAGATCCAGAGAAATAATGCCCTTAATCGAGGCATCTGCCGAAAACCCGAGCAGCAACAGACTCAACCCAGACAGGGTTAAGTGAGCTAGCCAGCTTTTCGGGGTTCGATGCATATACCTATTCCAGGGTTGCCGAGGGCCCTGCTAACGAGCCCCTGTCTGAGTTAAAACTTAGTTTTCAAGTTTAACCAAAAATTACGCCGGGGTGATGGAAAAAATGATGCGTGATTGACTGGCCCAGGGTACTCGGTAAACTGATTACCTGTTTCTGAGTATTTTTTGTCGAGTAGATTATTGACTCGAAACCCCAAGCTCCAGTTTTTTTGCTGATAGCTAATATGTGAATTGACAACGTCATAGGAAGACAACTTTTCAAGTTGGTTCGCAAAGTCACCGCCAAGAGTTTGATCACTGACTGCTATGTATTCAACGCCGATTTGGGTCGTGCTGCTGTACTGATACGATCCATCAACCCGTAGGATCTGTTCGGGAACCAAAGGCAAATTCTTGCCTTTGAAGCTACCAGCGGAAATTTCAGCATCCAGACGGGTCAGGCTAATGCGTGAATCGAATTGCTCCGACCATTGATTGGAAGCTTCGAGAATAATGCCCTTGCGTTTTGTTTCGTCGAGATTGAGATTGCTGAAACCAGATGAATCGAATGCGATTTCATCGTCTAAGTCGATTTGGTACAACGTGCCTCTATAGTGACTACTGCCTCGATTGTGTTCGGCACCGATTTCGATGGATAGGCCCTTCTGGGTTTTCAGGCCAGGAGTTGACCCCCAAGGTACATTGGTGTGTTCTCCTACCGTGGCATAGCGAAAGTTCTGATCCGCGCGGGCAAATAACTTGAGTTGATCGATTTGATGGCTGAAACCTAAGTTAACTACGACGATACTAGGATCATCAAAGTTAACACCGGCACTTTCTGCCAGCTGCTCGCTATAACGCAACCCTGTATCTATCTGGCTATGCTCACCAGCAGACCATAGGCTCGATACAAATAAGCCCTGAATGGTCTGAAGCATTGGCTGAGGCCCGAGCGACGAGACTAGTTCATAGTCAGTATCTTCGTAGTCGAAGCCGACAACATAGTTGATGAGATTTCCAGCCTCAAGAGGAACGACTCGATAGCTCGTGGATAAGCTTCGCGTTTCACGATCTTGTGTGGATAAGAAGGTACCAACGGTAGGACGAAATGATTGGATGAATTCTCGGTCAGTATCTCGGGCAGAAAAATCAATGACAAAGCTTCGAGTATCATCGATATTTTTTTCCATGCCCAGACGTAACATCTTGGTTTTAGTGTCGAAGAAATCGTTGGCATAAAAACTAAGAGACTGCGTTCGACTCGCGTTTAGCTCAGCCAGCAGCAATGCGCCAGGGGTTTGAATTTTATCATCAACAGATTCCAGCTCGACATAGGTGGTATAACCATTTTGGATGCGCTCGGCTCGAACTGATACACGACGATTTTCTGATTCGTTGTGATCGCGAAAGCCATCGGATTTACGATCCGATACCGAAGCCGATATACTATTGCGACCCAATACTTTCTTGCCAGACACGCTCAACTGCGTGGAATTAAAACTACCAACTTGAACACTGGCACTGGCCGAGTCTTCGAGAGTTTCTTTACGGATGATATTAATCACGCCACCGACGGCCTGGTTACCATACAAAACGCCACCGCTACCCTGTAGTATTTCGATCTGTGCGATATCATCTAGGTCGATTAAGGACAAATCGGGAGAGGCGCTGTCGGCAGAATTATTCAATCGACGGCCATCGAGCAATACCAATGTATTACGGGATGCAGCTGGTCCAAAACCACGCAGATCGACAGTCGCCTGGCTACCATCACCAAAAATATCACTGACATGTAAACCGGCCTGACCACGGAGTAATTCAGACACAGAGGCAGCATTAGATGCCTCTATAGTCTTCTGGTCGATAACTGTAATACTAGTGTTCGTCGCCTCTCTGGGTTGTTCGATACCAGAAGGGGTAATAACTATATAAAGGCCGTCGTCATCATCATTGGCAAACGATGCTGATGAACCAACTAGTAGAATAGGAAAAAATACTTTTGAGAGCGTTTTGATCATAATAACCTCAGGTACCGCCCGTACCGATGAAATAAAAAATTCAAGATACCGAAGCGGAAAGGTTAATGATTTCATTAAACTTGGATAAAACCCGCCGTAATATCACTTATCGCAAAGGCCGGTCTCCGGACTCACAGACTGATTCAATTTGAATCTGACAACATTCCTACCCGAGAATTAACTCAGTGGTATTCATGCCGCACTATCTATTTACCGTTGCGGGGGCAGCGTCGGAATTGAACTTGAAAAACATTCGCACCAACTTCCCGTTTAATCCACCTAAGTGGACACCTTTTTGTAGCGCGGAAAATATAGTAGAATTAAGCTAATGGCAATGTTTATTTATACGAAATTCTGTAAGTAACCCCTCTCTGGTCAGAACAAAAAGCAAAGAATCGCCCACACGCAGTAATCGGTGATCAAGCCAATGGGTTAAAGTCCCATCTGGGAAATTTCTCATACACCTTGGTAGTACATGTGCATGAGATGAAAAAAACAGGGGATCTAACTAAATGTAGATTTCAAACAATATTGCCCCTTTGGTTTTCGGGAAGACTCTTCCTATACTTTGGTACAGGTAGGTTCTATTATAAGCAGCCATTTTTCTTCTTCATCCTACACATGAAATTTCTCAAAGCAGTTCGGCTTGATGACTCTGACGCCCATGTATACGCAGAGCACGGCGGTGCCGCCGAGGATGGCGAGTGGATGGTGTCTGGTGGCTATGCCGTTTGCGATCTGGCTACGGGCCACCGAACTGAAGCCTGTCACTGTGGTACCTCGTTTATTTCAGTCGAGTCGCATGGCCGCTGCACAATCGCAGAGGTTTGCCACATCGAGCCACACGAATATGAGGGCATTCAGAAAGAACTTATTCGCCATTTTATCGAAGACCTTGGCGCTCCATCACCAAAAGCAGCCCGTGAAGCAGCAGACGAAGAATGCGCCTATACCGCCGACCTTGCTGCAGGGTTTCCAAGCGAAGTTTGGATCAGCGTGAACCGCCAACCCTCAGAAGAAGGCATAGCAGAACGCTATTCGGTATTCGAACGGCTGATGATAGGCGCCTACAAAATGTAAAGTGGACAGCCTATAGGAAGGCTCGGCACTAATAAATCAACAGAGCAGGCTTACATGAATTGTATTTCTGCTAGCTGAGTGATTAAAGCGACCTGAATAAAATACCTAATTGCGTTGATTCGTATTTGGAATACAAAACTTTTTCAGTTCTTTTCAAGTAACTGAAGTTTTCGGGTTAGCGTGTTTCTGCCCCAGCCCAGTAGCTTTGCTGCCTCGTGCTTTCGGCCTCGGGTAATTTGAAGAGCACATTCTAATAGCCTTTTTTCAAGCCGTGAATTAGCGTCTGACAGGATATTTTGATGACCGGCTGACAGCGACCGCATTGCCCAGATATTGAGCTGATACTCCCAATCGCTTATGTTGTTATCACCGAATAACGAAAGTGCTGCCCGCTGTGTTTGAAATAACTCAGACGGCAGGCTTTCTAAACCAATGTTGCTTTCGGCAGAGATACTAATACTACGGCACACATTCTTTAGCTGGTTGACGTTACCCGACCATTCATGCTGTTTGAGGAATGCCATGGCATCCACTTCAATTGACTTCGCATCTTCATTGAGTTCGTCACCAAAGCGATTGAGGTAATGATTGATGAGCATGGGCACGTCATCTTGTCTTTCCCGCAATGGTGGCAGGGTGAGCGTGATCTCATTTAACTGGTGGTAGAGCGACTGATTGAATTTATCCTGTTGAGTAAGATCAAATAAATTGACTGTCGTTGTAGCAATAACACACAAGGTTGAGGCTTGGTTGTCCTGCCGGTATCGGGTCAGTGTTTGGGTTAAATAGTTCTGTGATTCTGTCGGTAGAAGGTCAATATTCTTTAGCAATACGGTAGTATTAGAATGTTGTTTGATTGACATAAAAATCTCGATGACATCGTTCTTTGTCGTCGCGCTAGAGGTATTGATTGCGATTAAGGTGGCGTCTTTCTTAGTGCGGTTTAGATGAATGGTATTCGCAACAAGCGTTTTGCCAGTGCCGTGTTCTCCAGTGATGAGTAAATTACTAGAGAGCGTAGATATCTTTGCCATTTGCCGATAGAGGTTTTTAATCGGCAATGAATCGCCAATGATGTCGTTATCGGACACATCGTTAGCATAGCTGGTTAGGTTTCGACTATTCGACTCACAACCTCTGGTGACTAGCTCGATGGCCTTGTCAATATCAAAGGGTTTGGGTAAATATTCAAAAGCGCCTTGTTGGTAACCTTGCACTGTTGTATCGAGGTCGGAGTAAGCCGTCATAATAACGACGGGTTGTTTTGGGTCTACATTCTTGATTTGCTTTAACAATTCAAAGCCACTGATACCGGGCATACGAATGTCGGTCAATATTAATTGGGGGCGCTCGCTGGGCAATATGCGTTTGTAACGACTAAGCGCACTAGAGGCCGTCTCAAAGACAGTGACTGAAAATTCGGCGCGGGTTAAAGCGCGTTCGAGCACCCAGCGAATTGACTGGTCGTCATCAATTATCCAAACCGAGCGTGTATTGTCATGTGCTATTGTCATTGTTCATTCGTACTAAGTGATAAGGGTAAAATAGTGCTGAACGTTGTGCCCTGCGGCGAGCTTTCGAATAAAATAATGCCACCATGGCGAGACACGATTTCTTGTGCAATGGGCAGTCCTAAGCCGCTACCCTGTGCTTTGTTCGTTACCATCGGCAGAAAAATGGTATCTTTGATTTCAGCTGAGATGCCATTTCCGTTATCCGAAATATCAACCTGAACAACTAGTGGGTGGGTTATTTTTCCAACTGTAAAGCGTCGTCCAATCCTTGTTTTAAATGTAATTTCGCCGGTGTTATCGATTGACTGAGCCGCATTTTGAACAATGTTAAGCAACGCCTGTATGAGCTGGCGCTTGTCACCCATCAACTCAGGAATACTGGGGTCGTAGTCGATCTTGATGTTGATACGAGTCGATTCTGCTGCAATCATTAATCGGCGAATATGCTCGAGTACTTCCAAAATATTAAGGGGTGATTTTACAATTTCTGTATTGGGCCCAAGCATATTGTTAATCAGCGCCGTTAGTCTATCGACTTCATTAATGATGACCTCGGTGTATTGGCGCATTTGAGGCTCACTTAATTCACGTTCTAATAGCTGTGCTGCACCTCGGATGCCACCAAGAGGATTCTTTATCTCGTGAGCCATCCCTTGCGCAAATTGTAGGCTTGCTTGTTTCTTCAGGTTGGTAAATTCTTCGCGGATAATTTTTGATTGCCAATCGAGCTGTTTTATTTCAATCAGAATCTGTTCAATATTGTCAGCGCTGTCGATGGGGTAAATACTGTAATCAACTGAAATTGATTTGCCATTCGCTAAGGTGATTTTCGCATCATGCTCAGTAACAGCAAAAGAATCAGCACTAAAGGCGTCTAGTTTTGTGGTGATGGTGTTCGGTTCTACCTGGCTGAAAAGCTGATGTATATTTTTGCCGTATAAGCTAGAAGCACTGCTAGAGAATAGTTCCTCAGCTGCAAAATTTACATAATTGATGGTCCAGTTGTTATTCAGACATACAATGCAGCTGTTGAGCGTGTCAACTATTCTGCCAGCAGTCGTATCAGATTGAGAAAAGTTCATATAATTTCAATATTGCACTATATTGGTGCGTATTGGTAACATTGGATGAATTTAAACGTTGTACATTGTCACCCCTGTGCAGCCCGAACATTAAAAAGGCCTCTTTAGGAGGCCTTTTTAATTGGTGCTAATGAAAACTTTTAACGAAAACTAACAGCTGTAATATAAGTCAAATTCAACAGGGTGAGTGGCTAAACGCATACGCTGAACTTCTTCATTTTTGAGCGTTATGTAACTATCAATGACATCGTCAGTAAATACGCCACCAGCCTTCAAAAATTCACGATCTTGGTCGAGTGCGTCGAGTGCTTGATCGAGTGAAAAAGCGACTTGTGGTATGGCTGCTTCTTCCTCTGGTGGCAAGTCATATAAATCTTTGTCCATTGCCTCACCAGGATGAATTCGGTTCTTGATGCCGTCCAAGCCTGCCATCAATAAGGCACTGAAAGCTAAGTATGGGTTAGCGGTTGAATCAGGAAAACGAACTTCAATTCTACGGCCCTTGGGATTACCAACATAAGGGATTCGAACCGATGCAGAACGATTACGAGCAGAATAAGCGAGCATGACAGGTGCCTCAAACCCTGGAACCAAACGCTTATAGCTGTTAGTCGCGGGGTTTGCGAAAGCGTTTATGGCTTTAGCATGTTTAATAACACCACCGATATAAAATAACGCCATTTCAGATAATCCGCCATAGCCATCACCAGAAAATAAGTTGACGCCATCTTTCGCTAATGACATGTGGACATGCATGCCACTACCGTTGTCACCTACCAGTGGCTTCGGCATGAAGGTTGCTGTCTTACCGTAACTATGGGCAACATTATGAACGCAATATTTGAAAGCCTGAACTTCATCTGCCTTTCTCACTAGTGTGTTAAATTCAACGCCAATTTCGCACTGTCCAGCAGTAGCAACTTCGTGATGGTGAACCTCAACCTTCTGACCCATTTCTTCAAGAGCCAAACACATAGCAGAACGAATATCGTGCAAAGAATCAACTGGGGGAACGGGGAAATAACCACCCTTCACACGTGGGCGATGACCGGTGTTGCCATCTTCATATGATTTGCCAGTATTCCAGTCAGCTTCTTCGGAGTCGATGCGAAATGAACAGTTGCCCATCTCATTTGTCCACTGGACGTCGTCAAAGATAAAAAATTCATTTTCAGGGCCAAAGAAAGCAGTATCGGCAAGGCCAGTTGCTTTTAGGTAGGTTTCTGCCCGATTGGCAATGGAGCGAGGATCGCGCTCATAGCCTTCGCCAGTCGCTGGTTCAACTACATTACAGCTGATATTGATCGTAGGCTCATCGGTGAATGGGTCTAGTACTGCTGTAGACGGATCTGGCATTAGGATCATGTCGGATTCGTTAATACTCTTCCAACCAGCGACAGAAGAGCCATCAAACATTTGACCTTCGGTAAAGGTGTCTTCGTCAAGCCGATGAGAGGGGATAGAAACATGATGTTCCTTGCCACGAGTGTCAGTGAATCGAAAGTCGACAAATTTAACGCCGTGATCTTTAATGGTATTTAATACGTCAGCAGCTGACATCAGTAGGGTCTCCGTTACAGTGGATTTGAATTTGGAA
>Ga0307994_1002524_pt1 | contig 10220 bp, 9 predicted proteins | sample EllFjometagen261_FD_203171 | JGI IMG/M metagenome (GOLD analysis project Ga0307994, IMG submission 203171) | Marine microbial communities from Ellis Fjord, Antarctic Ocean - #261 | ecosystem: Environmental > Aquatic > Marine > Unclassified | place: Southern Ocean | collected 2014-11-02
TGTGCCCAAACAATAACACCTGCTCTATCTTATCTAGGTCGTTCATCGCCATCCAAGGGCAATGAGCGCAACTTCGGCACGTTGCACTTTTACCCGCCGTAGGTGCCTCCATTAGCACTTTGTCTGGCGCCGCCTGCTGCATTTTATAAAAAATGCCCCGATCTGTTGCTACAATAAATTCTTTGTTAGGCATATCTTGTGCAGCTTTAATGAGCTGAGTGGTGGAGCCCACAAAGTCTGCGATTTCTGCCATAGCGTAAGAAGACTCAGGATGAACCAATACCGCAGCATTAGGGTAAACCTGCTTCAGCTGCTGTACACCTATGACTTTAAACTCGTCATGTACGATACACGATCCCTGCCAAAGTAGCATTTCGGTGCCCGTTTGTTTAGCTATATATCGACCCAAATGCTGATCTGGCGCCCATATTATAGGCTTACCTTCCGCGGCCAAATGCTCCACTAATTTCACTGCAATACCTGAAGTAACGACCCAATCTGAACGCGCTTTAACTGCCGCTGAGGTGTTGGCATAAACAACTACAGTATGGTCTGGATGCGCATCACAAAACGCTGTGAACTCATCCGCTGGACAACCAATATCAAGAGAACACGTGGCCTCTAAAGTAGGCACTAAAACCCGTTTCTTAGGGCTAAGGATTTTCGCTGTCTCACCCATAAAGTGGACACCTGCTACAATCAAAGTAGACGCTGAGGCGTTGCTACCAAAACGGGCCATTTCTAGGGAATCTGATACGCACCCACCTGTCTCTTCTGCCAACTCCTGGACCAAGGAATCCGTATAATAATGTGCTACCAAGGTCGCGTCATGCTGCTTAAGCAAGCGTTTGATACGCTCCTTCTGTGCATCTACGTCTTGTACAGTAGACATCGTTTGTAAATGTTCATGGGCCAAGTGTTCTTGCACCAGCACCCTCCCAGCAATCTCTTTTTGACTCATCATCAAGGGAGTTCTTTGGGACATGCTAATTTACTCTCTCGTGGGCTAAACGAGCAGCAGAAGAGTCTGGATACTCCAGGAGTACACGTTGAAGAAGCTGATTAGCTTTGCCGATATCGCCTACATTTTGATAAGCAACTCCAGCTTTATACAAAGCGTCTGGAATCTTTCTGTGATCTGGGAACTCGCGTATCACATACTCAAAGGATTGGGCAGCCAGAGAAGCATCGCCCTGCACCATGTAAACCTCTCCTAACCAATAGTGCACATTACCCACTAATGAACCTTGTGGAAAGTCATTTAAAAAAGCCAACAATGCCACGATTGATGCATCATACTGACGTTCTCTAATGAGTCCAAACGCGGCCTTATAAGCTATCTTTTCAACTTCAGGATCATAAGGTTCCTGAATTACCATCGATTGTTCTACACCTGTTGCATCGCCAAGTTCAGCACCAATGCCGTTAGTTTGCACTATTTGATTCACAACAAAGGAGGCTTGTGTTTCATCGGCTACTGGAGGTGGCGTAGATAAACTGACAATTCGACGATCTAAATCCAAGTAACGTTGCTTTTGGTCCTGTTTAAGGCGCTCTAACTTGTAGTTAAGCTCTTCCACTTGACCACGTAATTGTTGCAATTCATATTGCAACATTTCAACAATATCAAACATTTGCGCTTTAGCACTGGCATTAGCATTGGCCTTTGCTGAGCTTTCCACCAATGCAACTTTATTAGATTCTTCAACCGCAGCCTGCACAGGCTGGGAAATAGCTAAAGACTCAGCACCTATATCATTTGCCAAATCACTGACTGGTACGGAAGTATTGGCATTGGCATTCACTTGAACTGAGGAAGCCAATACAACTAGCAATAGGATAAAACGAGTAAAAGTTTGAGACATGGAAATAAACCTCAAAAGGACCAAGTTAAAAAAACAAAAACCACCGTTATGCAGAGCACAACGATGGCATTTAAGGCGTGTAGCACACACTACATTACTATTGTAGTGACTGTAAAAAAAACAGCTAATTAGTAATTAATGTAACGGATTTCTACCCGACGGTTTTCAGACCATGACGCACTATCCTGGCCTGCATTAACTGGGCGCTCTTCGCCAAAACTAACCACTTCAATGGCATCTATAGAAACACCTTGAACCACCAAATAACGACTTACAGCATTGCCACGGCGCTCGCCCAAAGCAATATTATACTCTCGGGTTCCACGTTCATCAGCATGGCCTTCTAAAACAATACTCGCTGAAGGATTTTGGCTTAAGTACGCAGCATGGCCATTAAGTGCAGTACGAAACTCTGCTTTAATGGTGGACTGATCAAAATCAAAATAGATAATGTGTGCTAACGCTTGTGCCGTTTCTTGCGCCTGCTGCTGTTGTTGCGCAAGATCATCTGCAACTGCAGCTGCTTCATTTGCAGCCTGCTGTGCTGCATCTGTTGCGGCTTGTGCTTGGGCTTGAACTGCAGCTTCTGCTTGAGCTTCTGCTTGAGCTTCTGCTTGAGCTTCTGCTTGAGCTTCTGCTTGAGCTTCTGCCAACGCTGCAGCTTCTACAGCCACCTGCGCGGCTTGTGTGCTAGCAGTTGCATCAGTGGTTTCGCCAGTAGAACTACATGCAGCTAAAAATGCTACCAAAACACTGGAGGCGATGACTTTACTTAAATTACCCACTTGCATGGACTTGCTCCTCAATAACTCTAATTTATCGATCAAAAAATTCGTGCGCCTATTCTAACATATATAATCTCCACACCACTAGACCTGCTGACCTTCTGATGACTAATTCAGGTAAGGAGACCAGGCTGGCTCCCGAACCACACCTTCATTTGCAGGAATGTTAAACTTAACTTTGCCATCTATCGATACCGCAGCCAAAATATCTCGCCCACCATCTTTCGTCGAATAGATTACCATACTGCCATTTGGCGCTACACTTGGGGACTCATCCAAGCTTGTTTGGGTTAACAAGGACATGGTGCCTCGTTGTAAATCTTGTACGGCGATATGGAACTGCCCATCCTGACGACTAACAAGCACTAAAAAACGGCCATCATGGGTTAAACTGCCACGGGCATTGTAGTCCCCTTCAAAAGTCAAACGCTCTACCCAGCCAGAATCTAACGTGACTTGATATATTTGTGGCTTACCTCCTCGGTCGGAGGTAAAGAGAATATGTTTCCCATCTACACTCCATGCGGGCTCAGTGTCGATTCCATAGTGCTTTGTTACTCGAGTGAGGCGATTACTAGCCAAATCTAAGACATATATTTCAGCATTTCCATCTTTAGACAACACTATTGCTAGTTTACTACCATCTGGAGACCAAGCTGGAGCACCATTGATGCCCTTAAACGATTTAATACGCTCACGCTTGCCAGTCGTGATGTCCTGAATATAAATAGCAGGCCGATTTGTTTCAAAAGAAACATAAGCCAACTTACTGGCATCACGAGACCACGATGGCGACATGATTGGCTGATTAGATTTGAGTATCTCTTTAGCATTATGCCCATCAGCATCGGCAACAAGTAGTTTATAGTAGCTAGGGTTAACCTTTTTATCAGCTGCGACGTAGGCTATGCGGGTTCTAAAGGCGCCTTTAAGACCTGTTAACGCTTCGTATACAGCATCACTGACAGAATGACCCAATGCACGTAAATCATCTTTACCTCCAGTAAAGCGGGCACCTGCAATAGATTCTTGACGCTGCACATCGAAGAGTTGGTAATCAACTTGATAACCCCCAACTTCAGTTGTCAAAATCTGACCTATGATTAGGTATTCAGTCGCTAAATATTGCCAGTCACGAAAATAAACATCTTCTTTTTGATAAGGGAAACTGAGCATCAATGAACGTTTTAGAGATTTGAACTGGCCACTGCGTTCCAAATCCGCGTCGACAACCTGAGCTACATCTTCATTCAAAGCACTAGCACCAGACCACTGAAATGGAACCACCGCAATAGGTACAGGATTATCAACACCCTGTGTTATTTCAATAACCAACTCTGAAGACCATGAAGAGAGTGACAACAGCATGGTGAAAACTGCAGATGAAAATACCGAGAAGGACATTAGTTTGGGTATTCTTTGACTTAATTGCATCATTTTCTCTAATCGCATCACAATCTCAAATCCTCTGGTTTAAACTTAACGGTGAATTTACGGAAGTTAGCGTCAAATAATACCGGATTTAGCTGACTTAACTTATCAAACCGCCTAACCTTCTTCACAGCTTTTACTACCGACGCCACAAATGCATCTGTAGCACTAGCATCGCGATAACTTATTTCAATTTCAACTACTTCACCCGTAGGGACAAGGTGAATAACAAGTTCAACGACCATCCCGTTACGAGCATTGGCAGGAAGAACCCACTTGCCATCAATTTCATCTTTTATATAGTTTACTGCAGAGGCTACGGCTTGACCATTAGTGACTTGTTGCTCCAGCTCTTGGGTTTGCGCTTCTTCGTCATCTAGCAAGCTGCTTAACGCTTGCTCAACTTCAGCCAACTGCTGAGCTGCTTTCTTATCAGCTGCCTTTTTATCTGCTGTTTTCTGATCTTCTGCCGTCTTATCTGCTGCTTTCTTATCTGCTGCTTTCTTATCTGCTGCTTTCTTATCTGCTGTTTTCTTATCTGCTGTTTTCTTATCTGCTGTTTTCTTATCTGCTGCCTTCTTATCTGCTGCCTTCTTATCTGCTGCTTTCTTATCTGCTGTTTTCTTATCTGCTGTTTTCTTATCTGCTGTTTTCTTATCTGCTGTTTTCTTATCTGCTGTTTTCTTATCTGCTGTTTTCTTATCTGCTGCCTTCTTATCTGCTGCCTTCTTATCTGCTGCCTTCTTATCTACTGTTTTCTTATCTGCTGCCTTCTTATCTACTGTTTTCTTATCTGCTGCTTTCTTGTCTGCAGCTTTCTTATCTGCTACTTTTTTGTCTGCTGCTTTCTTTTTGTCTGCTGCTTTCTTTTTGTCTGCTGCTTTCTTTTTGTCTGCTGTTTTCTTTTTGTCTGCTGCTTTCTTTTTGTCTGCTGCTTTCTTTTTGTCTGCTGCTTTCTTTTTGTCTGCTGCTTTCTTTTTGTCTGCTGCTTTCTTTTTGTCTGCTGCTTTCTTTTTGTCTGCTGCTTTCTTCATTGCTGCAGAATTAACCAGCTTTTGCTGGGCTAATAGCGAGTCTAAGTCAATCAGTGTTGCTTCAACACGCTGTTTTACCTGCACAGGTGGTGTACGCTGACTATTACTTTGCCATTCTGACATAACAATAAACGCCACAATGACATGCACCATGAGTGCAAATATGCTGGGTAAAATATAGGTGTGATCTAGTTTCACGGACTTTCCGAAACCAACCCAACACTTTGGGCACCAGCCTGCTGTAACACAGTCATAATTTGGACTATATGCCCATACTCGATGGCTCTATCACCCCTTAACAACACCTGAGTATCTGGAGCTCGCTGCAATATTTTTCCTACTTGTGCGCCAATACGCTCTAGGGTGATCGGTTGTTTGTTATTCTCGCCCAATTCCAGGTAGTAGTCCCCCGACTTGGTCACCGAAATAACTAGGGGCTCTGATAGTTCATCACTAGCTACTGGGTCGGACTTAGCTTGAGGCAAATCCACATTGACTCCCTGAGTCAACATTGGCGCCGTCACCATAAATATAACTAACAGCACCATCATCACGTCGATGTAGGGTACTACGTTTATTTCTGCGTTAGGTTTATGGCGCTTAGTCCTAGGCCGTCTAATAGTACTCATAGTGCAACCTATAGCTCAGATGCGTGGGCTTTACGATGTAAAATGCTCGAAAACTCTTCCGCGAACGTCTCATAACTAGAGAGTATGGAATCTACCGTATGGGAGAATCGATTGTATGCGATAACTGCAGGTATAGCGGCAAACAAGCCCATAGCTGTAGCAATCAAGGCTTCAGAAATTCCGGGAGCTACCGTAGCTAAAGTAGCTTGATGCGCATTTGCAAGCCCTCTAAAGGAGTTCATAATGCCCCAAACCGTTCCAAACAAGCCTACATACGGGCTGACAGAACCCACACTTGCTAAAAATGACAAATGAGCTTCTAGCTTCTCTTCCTCTTTCGAAATAGCCACCCGCATCGCACGCTGAACACCTTCCATGACCGCATCACCATCGGCGTCAGTTTGCTGCCGTAAACGAGTAAATTCTTTTATACCAGCGCGGAATATATTTTCAGCACCATTATTTGGATTTGGCTCTGCACTGACTTGACGAAACAATTGGCTTAGGTCAATGCCTGACCAAAACTGTTCTTCAAACGCCTTCATGTTAGTGCGGGCAAACTTCAAAGCTCTACGGCGCTGAAAAATCATCACCCAGGACATAACCGAGGCGATCAACAACAAGAACATGACCATTTGCACCAAAAAGCTGGCGTTCAAAATCAAGCTCAGTACTGACATTTTATTGTCCACAAACGATTCCTCTTCAAGGCTTTACATTTTTCCATGCAAAGCTGATACACGATATAGTTGTACGAACACGGTAATGTTAGATTAAGTTTTCTAAATTACCAATGTATTAGTATTTAACTGACTAACAATAATACCATTATAAACACTAAGTTAGCTCAATAACTCTTGCTTTGAGCTGTACCTTGATAAAAAGTTCCGCACACTGCCATGCCTATTTAGGTTTTATTATTCACTTTGGGGGGAACAAACCCAAAGTGGTCATAGGCCCGCTCAGTTACAATTCTCCCTCGAGGCGTGCGCATAATAAAACCTTGTTGTATGAGGTAGGGTTCAAGTACGTCTTCAATGGTTTCTCTTTGTTCACTAAGTGCTGCTGCCAAATTATCAATACCAACGGGGCCACCCGCAAATTTTTCAATAATTGCCAGCATTAAGCACCTATCCATGTGGTCAAAACCGAGGTGGTCTACATTAAGCATATTGAGTGCTTTATCTGCCACATGATCACTAATCACGCCATCGAATTTAACTTCAGCATAGTCTCTCGTTCTGCGCAAAAGGCGGTTGGCAATACGCGGAGTCCCTCGGGATCTACGAGCCACCTCTGCTGCGCCAGCAGCTTCCATCTGAACTTCAGACAAATGTGCAGAGCGAGTCACTATGGTGGTGAGATCCTCGACAGAATAATATTCCAGTCGCTGGGTAATACCAAACCGATCCCGTAAAGGAGACGTAAGGGAACCTGCCCGAGTAGTTGCACCGACTAATGTAAAGGGAGGCAAATCAAGCTTAATGGACCTTGCTGCAGGCCCTTCACCTATCATAATGTCTAACTGATAATCTTCCATTGCTGGGTAAAGAATTTCTTCTATTACAGGATTTAGTCGATGAATTTCATCAATAAATAAGACATCGCCAGCCTCCAAATTAGTTAACATGGCGGCCAAGTCACCGGCTTTTTCTAACACTGGACCAGACGTCGTTTTTAAATCGCCACCCATCTCATTAGCAATAATGTGAGCAAGTGTGGTTTTGCCAAGCCCAGGTGGGCCATATATTAATGTATGGTCTAGGGCCTCAGCTCGCCCCTTTGCTGCAGCAATGTAAATCGACATTTGTTCTTGAACCACCGGCTGACCAATGTAGTCTTTCAATCGCTTTGGCCTAAGTGCCCGCTCTAAGTGGTCTTCACCTAACTGACTTACCGGTTCTACTGGTGAGCCAAAACGATCCGCTTCTATCATGCTATACCCATCATTATTAACATTTGTTAATTTCTCTTAACAGCGACCTAGCCAATGTGTGTTTAACGCACAAAAAGGTTTATATCATACCTTTTAACGATAAGCGGATGAGATCTTCACAACTTCCATCTGGTGCAGACCTTATAGCTGCAGTGACCGCCTTAGCAGCCTGTACAGGCTTGTAACCCAACGCTACCAAAGCGCTTTCGGCTTCTGATTGAGCACTAACAACAAACAGTGTTGGTTTAACAGTTCCGATTTGGTCACTTGAGTTACCTCCAGTTTGCCACGATGAAAGTTTATCACCTAGTTCTAAAACTAACCGCTCGGCGGTTTTTTTACCCACACCTGGAATTTTCACCAAGGTTGCTGAATCTTGGTTTTGTACGCAGTGGCAAAAAGCATTAGCGTCCATACCAGACAAAATGGCCAAACCCAGTTTTGGGCCTACCCCGTTAACTTTGATTAAAATCCGAAACAGGCTCCTTTCTTCTAGTTGAGAGAAGCCAAAAAGTAACTGAGCATCTTCACGCACAACAAAATGCGTATGCAATACGGCAATTTCACCTTCTGCTGGCAATTGGCAAAAACTGTTGAAAGAAATTTCAATTTCATAAGCCACTCCCTGCACATCAATAACCACTTGAGCAGGTTGTTTGTGCACTAGGATGCCACGAATACGTGCAATCATTTTAATCGCCCTATGAATGTATTGGATTTATCGAATGCGCCCACGCCGACTCCCTTTCAGTTCATTAAGTAATGCTTGTTTTCTAGCGTTTGCCGGGCTACTGCTTGCGGCCAAGCGGACAAGGCTGGCATGAGTATTAGCATGACAAATAGCAATAGCTAAGGCATCTGCAGCATCTTCTTGCGGCAAACCTGGTAGTTTAAGCAAGCGCGCTACCATTTGTTGAACTTGGCCTTTTGTCGCCGCTCCATTGCCTACAACCGCCTGCTTTACCTGACGCGCCGAGTATTCAGAAACAGGCAGTCCATGATTAACTGCAACCACCATAGCGACACCACGAGCTTGACCAAGTTTAAGCGCAGAATCGGCATTACGAGCCATAAACACTTGTTCGATAGCAAATTCTTGAGGCACATAGGTTTCGATGATCTCATCCACACCGCGGTATATCTGCCCTAGCCGCCCAGCTAATTCATCACCAGAAATTTTTATATGACCACTGGCAACGTAGGTACGTGTTGCTCCCACAGCATTAATAATGCCATAGCCAGTTTTACGAGAACCTGGGTCAATTCCTAATATGAGCGCCATGGGATAGCATTCGCTGGTGAATTTACTGATAGGCCAATACTATCAAATACTGTACAAAATCACAGTGGTTTTTCTCACCCACGAAACAAAAAAAGCCCAGCAATTTAATGATGGGCCTTTTTACACGGCTAGCCAGCTAACGCCAGTCAGTGCTACAGCTATTCAGCAGCCACTTTTTCACGTAACTTAATGTTTAGCTCGCGCAGTTGCTTTGTTGCTACAACACCTGGTGCTTGAGTCATAACACAGGCAGCACTTTGGGTTTTTGGGAAGGCAATCACTTCACGTATAGAGCTAGACCCAGTCATTAACATCACTAAACGATCTAAACCGAACGCCAAGCCGCCATGTGGAGGGCAACCAAACTTCAACGCGTCCAATAAGAACCCAAACTTCTCTTGCTGCTCTTCTGCATCGATATTCAACAACTCGAACACTTTTGTTTGCATATCTTGTTGATGTATACGAATAGAACCGCCACCTAACTCAGTACCATTAAGCACCATATCGTAAGCTCGGGATAGTCCAGTTAGTGGAGAGGCTTCCAATTCTTCTGGCGTACAAGAGGGTGCTGTAAATGGGTGGTGAATAGCCGTAATGCCTCCGTCTGAAGTGGCCTCAAACATTGGAAAGTCTACCACCCACAAAGGTGCCCACTCACAAGTCATTAGCTCGAGGTCTTCACCAAGTTTACAACGCAATGCGCCCAAGGCCTCGTTAACTACTTTTTCGCTGTCTGCACCAAAGAAGATCAAATCACCGTCTTTAGCATCTAAACGCTCAAGTAAGGCAGCACGCACCTCAAGTGGCAAGAATTTAACAATAGGAGATTGTAAACCCTCTTCCAAGTCGCTGGCGTTGTTGACTTTGATGTATGCTAAGCCACGGGCACCGTAGATACCCACAAACTTGGTATAAATATCAATTTGTTTACGACTTAAGCTGGCCCCATTAGGCACCTTAAGTCCAGCCACACGGCCATTGGCATCATTAGCTGGACCAGCAAAGACCTTAAAGTCGACATCTTTCATCAGGTCACTAACGGTCACTAACTGCAACGGAATACGTAAATCTGGCTTATCGCTGCCGTATGTTTCCATAGCTTCGCTGTATGGCATGCTAGGGAAAGGACCTAGATCAACATCAATCTGACTCTTAAATAACTCCACAACCATTTTCTCAGTAATGGCCATAATCTGAGTTTCATCCATAAAGGATGTCTCAATATCTATTTGGGTAAATTCTGGCTGGCGATCTG
>Ga0307994_1002528_pt1 | contig 10210 bp, 10 predicted proteins | sample EllFjometagen261_FD_203171 | JGI IMG/M metagenome (GOLD analysis project Ga0307994, IMG submission 203171) | Marine microbial communities from Ellis Fjord, Antarctic Ocean - #261 | ecosystem: Environmental > Aquatic > Marine > Unclassified | place: Southern Ocean | collected 2014-11-02
TAGAGGGTATCGAAGGCCAGAGACGACTTTCCAGAACCAGAGAGCCCGGTAATGATCGTCAGGGAGTCTCTTGGGATGTCGAGATCAACATTTTTTAAATTGTGGGTACGAGCGCCCCGGATCGAAATCGTTTTCTTAAGCATGGTCGACGTCCCGAGGTAATCATTCTGCTGTATTTTGGCGCTGCATTGTCTCACACCGAGGTGTGGCCACGCGCTGATTCGTGCGAGTAACCGCAAACCCTGCTATCATCTTTCGCCGAGCTGAGGCGTCGCAAAAACGCGCGTAACACCCGCATAAATGACGATGTGATGAGGGTCGTTCAGCGCTTTTTGATGGCGTGAAACAAGCTGGTAGCGATACTAAGGGTTTGAACGTCATTTCGCAAAGAACAGATTGTCCTTAAGTGAGCCCCATGAACACATCAGAACGAACGACGGCAGCCATTGTAAGCCTTTTGTATTTCGTTCGGATGTTGGGGTTGTTTAGTATTTTGCCCGTCTTTACTTTGGCTGCGAGCAAGCTTTATGGCAGTGGTCCGATGTTGATTGGGCTGACCCTGGGTATCTATGGCTTGTTCCAAGCACTGCTTCAAGTTCCTTATGGCTATCTCTCCGATCGGTTTGGGCGCAAGCCAATGTTAATGACGGGTTTGACCCTTTTTATTATCGGGAGCCTGGTTGCAGCGCTGGCTGAACGGATCGAGTGGGTGCTGGTTGGTCGAGCGCTACAGGGCTCTGGCGCGATTGCCGGGGTGCTCTTGGCGGTGCTCGCAGACGGCATGCGCTTTGAATATCGGGCCCGTGCGATGGCAATGGTGGGCGGCAGTATTGGGCTCGCCTTCGGAGGATCGCTTGTGCTGGGACCACTGCTTTATGCCTTTGGCGGCTTGCAGGCGCTATTCTATCTTGCCGCTGTAACGGGTGCGTTGGCGCTGCTTTTGGTCATTTTCGTTCTGCCAACCTCAAAAATCGCAACGGTTGAAGCCGGCAAGGATGTCAGCCCTGGTGAGCCCGGTGGGGTGTTGCATAATCCTCAGCTTCAGATGTTGAATCTGAGTATTTTCATGAACCATTACTTATTGATGTCGAGCTTTTTAGTGATTCCAATTTTGCTAACCCAATTTGGGGTCGCCATTGATGATCATGCGTTGTACTACTTGGGCATCCTGTTGGGTTCTTTTCTGCTCATGTTACCGCTGGTGATTCGTTGGCGAGGGTCACTCGATGTATTGGTCAAGGTCATGCCGGCAATCGCGGTGATTGTGGTTGGCTTTCTTGCTCTGGCCTGGTCGCCCACACTGGCGCTGTTTGTGGCTGCTGTATTGGTATTTTTTGTTGGCTTTAATTATCTAGAGGCGACGCTACCCGCATTGGTTTCAAATGTTGCGCCAACCGAGCGCCGGGGCGCTGCAATGGGGATATATTCTGCCAGCCAATTTTTAGGCCTATTTGCCGGTGGCAGTGTGGGTGGTTTATTGATTGCGCTGACAGATATCACCACCTTGTTGGTGGTCAATGCTGCGCTATCGGCAATCTGGGCCGGGATTTTAATCGCCCTGCAGCGCGGGTCCAAGCAGTCTCGTTTGCAGCAATCGTAATCGTTAAGGCGAATCAGCTCTGCCCAACAGCGTAACAAGCGGTTATGATTTACCGGAAATAGTGGGACCCATTTTGACTGAGATCAGGCAAGGATTGCAGGCGCTGGATCGCTTTGATCAAGGTTGATAGTCAAAAAGCGCTGCAAAGCATTCGATCGCACCTGCAGCTCAAGTATTGTTGGTCGACGTATAGGAGTCGTTATGGCAAGAGGCATCAATAAAGTGATTATAGTTGGGAATCTGGGTAGGGATCCGGAGACTCGGTATTTACCTTCTGGTGGCGCGGTAACCAATGTGTCCGTGGCCACCTCCAAGGCCTGGCGTGATCGTGATTCTGGGGAGCAGAAGGAGCGCACGGAATGGCACCGAGTGGTTTTTTTTAATCGTTTGGCTGAAATCGCCAGCGAATACCTCAAGCGGGGTTCTAAAATTTATTTGGAAGGCGAGCTCCGGACCCGCGAGTGGGAACGCGAAGGGCAAAAGCATTACACGACAGAAATTGTTGCTGATGAAATGCAGATGCTCGATGGCCGCGGTGGCATGGAGGGTGGCAATGGACAAAGTATGCCTGGCCCAGGCGCGAGTCAGGGGAGTAGTCAAGGTGGCGGTCAAAGTGGCGGTCAAAGTGGTGGTCAAGGTGGCGGTCAAGCCAGCCAAGGCAGTGGGGCTCGCCCGGCGGATGATTTTGGCCCGCCCCCCTCGGATGACTTTGATGATGACATTCCGTTCTAGGTTGGGGCAGTCGTGCTCCGTGGGGCTAAGGTGTGCTGCTTTTTGTTCGCCAAAAGTTCGTGGATATAGACCTTTGTGCATCTAGGATGAGTTTGATCGAGTGATGAGCCCAGCGAGAAAAACGCGGGAAGTGCCGCTATTCCCAATTCAAGCCGTTTTGTTCCCGGGGGGCATTCTCTCGCTGCCGATCATTGAGGCCCGTGATCTGGACATTGTGGCTCAGGTCGCAAAAAATGATCAGCGTTTGGGCATAGTGCTTTCTGAAGAGCGTCGTACAGTGGCATCCTTGTTGGGTCGAAGCACGCCTAATATTGCGCGGGTTGGAACGCTCACGCGAATTGAAGACTTTGATCAGAATGCACAGGGGCATTTAACCCTGTTGGTTCGGGCTGAAGCTAAATTTAAGATCCTAGATACGTTCGAGAACAATAACCGGGCGCTGATCGGCGAGGTGTTCATGCTACCGCCTGAACCCGTCATCGCGACCGGCCCCGAAGATGAATCTCTCGTTGATGTCCTTGAGCATTTGATGGCCCATCCTGCTGTTCAATTCAAAGCAAGCCAGGTTGATTATCAAACGTTATCGAGTCTTGGCGGACGCTTGGCGGAACTGTTACCGCTGAGGAATACCGTTCGTCAGCGGATGCTTGAGATTAATGACCCGATTACGCGGTTGAGCCATCTCGAGAAAATTTTAGATCAACTGCAGATCGAAGCCGACGCCCCTTAAGTGATCGAGGCAGTGGGCATCGAATCAAAAAGGGTAAGCGAGTATAATTGCGAGCGTTGCGGGATAGGAATCATATGACGATTGATCAGGACATCCGCCGGATTGGCGAGGGAGCAAAAGCCGCGGCCTCGGCGGCTCGGAAAGCCAGCACGGCGGATAAAAACACGGCCCTTGGGCTGATTGCCAAAGCAATCAAAGCCTCGGCCGAGAGCTTGCTGCGCGCGAATGCCCAGGATCTTGATCGGGCGCAAGCCGCGGGTCTTGACGCGCCGAGCCTAGATCGCCTGACGCTCACAAACGATGGTATTGTCGTGATGAGTGAAGGCTTGCTGCAGATTCAAACTTTGCAAGATCCTGTTGGTCAAATTAGCCAAATGTCGGTCAGGCCGAACGGTCTGGAAATTGGCAAGATGCGCACGCCCATTGGGGTCATCGGCATTATTTATGAGTCCCGTCCTAATGTCACCATCGACGCCGCTGGCCTGTGTATAAAAAGTGGTAATGCCGCGATATTGCGGGGAGGGTCCGAGTGCATTTCGACCAACCGCGCGCTGTTTGGCTGTATCCAAAAAGGGCTCGAAGATGCCGGGCTGGATTCGAACTGGATCCAGTTGGTCCAGACCACTGACCGCGAGGCGGTCGGTGCCTTGTTAGGTCTCAATGACTTGGTCGATCTCATTATTCCCAGAGGCGGTAAAGGGCTCATTGAACGGGTTAGCCGGGAAACGCGAATACCGGTTTTGAAGCATTTAGATGGCAATTGTCATGTCTTTGTCCATGAGGATGCGGATCTCGCTATGGCGCAATCGCTGGTAGTGAACGCAAAAACCCAGCGTTATTCGGTCTGTAACGCCCTAGAAACCTTACTACTGCATCGGGCACTACCAGCCTCCTTTCTTGATCAGTTAATGTCGGCTTTGCGAGCCAAGGGCGTGGAGGTGAGGGCTTGCGAGGACACTCGAGCGCGGCTAGCGGCACCCGAGGAGGTCAATCTTGCTAACGAGTCAGATTGGTCTACCGAGTATCTTGCCCCCATTCTCGCCGTCAAAACGTGTCGTGACCTGGATGAGGCGATTCTTCATATCAATCACTATGGCTCGAATCATACGGACGTGATCGTAACCGCTGGTTTGAGTGCCTCACAACAATTTCTGCGGGAAGTCGATTCGAGTTCGGTGATGGTCAATGCGTCTCCGCGCTTTGCCGACGGCTTTGAGTATGGTCTTGGCGCCGAAATCGGCATCTCGACCGATAAACTGCACGCCCGGGGTCCGGTTGGGCTTGAAGGCTTAACCAGCGAAAAGTTCGTTGTGTTGGGTGCAGGGCATATTCGTCAATGAGTGAGGCGTCTTTGGACCTTGCGATTCTAGGGGGTACTTTTGATCCGGTGCATACAGGACACCTGCAGATCGCGAAGGTTGTGTCTGATTTGTTGTCAGCCCGGATTTGTTGGGTCCCGAGCAACGTCCCGCCCCACAAGCCTTCAACGGTTGCAACACCTGACCAGCGCTTAACCATGCTCCGCTTAGCGGTGTCTGATCAGCCTGAGTTTTATGTGGACGACTTAGAGCTCGATCGAGGCGACATCTCTTATACCTTAGAGACCTTGAAGATTTTTCGGCGACGTATGGGGCCATTGCCTCGGCTGTACTTTATCTTGGGAATGGATGCCTACCAGAGTCTCCCCAGCTGGCAGGGTTGGCAACAGTTGTTAGATTATGCGCACTTGGTTGTTTGCCGCCGTGAGGCCGAGCATTTGCCTGCGCCGAGTCTGTTGGCATTTGAAGCATCGCACCGGGTCGCCACGACGGATATGCTGAAGTCTTCAGCACACGGCAGGGTCTTTTTTGTGGATAATGCAGTGCTGCCGATATCCTCGACAGAGATTCGCGCGCAGTTTGAAAACAAAGGCAATCCTTCAGCGTTGTTAGACCCAGCGGTCTACGCTTATATTCTTAAAGAGCCGCTGTACACTGCTTCTAAATTAATCCGGAAACCAAAATGAATACAGACGCATTGACGCAATTAGTAACCTCAGCCTTAGAAGATGTGAAAGGGCACGATATAACGGTGCTGGATGTGCGGGATCAGACCGATATTACCGATACGATGGTGGTTGCCACCGGCCAATCTTCCCGTCAAGTTAAAGCATTAGCGGCAAACGTTGTTGAAAGTGCGAAGCATGCGGGGCAGATGCCGTTGGGGGTTGAAGGCGAAGATGAAGGCGCATGGGTCTTGGTCGACCTAGCGGATGTGATTGTTCACGTGATGCTGCAGGACGTGCGGGATCAATATGACCTGGAAAGCCTTTGGAGCTTATCGCCCAATCGTTCTGAGGATGACGTCACGTTGTGAAAATGGAACTGTTAGCCTCTGGGAAGCAACCGCCAGATTGGGTGACCGATGGGTTCAGCGAATACCAGCGAAGACTGCCGCCGGAGTGCGCCCTAATCTTGACCGAGTGCAACACGGCTAAACGTATCAAAGGTGGGCGTGCGGAGGATTATCAGGTCGCTGAAGAGCAGATTCTTTTGCGCCAAATCAAAGCTGGGAGCTTTGTCGTCGCGCTGGATAAGTCGGGCCGACAGGTTTCAACAGAAGAGCTTTCAAGCCGCCTATCAGGCTGGTTGTTGAACTACCCGAAAGTACAGTTCTTGATCGGCGGCCCGGATGGGTTGTCGCAAAATTGTCTGGCTCGGGCTGATTGGGTGCTGAGCCTCTCGGCACTGACCTTTCCGCATTTCATGGTTCGGGTCTTGATGGCCGAACAGCTCTATCGGGCTTGGTCAATTTTGAAAAATCACCCCTACCACAAGTAGCCATGCGCGAAGCCCTAGCCTTAAAAGATCATCACAGCGAAAGCCAGATCTATGTTGAGCGAGCGGCAACCGGTGCTGGGTTGGTGATTGTGTTATTCGCCCTGCTCATCTTTCGGGTGGGTTATCTTCAAACCGTCCAATACTCAGATGCTGTTGCCCGCTCGGAAAAAAATAGGGTGCAGGTTGTCGCACGACCCCCTGTTCGCGGTTTGATTCTGGATCGCCAGGGCATCTTGCTCGCGGAAAATCGACCCTCGAGAAATCTTGTGGTGATTCCTGAGCAGATTCTGGATGCGGACGACACGCTGTCGGACCTGGCTGCTGTGCTTGAGATGAGCGAGGAGGATACGGCTCGGTTTCGTCGGCTCAGTGGCCGCACAACGCGCCGGTTTGAATCCGCGCCGGTGCTGTTTGATCTCTCTGATGAGCAGGTGGCGCGTTTCGAGGTCAATCGATATCGATTTCCGGGTCTATCGGTGCAAGCAAAGCTGGTTCGAAATTACCCTCAGGGTGCATTGATGGCCCATGCGGTGGGCTCTGTTCGGCGGATTAATGACCAGGATGCCTTATTGCTTGATACATCAGCCTATGCGGCAACCGACCATATCGGCAAATTAGGCGTAGAGCGATTTTATGAAGACGCGCTCCTCGGTCAGGTTGGTTATGATCGGGTCGAGGTCAATGCTCGTGGCCGGATGATGCGAGTGTTAGACGGGGTGAAACCGGTGAATGGTCAAAACCTCACGCTTTATTTAGATGCAGGCCTGCAAGCCGCCGCAGATCGTGCACTGGCGGGTCGCCGGGGCGCAGTTGTGGCGATTGATCCGAAAACCGGCGGTATTCTTGCGCTGTTGAGTCGTCCGTCCTATGACCCAAACTTGTTTGTTCAGGGAATATCCCATCAGAATTATAATGCGCTGCGAGCGTCCATTGATGCCCCATTGTTCAATCGAGCGATCCAAGGCCAATATCAACCAGGATCAACCCTTAAGCCCTTTATCGGTCTAATCGCGCTGGGAAATTCAACGATTACGGTATCCGATAGCATCGAGGATCCGGGGTGGTATCAGTTGCCGGGCACCGAGCGGCTGTATCGAGATTGGAACTGGACGAAAACCAATGACGGTGGCCACGGTCGCGTCAATATTGAAAAAGCCATTTATCGGTCGTGTAATGTGTATTTTTATGACCTTGCGGTGCGCTTGGGCATCGATCGTCTTTCGAATGACCTAAAGCAATTTGGCTTTGGGCAAGCGTCTGTGCTTGATTTGCCCGATGCCCATGAAGGCTTGTTGCCCAGTCGCGTTTGGAAACGCGCAAGCCGGAACTTGCCTTGGTACCCGGGCGACACAGTGAACCTTGGTATTGGCCACGGTGATATTTTGGTGACGCCGCTTCAGATGGCGGCGGCTGCGGCGGCGTTGGCGAATCGAGGCCGCTGGGTCACGCCAAGAATGGCGCAAAATCAACCCTTTGATCAGGTTGAGCGGTTTGCGCCGTCGGGTGCGGGTCAGTTACCCGATCGCGTCTGGGCGCCGATTATCGGTGCGATGGAAAAAGTGGTGCATCGGGGCAATCAAATTTACGGCGAAAACGGCACTGCTTGGTCGTACATTGGCCGAGATATTGACTACCGAATGGCCGGTAAATCAGGGACCGCTCAGGTTGTTGAAATTGAGCAAGGCGAGGTTTACGAGGCATCGAGCATCGAAGAAAGGCAACGCAAGCACGCTTGGTTTATTGCGTTTGCACCGATCGAGGATCCTTTGATCGCCCTGGCTGTTCTGCTTGAAAATGGCGGGGGCGGCAGCGAATACGCAGCGCCCGTCGCTCGCGAAATTATTGACTATTATCTTATGACCGCGCTTGGAAAAACGGCCCCCGACCGCGCAATGGTGAGCCTCCAATGAGCGGTGATTTTGTCCGTCGGCTACCCCGAGGGCAGTCTGGCTTTCGAAATCATCGAGGGGAATTCACGTGGTTTAATCTCGACCCGTGGCTGTTACTGATTTTATTATCGATTGTGAGTTTTGGCCTGGTGGTGCTTCATAGCGCCTCGGATGGCAATTGGGTGGTGGTCGAGGCGCAATTGGTGCGCCTGGGTTTGGGTTTTGGTTTGATGGTCTTAATCGCCCAGATCCCACCCTACTTTTTGCTGAGAACAGCGCCCTTTCTGTATGGCTTAGGCCTGATTCTATTGTTGCTAATCTATCCCTTTGGTACCGAAGTGAATGGCTCGCGGCGATGGTTAAGGGTTCCCGGGGTTTTAAATTTCCAGCCGTCGGAGTTGATGAAGCTCTTCTTGCCCATGGTTTTGGCATGGTATTTCCATGAGCGCCACCTACCACCCGGGTTTCGGCCCGTGGTTGTCAGTTGTCTGTTACTGCTGTTGCCGGCGGGTCTGATCATTGTTCAGCCGGATTTGGGCACGGGCTTGATGATCGCAACGTCTGGGTTTCTGGTGTTGATTTTGGCGGGCCTGCCCTGGCGCTATATGCTGCGCGGGGGAGCCTTGTTGCTGATTTTAGCGCCGGCGCTGTGGTTTTTAATTAAAGACTACCAGCGAGGCAGAATATTGACGATGTTTGATCCCGAGCGAGATCCATTGGGTGCAGGCTGGAATATCATTCAATCAAAAATTGCGATCGGTTCGGGTGGTTTTAGCGGGAAGGGTTTGTTTAATGGCACCCAGTCGCACTTAGATTTTCTCCCGGAGAGCAGTACCGATTTCATTATCGCGGTGCTTGCCGAGGAGCTTGGGTTTTTGGGGGTTGTGTCGTTGCTCGTGCTTTACGGCCTTTTTATTTTAAGAGGGCTCATGATGTCGCTGAATGCCCAGGACACGTTTGGTCGACTGCTTTGCGGCAGTATCACGTTCACGTTTTCGGTTTACGTGTTCGTGAATATTGGCATGGTCTCGGGTATCCTTCCTGTAGTTGGCGTGCCGCTGCCGCTGGTTAGTTATGGCGGCACCGCTCTGCTGACACTGTTTGCGGGCTTTGGTTTGATGATGTCGATTCATAGCCATCGCCGCATTACGTTGCTTTGAAACAGGTTTTGAGGGGTATGGGCGTTCGTATGAAACAACAAACTATTGGATCATTGGTGTTACTCGCCGCGCTTTATTGGGCGCTTACAGCCCCTGTGAAGGCCGATTATAGTGATCGGCCAGAGGTCCTCGCTTTTATCGCAGAGCTGACGTCGTCCGATGGGTTTGAACAATCTGAGCTCCTGCACGCGTTTGAGCAGGCAACCTATAAGCAGTCCATCATTGATGCCATTTCAAGACCGGCTGAACGGGTTATGACTTGGGCAAGTTATCAGGATATTTTTCTAACCAAGACTCGGGTCGATCAGGGGAAAGCCTTTGAGCAACAATACCGAGACAGTTTTGACCGAGCGGAGGCGAAGTGGGGGGTTGATCGCTGGGTCATTCTCGCAATTTTAGGCGTCGAGACGTCCTACGGTCGAAACAAGGGACGTTATCGCGTGATTGACGCCCTATCGACCCTTGCGTTCGATTATCCACCCCGGTCAGGGTTTTTTCGTAAAGAGTTGCGCGAATTGTTTCTGCTGGCACGTGAACAGCAAAAGCCCGTTGCCGCGCTTTTAGGATCCTACGCCGGCGCGATGGGATATGGCCAGTTTATTCCCAGTAGTTATCGGGCCTATGCGGTTGATTTTAATGGCGATGCCTTTATCGATATCTGGAACGAACCGGTGGATGCGGTCGCCAGCATCGCAAATTATCTGGCCGTTCATGGCTGGCAAAAAAACGAACCCATCCTTGCGCCGATGACCGCGTCCGCGGCGCTGCCGGACGATTTTTTTAATCAACAGTTGAAGCCTTTTCTGTCTCTTTCGGAACTGACCAATGTCGGGGTCGCGCTCGATGAACCGTTGCAGCAATGGCCGGCGCTTAAAGCCGTGCCGTTATATTATGAGGGTAAAGCCGGGGCAGAAACCTGGCTTGGATTTCAGAATTTTTACGCGATTACACGCTACAACCACAGTCGGCTCTACGCCATGGCGGTGTTTCAGTTAAGTGAACAACTCAAGGCGGCAGCCTTATGACCCGCGGTCAAAGATCCGTGCTATGCCGGTGGGTGTTTAGTGGCTTATACCTATTGACGATTGGGTCGCTGACCAGCTGCCAGTCGGACGGTCGCCAAATGGCGTCGGGGATGGTTGAAAACGTCTTGAACGCAATGGATTCGGTGTTGGCAGGCGCAGGCGAGGATCCCGACGCTCAGAGTGAGCCCCCAACAGACGATGATGTGTCGATTACCGCTGAAGCGGCGACGGATGAGGAAAGCCCATCGGTTGACC
>Ga0307994_1002529_pt1 | contig 10208 bp, 9 predicted proteins | sample EllFjometagen261_FD_203171 | JGI IMG/M metagenome (GOLD analysis project Ga0307994, IMG submission 203171) | Marine microbial communities from Ellis Fjord, Antarctic Ocean - #261 | ecosystem: Environmental > Aquatic > Marine > Unclassified | place: Southern Ocean | collected 2014-11-02
AGTCAATGGAACACTTCGGTGGAAAGTTTGATTTTATGCTGCACTCCATAGGCATGAGTCTAAACGTAAGAAAAGGTAGACCATATACAGACCTAAAGTATGATTGGACACATAAAACATACGATATTTCTGCTTTATCTTTTCATAAAATGATACAAGCATGCTACCAAAAAGAGGCCCTCAATGATTGGGGTTCTGTATTGGGGCTTACGTATATAGCAGCACAGCGTGTATTCCCAGACTATAGTGAGATGGCAGAAAGCAAAGCAATACTTGAGAGTATAGCTCGAAATTTTGGCTATCACTATGGCAAAAAGTCAAAAGTACGTGTCAACACCATTTCTCAATCTCCTACAGTAACTACTGCAGGTAGCGGGGTGAAAGGATTTGATGATTTCATAAGCTACGCAGCTAAAATGTCACCACTTGGCAATGCTGATGCAAATGCATGTGCAGACTATTGTATATCGATGTTTTCGGACTATACTAAGATGGTTACAATGCAAAACCTCTTCCACGATGGAGGTTTTAGCTTCACAGGCGTGAGTGGCGAAGTGTTGAGTAAATAAATATGATTAGAGTCCATTCAAATGTAAATAGGATTGCCATCTCGTAACCTTAGCCTATACCTCTCTAACAATAGAGAGGTTATGAAATGATAGTCTTATATCATTTGAAGCGTGGCCGATTAATAAAAAGAAATAGACTATGGCAAAATCGTCATACAGAAAAAGCTATTAAGGCTCCATTTAGTAGCTATATAATCTGTAATAATCTTGCACCTATAGTAAATCAAGTTGAAGCATTATTTCATATAACTACGGAAGCTAAGGCTTTATAACTCCACTCCCATTTCGGCAAGCACAGTATCTGCTTCTCCGAAATACTTCATTACGTACAAAACGTATCGTATATCTACACCTATAGAACGGCTATAGCTTTCATTCCAAGCATAGTCATTTATGGTGGCAGTATATGCACGATCAAAGTTGACACCTATCAGTCGTCCTTTACTATCCATTATAGGACTTCCACTATTACCACCAGTGGTATCCATATTATACAATAGTCCTACGACTACGGCATTGTTTACTGGGCTTCTAAGTACATCTGCAGGTTCTATTTTCATGAGCTTATTAAGATACTCTGGCTCCAAGTAGTAATCTGGATTATCTGTTCTTTCTGCCTTTTCTATAATACCTTTTACGGTAGTATATGGGCTTGCTACTACCCCATCTTTAGGTTCGTATCCTTTTATATATCCATAGGTAAATCGGAGTGTGCCATTGGCATCTGGTATAAAACTGCCTCCATTTACTTCCATCTCTAAATCATTGAATCTTGGGATTATCTCATCTATCTCTGCATTGATTTGAGTCATTTCAGTTTGCATATTTGAGAATGCACTGTTCACCTTATTGGCTAGTTCTATGAGCGGATCAGATATTTGCAGTGCTTTTACCAGTTTATTATCTGCCAAGCTTAGGTACTTATCTACATTTCTTATCTTAGATTTGGCCCAAAGAGAAGCAGCATAAGTCTTTATAGCTCCTTTACCCTTTGCAAGTTTGTCTGTTTTAAAAATACTACTTATCTCATTATCCTCACTCTGAGAGAGCCTATAGTATAACTCTGCAAATAGATCTTGCTCCATTTCTTCTTTGCCTAAAACCCCTCTATATGCATTGAGTTTTTTGAGTACAGATTCTTTATTCTCACTTAAAAAAGTATTGCGTTCTTCTCCTTTTAGTTGGCTTATTCTGCTTCCGTATAGTGCTATAGTAGATGCAGTGTTAAAAACGGTAGTTCCATAAAACTGATTCAAGTAAAGGTAATCTCTACTTAATTCAAATTTCCTTTTATAAAGTGCATCGTTTTTTGCAAATAGTGGCAAGTAATAGTTCTTATCAGGATTTTTTTGAGCATAATCTTGTAGCGACTTTTGATCCCTGTAAGCCTGTGCTATCACATCTGTACGTTGTAAGCCCTGCATTTTTCCTTTGAAATTTTTAGTCACATTACTTAGACTGGCTAGAGTGCCACTATACTTAAGCTGCAGATCTACATCATCCCCCACATATTTATTCATAGCGTCAATTTTATAATCGAACCAATCTGCAATAATGGGAAGCACAAAGTTGTTTTGATAGTCGTAAAACTGAGCTGTTTGGTTGCGGTAGGTTCTACCCGGATATCCAAGTATAAAGGTAAAATCTCCTTCTTTAGTACCGGCAGGATTCACTTCTAAATGAGACTCTGGTTTATAAGGGACACCATTTTCGTACGCTCTAACTATCGAAAAATCACCATTATGTCTTGGCCATTCCCAGTTATCTGTTTCACCCCCAAACTTACCAATATTTTTTGGCGGCACATAGACAAGTCGTACATCATCCAGAAATTTATATCTGAAAAGAGTATATGACTTACCCACTAGCATTTCTGATATCTCTATCACTAGATTAGGATACTTCTTTTGTTCTTTTTCCTCTAGAGCTTTTATATTCGTTTCTATTAGAACTTTTTTATCTAATGCACTTACACCTTTGGGTAGAGCACTTAATATTGCTTCTGAAACGTCGCTGTACGACTGCGTTATTTTACAAGGTAGAGAAGTCTTTATTTCTTTAGCTTCACTATCTGCATAGAAACCATTTTTCAGATAGTTACTCTCTGCCGTACTAGCTTGGGCTACCGAACTAAATACACAATGATGATTCGTAATTATAAGACCTTGGTCAGATATAAAGGAGCCTGTACACCCTCCTAAACGGACAAGAGCATTGACCAAAGCAGGTTTGGACTCATTATATATTTCGTCTACTTCTATTTCTAAGCCAGCTTTCTTTAGATCTAGCTTACTAAGATGACTCATGGTAAATATCCCTTCTTCATCACTAGTATGCTTAAAGGAAAACAGCCCTATAATAAGGGCTAATGCTACTATTTTCTTCATGTAATTTTGTGCTATTAGTAAATATTTAATCGAACTGAGAGGCTTGTATAAATCGCTTAAGAGTTTCATTGGCAGAATTTTTTATATCCTTAACCTTACCAGACCACCCATTAGTACCCTCGTAAATAAAGATTACATCATCGCCTATGTCAAATACAGATTTCATATCGTGCGTGTTTATAATGGTAGTTATATTAAATTCTTCGGTAATACTTTGTAGTAACTCATCTATTAGTCTAGAGGTGACGGGATCTAAGCCAGAGTTGGGCTCATCACAAAATAAGTATTTGATGTCTAAAGCAATGGCTCTAGCTATACCTACTCGTTTTTGCATACCTCCACTTATCTCTGCCGGAAATTTATCATTAATGCCTGCCATGTTTACTTGCTCTAGACAGAAGTTCACTCTATCACGTCTTTCGGCTTTGGTCATTTTAGTGAACATTTTTAAGGTGAACTCTACATTCTCCTCTACAGTAAGTGAATCAAAAAGTGCAGTACCTTGAAACAGCATACCTATTTCCTTTCTCACTTCTCTCAACTCAAAATACTCTAAGTTGGTAAAATCTCTATCATCATAGAATACATTACCAGAAGTAGGACTTAGCAAGCCAACCATGCACTTCATCATCACACTTTTGCCATGCCCACTACTTCCTATTACCAAGTTTACTTTCCCCGTTTCAAATTTGGTAGAAATCCCCTTCAAAACTTCAACTCCGTTAAATGACTTTCGAACGTCCTTTAATTCTATCATAGTAGTAACTGGGCTAATAAATAATCTGAAAACAAAATAGCAACTGCACTATATACTACCGCTTTAGTACTACTAGCACCTACTTCTAGTGCTCCACCATTAGTGGTATATCCTTGAAAACTAGAAACCGTAGTTATTATAAATGCGTATGTAAATGCCTTCACTAAAGCAAAGAATAAATTGTATGGTAAAAAGGACTCTCGAGCTCCTTGCAAGTATTCTTCTGAAGTAAGTATGCCCGAGGCTTCACCAGCCAGCACACCTCCTAAATTACTTAGAAAGATAGAAATAATAACTAGCATAGGAATCATAATCAGACCAGCTACTATCTTAGGCAATGCCAGATATCCACTTGAGTTAATACCCATTACTTCTAATGCATCTATCTGTTCGCTAACTCGCATAGTCCCTATTTCTGAGGCTATGTGAGATCCTACTTTACCGGCCAAAACAAGACAAGTGATAGTAGGTGCGAGCTCTAGCATACTAGAGTCACTCACTATAGAACCTATAACAGGCTTAGCTATAAGTGGCGATATAAGCTGATAAGCTATTTGTAGAGTAGTAACTGCACCTTGAAAAATGGCAATAATAATCACAATGGTGAGTGACCCTACACCAATATTGTTCATTTCTGTGATAGTTCTATCTATATAAACACTTAACTTTTCTGGTTTAGAAAACATCCCTTTTAAAAAGATGAGATACAAGCCAAATTGAGAGAAAAAGTTCATTTCGGCGGTAAATATACATCCATCTTATAAGGTGTCCATATAAGTAGTCCACACTTTGTTAAAAACAATACTACACATAAACATTGAGCCTAAATCTAATTACATTTGTTTCATAAAATATGTCAGTAGCAGTAGTATCCGGAGGAACAAAGGGAATAGGTAAAGCAATATGTAATCAACTTTTACAAAATGGGTTTAAGGTATACACCTGTGCTCGAACACCTGACCCTACTTTTAATCACGAGAATCTAATTCAAATAAAAGCAGATATGAGCGACAAAAAAGCCGTACAAAAATTTGCTAAAACAATACTCTCAAAAGAGTCTAGTATTGATATTTTAGTGAATAATGTAGGTGTCTTTTTACCTGGGAAAATACTAGAAGAGGAGGAAGGAAACTTTGAGATACAGGTGAACACTAATCTGGCATCTACCTATCACCTTACTAGAGCAATGTGTGAAGCCTTGAAAAAATCTAGTAAACCCTATATATTTAATATATGCTCCACTGCGAGTATCACACCTTATATAAACGGTGGGTCTTATTGTATAAGTAAGTACGCCCAACTAGGACTTACTAAAGTACTCAGAGAAGAGTTGAAAGAATTCAGAATAAAGGTAAGTGCCGTTATGCCTGGAGCTACTCTCACTCATTCTTGGGCAGGTTCTGATTTGCCAGCGGCTAGATTTATAGATCCCAAATCCGTTTCTCAAATGATATGGGCCGCTTATCAATTACCCGACTCTACTGTGATGGAAGAAATCCTAGTAAGGCCAATGGATGGCGACATAACCTAGCATTTCTTGCTCTATACTGACAATTTCTGAACATAATACTATGTAAATTTGTAGAATAAATTACTTTTGGAACAAATTTTATATACAACACAAAAAATGAAAAAAATTTACGTACTGTTATCAGCTGCATTCTTACTTGGCGGACAAGCTTTCGCTCAGAATGGAGTATCAAACGAGGTTATAGAAAGCCAACCTAATGTTACCGATAAAATGGAAACATTGCCTGTATCAATAGAGGATATAGCAACTTTAAAAAATACTTACTTGAAAGGTAAGCGTGAGGAGACTGTTTATTTTGACTATATAGATGAAGCCAGAACTTTTGGTGAGTCTTATGTATACTTCACGGGTAATTTTATGTGGCCAGACTCTTTACCGCTTGTACTATCTGAAGAACCAAGAAATGTTTTTTACCACGGTGGGGGTGCAATGTTTGATCCTGCTAGTAATTTCTTAGAAGTAAACTTAGATGCTCCTACTTGGACTCGTCACACAAAATATACGGTAGATTCTGCCACTGTATTTTACAAGTATCATAACTTCGGAAACACTAAGGATACTGTCCTTTTCACCTTCACTAAAGATGCTAATGTAGCTCAGCTTCAATTTGGCAGTGGTGAAACAGCAACTCCTTCAGCTTCTGTAAGATATGATAAAAACACTAATAGAGTCATAGATCCAGATGCTACTCAAACTATTATATTAGATAGTTCTAATAATACAGCGGACTTTTTCTCTAATGATTTTGAAACTTTTTCTAGTAATGCTTTTGAAATAGGTATAGACATGGATATCGTGCCTATGTCAACTCGTGATCAATATGCAAACCTTTTTGCTATGACTCTTCAACTTTTACCAGGTAAAGGAGCAGATAGTCTTAACCAACCAATGGATTATAATAATGCAGAAAACTTAGATAGCAACAATTTATCTTTACTTTCACCAATTGTTATGAGAGGTACTTCTATAACTCAAGAAGATGCAGCACATAACTTTGCATTATCTTTATATAGTAACCAAAGATATACTGACAGAGCTACTGAGTGGTTTTACCCAGGAAATGCTCCAGGTACTGATAGAAACTTCCTTTATACTATCTTCAAAATGAAGGGTGTTAATGTTGGTATCAATGAGATCAATGACGATGTTTCTTTTGCTTTGAGTCCTAATCCTATTTCTAGCGGTGAAACTTTAAAGGCAGATTTCAAATTAAGAAAATCTAGTAATGTTACTATCTCTATCTCTGACTTACAAGGTAAAGAATTAAAAGTACTTACTAATACTTTTTATGCTCCAGGAGAGCACTTAGTAGATGGTGACATCTCTGACTTAATCAGTGGTGTATATTTTTATAATATCAATACTGAGTACGGTTCTACTAGTAAAAAATTCATAGTTCAATAAGAATTAAACTTCTAACTAAAAAGAGGCAATCAATTGATTGCCTCTTTTTTTTGCCCTAAATTAAGCCTGGAGTTGGAGAAAAAATCAAATCTTCGATGGATGGCCCGTCTACCAACTGCTCCCTAAATTTATCAAAGGACTCCTTCGTTTCTAGAGAAAGAACATCTTGCAGTTTCAGCATAAAATCATCAGACACCACCATTGGAGAATGCTCGTATACTAATCGGTTATCTTCTATAATAGCACTCACAGCAAACTCATCACAAAGCCTGGTTTCTTTCCCTGTAAGTGAACAACGCTCTATCCAGCTATCTAAGTTATACTTCTCAGTACCATGCAGATATTCTAGTTTATGCATCAGGTGGGTGTTATGCTTCGCGAATAAGGCACTTATAGCAGATCTGCTATCCTCTGATATCTCCCCACCCATACTAGTGGCACAGCCCCAGCATATGGCATACTCATACACTATTTCTTTACTGTTGAGCATCTTGTTCTGTTTAAAAACCTTTTCAATGCCATATTTATTGAACGTGGAGAGTGGCTCAGTACAGAAGGTGCAGGTATCAAAAGGGCTATCCGTCTCGTAGCTATGAAAAAAGGTAGGAATACCTTCACTTAAATATTTCTTAATGTTATCCATTATACGTCGGTAAAAGTATTACTTTTGCAAAAAATTCAGCAATGGGCGTTACGAGATTAGAAAGAAAAGGTAGAAAAAATAAGACAGTAGCAAAGGTTAGAGTAGCTACTATTAAGAGGTTAAAAAGCAAAATTACTGTAGAGTCTCCCAACAAGGGAGAGTCTGGAATAATTATAGGTGATGTAATGGACGTGCTATCAGAAATGAAAGCAAAGCCAGCACCTAAAGCTAAGAAAAAAGCGGAGAAGGAGGTTGAACCTGCCGTAGAAGAATAACTTACTTAATTCAATAATTTACACAAAGGCCCGATGATTTTTTGTCATCGGGCTTTTCTGTGTTAGGCAAATATTAAAATATTCTAATTGGCCAAAATTGATCGTATACATACAAGTCTATCTAAATTAAATCAGGGTAGTCACACCATAGAGCTTAATACTACGGGTTGTAAATGGATTATTTTTAGCGACCACCACAGAGGAATCGGAGATGCAGCGGACGACTTTGTGCCCTGTAAGGATAATTACTTGGCTGCTCTGGCCTATTACTTAGAAAATGATTATAGCTTAATATTACTGGGTGATACCGAAGAATTTTGGGAGAATACGCTAAAAAAGGTACTCACCAAATACAAGGATGTACTGGAAGTAGAACGTAAATTTCATGACCCAGGCAAACTAATCAAAATATGGGGGAATCACGATGATGCGTGGAACCAGCTTAGTAAGGTCCGTAAAAATCTATTTCCATTTTTTAACAATATAGCTACGTATGAATCTATAAAGTTTGATGTAAAGCATGACGATAAGAGTATTGGGAATATGCTCTTAGTTCATGGTCATCAAGGAAGCGGAGCTAGCGATAGATTTGCTGGTGTCAGCAGATGGTTTGTTCGAGTAATATGGAGAAAAATGCAGCTCTGGTTTAAAATACCTCTTTCTACACCTGCTAAAAGTAAGCGACTAAAGAATAAGCACGATATAGCCATGCACACTTGGGCAAAAGCTCAAAATAAGCAAATAGTTGTTTGCGGCCATACTCATCAGCCGGTGTTTATGAGTAAGAACCACCTAGACGTACTTATAAGACAATTAAAAGGATTAGATGGTAATGATGTAACCAATACGGAATTAATAGCTGATATCCAGCTTAAAATAAAGCAGCTTAACAAGAAGACATCGGCAATAGGAACATTGGTTTCGGATAGTAAGCCTTGCTATTTTAATACTGGTTGTTATTCGTTTGCAGATGGGGATATCACAGGTATAGAACTCGCAGATGGTTCTATAAGTCTAGTAAAATGGAGTGATGAAAAAAAGACTGTAATTGACAGTGGTAATCTAAAAGGCATTTATGCCTCCCTTTAACGTAGCAGAGTTACTACCCCCTTAGCTACTTTATTTGCTTTTAGGCCATTTTCTATTCCAGTCCAATTAGCTACCCAAAAATATACTCCATTGGGGCATTTTACGTCATTGTACGTTCCATCCCAGCTTACACCTAAGTCTGAACTTACAAATAGCTCCTCTCCCCACCTATTGTATACCTTTATTTGATAGCTGCCTAGTTTTGGGCAGTCTACATAAGGGTTCAGAGTTTCGTTCAAATTATCCTGATTAGGAGTGAAACCTGTAGGAAAAATCAGATTACAATAGCAGTCTATTAAACTTATTTCAACAGAGACACTATCGCTACCACATACATTTTCAGTTTTGACGTGTAATTCTCCATCGTAGTTTTTTAACACAAAATTATTACCCGTAGAAGTATTATTCCAAATTACATCACCGTGTAAATTCAATGCAGTTAAAACGATTTCTTCATTTTTACATAGCAATACATCGTCCAAGTTTTGCAAAAACGGTGGAGTAACTTCATCTATATTTATGGTATCAGATCTTGTGCAGAGATCACTAGCTTTTATCTCTACCCATACATTAGAAGAAGAAGTTGTAACATCAATGCTAGGAGAAACGGAACCATCACTCCAGCTGTAGGTATAATTTGGCTCAATAGATGCTGCAAGTGTTATGGTATCACCTGTACACAACACGGTATCTGGTCCAAGTGTGAAAGGTGGAATGACTATTTCTTGTACTTCAAAATCAGCATATATTATTCCACATTCATTTGTTCCTTGTAGTCTACCAAGAGTACTCGTATAAAAATACTTAGAATCTGAAGAACTTAAATCCGGCCAGGTAAGGGCTACATCTGTAGGAGTGTACGTTACACTTAGTTCTGTAGAATCACCTTCACAAAACAAGCTATCACCTCTTATTATAACTTCAGGTGAATTATTAGTGCGGATGGTAAAAGAATCGTCAGCATAGCATACTCCTTGCCAAGCTCTTAGTTTATAAAAATTAGCTGCTTGCCAATACGTATAAGCCTGTACACTACCGTTTCCCCATCGTACGGAGTCGTAATCATTCCTTAGATCAAAAGTATATCTTGTTCCATTGCACAGAAGTGTATCCTCGGCTTCGTCCATAGTAAAAGGTTCGTCAATGGCTATCTCTACAGTATCTAAAAATACATTATTACATCTATCTCTATACTCCACATAATAGGTGAACGGTATGGTAGATGAGCACTCAGGATTCTTTATCGTATTATCATCAAGATACAGATTTGGTGTCCACGTATATGTATCATTATAACTCTGCTTTGCATTCAGCAGAGTAGTTTCGCCTCTACAGATAGAGAAAGTATCTGGGACTAAAATATCATCTCTTAGGCAAGCAGTCTGAATATTGTTAGCACCTCCTGTGGCAGAAGTAAAACCCCAAAAAACAGAACTTTCTCCACTAAAAACAGAATTTGGGATGTCAATATTAGCCGTTTGCCTAAGGGAACAGTCAAACCATACTTTAATCTGCTTTGCACCTGCACTCCATGTAATTCTAACAAGATGATT
>Ga0307994_1002537_pt1 | contig 10194 bp, 26 predicted proteins | sample EllFjometagen261_FD_203171 | JGI IMG/M metagenome (GOLD analysis project Ga0307994, IMG submission 203171) | Marine microbial communities from Ellis Fjord, Antarctic Ocean - #261 | ecosystem: Environmental > Aquatic > Marine > Unclassified | place: Southern Ocean | collected 2014-11-02
AAGACCCGAGAGCAACCTTAATTGGTAATACTCACTTCTCCAAAGATAAGGGAACATTTTTCTCAGAATCTGCATTCGTATCGGCAATCAAAACGCCAAACGCTGTAATTCTATTAGATGAGTTATCAAGAGCACATCCAGATGCATGGAATATCTTAATGACCGTTTTAGATAATGGACAACGATATTTGAGATTAGATGAAGCAGATGGTTCACCAATCGTGAATGTTGCAGAGGGAGTTACTTTCATAGCAACTGCAAACATTGGTAATGAATATACTTCAACTCGTGTAATTGATAGAGCAATCCTTGATAGGTTTGTAACAATTGAAATGGATGTTTTAACTGATGAAAAAGAATTTGGATTACTTAAATTTATGTTTCCTGAAGTTGAAGAAACTACTTTAAAAGCAATATCCGAAATAGCTCACCATACAAGAACTCAATCAATGAGTGAAAATGGAAAACTTACTTCAATGGTTTCCACAAGAGCATCTGTTGAGATGGCTGGTTTAATCTATGATGGATTCAATTTAGAAGAATCAGCAGAAATATCAATCTTTCCATTCTTTTCACAAGATGGTGGTGTTGATTCTGAAAGAACTTACATCAAACAATTGGTACAGAAATACCAACAAGATGAAAACGGTGAGCCGTTATTCAAAGAAATAGATGATACAGAAAAAACTGATGAAATCCCAATGTTTTAAAAATATATAAAATGAGTAAAGATTTACAAAAAGAAATTACAGTAAACGGTTATACGTTCGAATTAAATGATGATTGTTATAGTTGCAGAGGTGATGTTTATTATGACGATGAACATGATGAAATGCCTGAACCAGGATTAATGGAAGCGGCATACAAATTGGAAGATGTATTAAAAGAACAAGGAATCAATTCTTCATCCGAATATTCAGAAAAGGGTTGGGTTGATATATCTATTTTAAATTAATATATAAATGACAGATTTTTTACTAACGTATTTTATAATTGGATTCATTTGGCTTATAATTTGGGATTTGGGAATAAAGAAAATGCCAAGTAATGGAACGAGATTGAGATATCTCTTTCTCTGGCCATTCACACTCATCGCATTTATAGTAGGATTTATTCAATCATGGAATAGCCACACAAAACAATAACTATTGAAAACTGAACCACACAACGAAATGACTGAATCTCATAGAAAGGGATTACAGAAAATAATGGAATGGTATTGGAAAGTTGCACACAACCAAAATTTAATATCCAAAGAGGATTATGAATTAGTTTATGACCTTTGGAATAATGGTGTAACGAGGTATGGAACACATCTCCAGAAACGGTTAAACGAAATCAGAGAAATCTACAACGATAAAGACCAATGGTCATAAAAGTATTTGAAAAAAGACTTGTGTAATTGGAAAAGATTTCGTATATTGGTATTATAAAATATAAATCATGAGAAAAAAGAAAGAACCTGTATTATATACTTCAGAAGTATTAAACAGAACTATTGAAATTACAAGACCTTGGAACAACGATATGTATGACCATAACGATGAAGTTGCAGAGTTAATGAAAACCGAACTTAGTAAAAAACTATTAGAGGCATATGCATCTGATAAGGAAGTTACTATGAGAAGTATCGGTAAAATTATCCATCCATCTGGATATGGTGTTGGTTTCAATTTTCATGAAATATATGATAGTCTTAATAAAGAAATAGAACAACTTCAGAACTTTTGGTTAAACGAAGAGTATCCATATGGAGTAGAACAAGGACTTTTATCAAAAATTAAACATGAATTTGTAGGATATTAAAATTATGAGTGATAGAGAAATAATGAATGCTAAAGTAGGAATTCCCGAATGGTGGAAACCTGGTATTGCATTTCTAAAAGAAGAATGGATAAAACATCCTTATTTAAAACAATTTTCAAAAGTAGGATGTACTCCAAAAAATCTATGTACCTGTTCAAAACCAAAGTTGGTAGAACTATGGGAACATGATTCGTGTGTACGTGGTAGAATTGATACAAATGTTTGCATCAAATGTACAAACGTACATTCATTTAATATAATCAGATAATAGTAATGGAAAATTTAGAAAAAGTACAAAAGCATTTTAATTTCAAATTCGTTGAGAATTGGAATGATCAGTTGGATTTCTTCGTATATGAGGAATCAACTGCCGATGGATATTCGGTATATGTTGCAACAGATGACCCTCAAAACATAGTAATTAGTGAAGATGTTTACTATTATGATTCAGATTTGAGCACTGCATTTGTAGAGGCCGTTGAAGACCACTCCGAGGAATTAACAACAATGGAAATATATGTTGAAAACGAAGAAGATGATTGGATAGAAGAGGCTATCGAAACATTATCTGAAATGATGAATGAATCACAAAACGAAATAGATGAGTAAAACAACAGAAGATTGGTTGGAGGAATTAGTAGGAAAGTATTCCATTCCATCCGATGACACAGAAGTAAAGGACAAACGAGGAATGCTTTCAGAAAACCAACTAAAAAATTTAAGTAATGGGAAGAGTTAAAGAGATGGCAATAGATTTGCAATTAAATCCAAGTGATATTGAAAATGAATTGTATTTTCGAAATGATTATGATTATCAATATAGTGAGTGGTTAAAATCAGAAGAATTTGTAGAATATATAAATGCTGAATTGGATAGTACACGACCAAGGTATTCGGAATTTGATATCATGAAGGCAACTCGATACGCAAGTGAACAAATTACTATAAATCCAGAAGAGGTTGGTAAGCAAGTTTATGATATGTTATACTCAGAAAAAATAGAAGAATATTTATGTTGCAAAAAGATATAATGTATAAAGATTACATAGAAAATATAGAAGATTTTCCAATAAAGGGAATTCTATATAGAGATATTCAACCATTACTCGAAACACCTGTTGTATTTACACAAGCAATAGAGGATATGTACAAGTTATTAGATGTAAAACCTAAATATTGGGTTGGTATTGAATCACGAGGATTTATATTTGCATCTGCACTCGCAGCCAAATTCGGTGGAGGAGTAAAGTTAATCAGAAAAGCAGGTAAACTTCCCAATAAAGATTTGAAGAGTATTGGTTACAATTTAGAATATGGAACTGATAACATTGAAATGAAAATGGGTAGAGGAACTGTTATAATTGTGGATGATGTTTATGCAACAGGTGGTACAATGACTGCATCAAGTGAATTATGTTCAATTAGTGGATATGATACAATCGGTAAGATTTGTTTACTTGATATTGGTATAAACGAAGACACGGATGTTCAAAGTTTAATATACTATTAATGAATAAGATAATATTAGTATCTGCAACTCCATTAGAACATGGGGGATTAAAAGAATTAAACGGTATTCCGATTTTCCATATAGGAATTGGGAAGATAAATGCTGCATCAAATCTAACTGAAATACTTTGGAACGAAGAACCAGATGTTGTTATAAACTTCGGTTCGTGTGGTAACTTAAAAGACCATAAAATTGGTGAAGTATTAGAAGTTAGTGAAGTTATAAACGATATGGATACCGCAGGATTATCTGAAATACCAGTTATAAAATTAAGTGAAGAAGGAGTAAAGTGTTTCACAACAGATACAATATACGATAGTTCTCATGAAAGATATACAGATTCATACAACAAATCTGTTAAGGAATGTGGTATTGTAGATATGGAATGTTACGCACTTGCACATGTATGTAAAGAACGAGATATACCATTTCATTCATACAAGTGGGTAAGTGATGATGGAACACCAAGTCATTGGGCAGAGAATTGTAAAGTAGGATTTGATAATTTCAAATCAATCCTCAGTAATATAACATCTACTGCAAATATAACGGTAACTGAAAGACATATTGAACCAGAGAAGATAGAATTGGATAAAAACGGTAATGTAATTAAAAAATAACACTATGGATAACGAAATTGATAATGAGGGGTTTATTAGATTAGCAAAAGCAATATTAGATAATGAACCAAGTGAACGAATAGATGAACGAGACGATATAAATCTTATAGGTGGATTAACAATGCCTGTAAAAAATACAAATAAATTAAAGATGGAGAATAAGAATCATTTAAATTTTGATGAATTAATCAAAAATGTAATCCAATGGGCAGATGATAAAGCAATCCTTAAACCAGAAAACGCATCAAAACAGATGTTAAAGGTGATGGAAGAAGTTGGTGAAACTGCTGGTGCATTGGCAAAGAATGACCAAGTAGAATTAAAAGATGGAATTGGAGATGCTTTTGTAACTTTGATAATCTTAGCAAAACAATGTGGATTTACTCCAGAAGGATGTTTAGAAGCAGCTTGGGATGAAATAAAGAATAGAACAGGTAAAACTGTAAATGGGGTTTTCATAAAAAACTAAACCATGAGGGAGTTGATATTAAAATTTTACGGAGATACTGATGAAATTCTATTCGCAGATGGACTTGATGAGGCTATTATAGGATTTGAACCTAATCTTTGGAAAGTAGTTTATTCTCGTAATAAATGTATTGAAATTACAAGTATTGATATGGATGAACTTGAAGCAACTGAATATTTAGAATTTAACACATTCGGTGCATATGTTGGTGAAAAAACACCACTATGGATTGAAGATTTCAAATGGAATATATAATGAACGAAACAGATAAATCTTGGAATTGTGCAAGTTGTGGTAGTTTGAATGCATCGTGGTTGGAAACATGTGGAGGGTGTGATAGCGATAATCCATCACTTATAGTTGATACCGTATTTACATTAAATACATCAACTACAACCGATACAATGAATTGGGGAGAAGGTAAAGAAACATTCGGTATTCAACAACCAGTATATGAGGGTAGATATCAAATCGGAGATGGTAGTTTGAATGTATCATTTTCAATAGGAAAGAAACCACATTACATACACAGATGGTTTTGTAAATGGTGTTTGGGATGGAAATGGATAGATAATTAACATCACAATATCCACATAAATTTTAATTCTAAATATATATTAATATGGGATTACTTGAATGTAATCAATTAAAATAAGTATAATCAATCCAAATTTAAATGGAAGTTATTAAAAACAGATACGGAGCAGAGCGAGTTATTGAAAAAATCAACTCGGAAACTCTTAGAGTTATGGGAGAATCGATTTTTTCAAGACAATCGGAATCTGATGATGGGAAATTGACAATGTTTGATTTTGAAGGTGGTCCTTGTTTAACGGTTGGTGGTACGATTAAATTCATACAAGCCAATTGGAATATAACAAGTATCGTTCAGGAAGAAGAACAACATGAGGGTTTGGTTTCAGTTAAAATAGGAATCAAACTATAATATGTCTAAAGAAACCGTACTTCACGTGTATATCGGAGATGATGATATTCAATCATGGACACAGGGACCTGGTAAATTGGTTCTTATGCCTGAAATGTTTAATTGTTGTAAAACGGTAATTAATGATAATCTTATCAAACTTCAATTTGCAAGAGTAGAGGCAACCATCCGAGGTAACAAGAAGGCATTTGATTTCTTTGTAGAAGTTGACGGAATTCATGATACTTTAGAAAAACTAATGGAATGGGCACTTGAGGAAGAGAAGTATGAAATGTGTGCAGAAATAAAGGAATTAGAGCAAACACTAGAAAAAGATAATACGTTTTAACAGAATATGGAAAATGTACAAACAATCGGAGAATATCGAAAAGACAAGGATATAAATCTAAATAAATTCAAATCAATATATCCTAAGTACTATGAATTTATAGATAACTTTCAACGGAAATACTATAATGAAGATTCAATGAAGTTTACTATGGGTACTGATTTTGGATTTTATTGTGGAATTGTAGACTATATACTTCATAATAAACCCAAGCATATTGTAGAATATGGACCAGGATTTACTACTGTCTTGATGCATCGAGTATCTCAAGATTTGGATTACGAATTAAAGGTAACTTCATATGAAAATGATACTATGTGGTTTGATATACTCAACAAAATGGGATGTAATCCATTCGGAACTATGATACTCACCGATTTAAATTTTGAAAGAGAAACTGAAGAACTTTACTATGTATCGTATAATCACCCAATGCATGAAGATGTTGATTTTATATTAATCGATGGACCAGGACAAGTAGAATCTCCTAAAAAAAATGGGATTAAAAGAGTTATTAATACCAACTTACATAACTTTGAAGTTGAACTTGATAGAAAGATTAATCATATAATAGATGGAAGACATGAAACACAAGTTTTTTATAAAACAGAGTATGTGAATAGAACATTAACTCACCCGATACAATTAAAAAAATAATATAATGACAGAACCAAAGAAATTCATTTCTCTTAATCTTAGAGAAAAAAGAATGAAGGAAAATTGTAAATGTAAAACGGAAGATACAACAAAGGAATGTGGCTGTGGTAAGAAAAAAGAAGAATCTCCTGAGATTGGACATTTCAATGCCATATTTAATCGAATGGCTCACTTAAAGTTTTAAATGACACCAGAAGAATACTATTATAACGAACATCCGAAACCAAGTAAATCGGCAATTTATGATATGCGAATAAAATCGTTAAAATGGATGTTGGATTGTTATAAAGATGGTACAATACGAAAACGAACCATAATAACATTAATACCACTAACTCAGCTGAATGATTTACTTGGGTATTTAGAAGAATTAGAACGATATGAAGAATGTTCTATTGTTAAAGAAATAATAGACATAATATATAACACAAATTTAAAAAAACACAAATGAAAGATTTTTACACAAACGATCCACGTAACTTACATCAAAAAGTAAGTGAGAAAAAACTTACCAAGAACCAAAAAAGAAAAGAAATCATACAGAATTTAACTGAATGTATTGAGGCAGAGAATAGAAAGACCGGTCAAGGTAATATGGAATTGATGAAGAAATTACAAGAAAGAATAGATATATTAAAATCAAAAAAATAAGAACATGAATAAATTATACAGAAAACCACAACGTGGATATCTCGGTGGAGTATGTGAAGGATTAGGTGAACATACATCAACAGACCCAATACTATGGAGATTATTAGCATTTTTCGGAGGATTTGGGTTACTTTATATAATTTTATGGATATTTCTAAAAAAAGGAGAATAATATGGCAAGTCAATTTTTCGGTAATAAGAACGATAACAAAACAACAACAAAGAACACCTCAACCAAAACACAATCGAAAGGTAGTGGAAAAAAGAGTGGTAGTGGAGTAAAGAAAGCAGGTAGAGGAAAATAATCACTAAAATATTTGGTAAATCCAATTAATTTTCGTATATTTGTTTTATAAATAAAATATATGGCAATCAAACCTAAGTTTTTTCCGTTAACTGGTGATTTAAGAAACCTTTTACTTCTTATAAAAAGTATTGGTGGAGATTATCCACATCAATCATTAGTTGATATAACATTAAGTTCAAATCAGTATCATAAAAATGATAGACAGTGGTTGAATAAAGTAAGGGAATGGCATATATTAGTTAATATAACACTCAACTCAAATTTATTATGAAGATAAACAAATTAGAATTAACCGCCGAGTATATATTAGAGGGCTTGGAATTACTCAAAAGAAAACCTCATTTAAAACAACTAATCAAACGTAATATTCAAGTTGCAAGTTGGGATAAAGCTAATACATTAGAATATTTCACAGGAATGATTACAGAAGCTTCTATAAAAAGTGGTGAAAAAGTAAAGGAACATTGGTACGGTGGAACTCAATTAGCATTGGATATTATGGAATTAGAAAATCCCACAATAAATACAATCGTAAGTGAAATAAAAACCAAATTAACTTGGAACTATACCACCAAAGAAGAGAATCAAATACTCAAATTTAGTAATCAGGATTATTCAAAGATAAGTAAGTTAGTAAGATATGAAGATATACAAGTTAGACAGTAAAGGAAAGGTTCGATTATTAGAAATCGTTACGGAAAATGGATATTTAATACAATCTTCTGGTCTTTTAGATGGGAAGTTGGTAGAACATAAGAAATTGTGTAAGCCAAAGAATCAAGGAAAGACCAATGAAACCACCGAAATAACTCAATCGGAATTCGAAGCAACTGCATTGGTAGTTAAGAAATTGAGAGAAGGATATTTCGAAACAATCGAACAGGCACAAACAGTTAAGGTAATTCTACCTATGTTGGCCCAAGATTACTTCAAAAAGGAAAAGAAAGTACAATGGCCATGTTACGGTCAACCAAAGCTTGATGGTATGAGAGGATTGGGTAACGAGGGTACATTGAAATCAAGAGCAAACAAAGAAATTACTACTTTATCACATATCCAACAAGATTTAGAGAACATCACCGAATATATTGATGGTGAATTGTATGCACATGGTAACACATTCCAAGAGAATATGACCATTATCAAGAAATACAGACCTGGTCTAACCGAGAATGTAAAATACCACGTATATGATATCATTTCAGATAAACCCTTTATAGAGAGGTATAACGAACTCAAATCGTTAATCAAAGGGAAACAACACATTGAGTTGGTACCCGTGGTAGAACTCAACAATCCACAAGAATTAGAAGAATATTACGGAAACATGATGCAATTGGGTTATGAAGGTGTAATGTTACGTTGGGGTACAAATGGATACAAGATTAACGGTAGAAGTGATAACTTATTAAAATACAAGAAATTCTTTGATGTTTCAGTACCAATCGTAGATATAACACCAAACGATGCAATTCCAACACATGGTACAATTTGGGTAGAATACAAAGGTAAGATAGTAAAGACCGGTGCAAGATTATCGCATACCGAAAGAGAAGAATATTTATCTAATAAGGAAGAGTACATAGGGAAGACAGCAGAAGTGAGATATTTTGAAACAACCGATGATGGTTCGTTAAGATTCCCAGTATTTGTTGGAATCCGATTAGATAAGTAACGAATCGAACCCCCTTTGAACGTATTGGGAACTAATCAATAAGGAATATGATAAAGAAGGAATGGATGTGGATGTTGAATCCACCAAAGAAGGATAATAAGGTAGGTTTAAAGAGTTATATGTGCAATGTGGATGAAACACGTGATGATGATGAACAATACCTTGAGGATGGTGTAGATGATTTTATATCAAGAGATAAACCTACTACCTATAATGATGATGATTATGACTATTAATCCCTTATAACCCTACTCACCCATTTCGTTCTTTTGTCGTGGGGGGTTCGAAGAGTCGTAAAAAAATATTTTTGAGGGGTTTTTCTATTGATAGTATTTATATAAAATTAGAACTATAATGATTTGCATACAATGTAACGAGATAATGGTAACAATATCATCTTCACAAGGACAGTATTTTAATTGTAAAAAGTGTAATAACGTATCATTTCCCCTATCTACCTATAAAAAGCAAGATATAGTGTATAGTGAAGAGGAATTGGATATGGTCGTCATTCGTGGTCGTGATTAACTACCTCATCACTTTCAGGTCTCGAAAAACCTCAACCTTCAAGTAATTCACGGTAACAATAATAATTTAACTACACAACCTCGTACTATAAAACATAGCACTCGTTATAGTAGGGTTATAGGGTATAGTAGTGTAGGAGAAAGAGAACTTCATTCACTTCATAGGGATACTACGTTCATTCAGTTCCAACTCCCAAACTTACCAACTCCCATACTCCCAAAAGCAGTGTATCAAGAGCTAAAAGCTTACTCTGAGAATAAGAGGTTCTAAGGGAGTTTAGATTGTATCCGTACCCCAATATCACACTACATCAGTTATAACCTTAGAAATCACCTATATACACCAGTCGAGGTGTCCTTGCTTTGACTTCATCCCTACGGTGTTGAATATTCCATACTATGTGATAATATGATATGATGTATCACCCCAAAACAAACCTATCAAACCAATGTATCAGTATGGCGCTCAGACTCATGTGGATATTTGTGTCTTTCCGTGTTTTTCTCCAGACCATTATGACACCTTGTCACCCTTATGTGTCGTGTAACCCCTATGTGTTCACTTTGGAGTTGGGAATTCTCCGATTTTTGAACATGACAAGGTGTCATTATAAAGTTATTAACAAGTTATCAACACCTCGATTATTACATTATTCGTAAAAGCGCCACAATAGGACACATTGTCATGTTATTTATTT
>Ga0307994_1002545_pt1 | contig 10176 bp, 9 predicted proteins | sample EllFjometagen261_FD_203171 | JGI IMG/M metagenome (GOLD analysis project Ga0307994, IMG submission 203171) | Marine microbial communities from Ellis Fjord, Antarctic Ocean - #261 | ecosystem: Environmental > Aquatic > Marine > Unclassified | place: Southern Ocean | collected 2014-11-02
CGGGGAGAATTATCGCAGGTAAGTCCAGCCGTATTGCACGATTTAGGTCTGGCGAAGTAGAAATGCCATACCATTATGAATCAGATTCATTTTTTGGAGCGCAAGGCCAAGATTCACCCTATTAATTAACAATGAGATTCAATTATGACATTTTCGATATCTGGGTTTTGTAAACGCACTGGCATGGTGGGTGTGGCCATCACTACTTCAAGTATCAGTGTGGCTAGCCGTTGCCCGTGGATTAGAGCGGGGGTAGGGGCTGCTGCCACCCAAAATATAACGGACCCAAGCTTGGGGAACCTAATGTTGGATGGTCTGGAGCAAGGGAAAACCCCTGATCAAGTTATTAGTGACTTGGTGAATGGGCGTGACTTTATTGAATATCGGCAATTAGCTTTGATTGATGCCAAAGGCCAAAGTGCCAGTTTTACTGGTAATCAAACCCTAGGCACTAACGCTGTAGTACAGGGTAATGATTGCATTGCGGCTGGTAATATACTCATTACCACTGCCGTACCCCAAGCCATGGCAGACACTTTTGCGCAACACAGTCAGTTGCACTTGGCACAGCGATTACTATTAGCGTTACAGGCTGGAGTGGATGCGGGGGGTGAAGAAGGTCCTGTGCATTCAGCGGGCCTTAAAGTTGCCCACATTCACCCTTGGCCATTGGTCGACCTGCGGGTTGATTGGGCGGATGATGGCCCTATTGCTCAGCTAATGGATCTGTGGAAAGCATACCAACCACAAATGATGGACTACAATTCTCGTGCTATAGATCCGAGTTCTGCGCCAAGTTATGGCGTTCCTGGGGATTTGTAACAATGTCCTTGAATGTCACGGCTCAGCAGATTTTGAAACAATTGGTGAGTTTTGATACTACCAGCTACAAGTCTAATTTAGCATTAGTAGAGTTTGTTCAAAATTACCTCAGAGACTATGGCATAAACAGCCAGCTAGTGCCTGATGCCAGTGGTAAAAAAGCTAATCTTTACGCCACCATAGGCGCTAATTCAGAACGGCCAGATAAAGGCGGTATTATGTTGTCTGGCCATACAGACGTGGTGCCAGTGGCTGGACAAGACTGGGTTACCGACCCGTTTACCTTAGTGGAACAAGATGGCAAATTGTTTGCCCGTGGCAGTGCCGATATGAAGGGCTTTATTGCCTTGGTATTAAGCCGTGTGCCAGCAATGCTTGCCCAACCGTTACAATTGCCTTTTCATTTGGCTTTTTCTTATGATGAAGAAATTGGTTGTGTTGGGGTACGAGGGTTACTTACTTTATTGGAACAGCTGCCGGTTCGTCCAGCTATGTGTATAGTAGGAGAACCCACCAGTATGCAGGTGGTGATCGGGCACAAAGGCAAAGCTAGTTATCGTGTGCAAGTGACCGGCCACGCTTGCCATTCAGGCCAAGCTCCTTTAGGCGTTAATGCGGTGGATTATGGGGCTCAGTTGGTGGTCTATATCAATAACATGGCTCAGCAGTCTGCTCTAAACGGACCTTTCGACTATGATTACAAGGTGCCTTACACCACCTTGCATACAGGCACTATACAGGGTGGTACTGCCCTCAATATAGTGCCTAACCATTGTGAATTTGAATTTGAAATTCGCTATCTAGCACAACAAGACCCTGCCCCTTTGGTACAGAAAATTGCTGATTATGCCAAGTTTGAGCTGGAGCCTAAGATGAAAAATGTGGCCTCTGAGTCCGGTATCAACATAGTACAAACTGCTAGCTATCCAGGGTTGTTAATAGAACCAGAAGCTGAGTTAGTGACCTATGTTAAGGGACTGCTTAACAATGACGCCCATAGCAAGGTGATTTTTGGCACGGAAGGTGGCTTGTTTCAACAACAGCTTGGTATTCCAACCTTAGTCTGTGGTCCTGGCAACATAGACCAAGCCCATAAGGCGAATGAGTACATTAGCCTAGAGCAGTTTGTTTTGGGCGGTCAATTTTTAGACCGCCTCATTGCAGATATGGCTAATTAACCGTATGTATCAAGTCACACAATACTAATTGTGGGCGGCTTAAACAGCTAGATACTCTTCACGTAAGGCTTGGTTATCGAGTACTTCTTGGGCGGTGCCAGTAAATACTATTTCACCCGAATCAATAATAATAGCGTGGTCAGCTAACTTCAGTGCTGCCACAGCATTTTGTTCAACAATAATGGTTGTGATGCCCATTGATTTAACTTCCCGCAGCATACGTTCAATTTCTTGAACAATCACTGGTGCTAAACCTTCATAAGGCTCATCCAATAACAATAGCTTAACGTCACGAGCTAGAGCGCGTGCGAGGGCAAGCATTTGTTGTTCACCCCCCGACAGGGAAGACGCTTCTTGCTTACGCCTTTCCTCTAACTTTGGAAAATGGCTGTATATCTTTTCTAAAGTCCAGCCGATAGGCTCGGCTATTTGGGCTAATATGAGGTTCTCTTCTACGGTCACGCCTGGGATAATGCGACGATCTTCGCACACTAGTTGAACGCCGGAACGAGCGGCTTCAAAAGCTTTCATCTCGTGCAATGCTTGGCCATTTAGCCAAATTTCACCGCTAGTTAAGCCTGGCTCACTGGCCCTTGCTATAGCACGCAGGGTCGAAGTTTTACCTGCACCATTGCGGCCCAGTAAAGCCACAATTTCACCTTCTGGAATATCAAAAGATACACCCTGTACCACGTAACTTTCACCATAAAAGGCGTTCAACTCGCGGCAAGAGAAGAAGGTCTGAGGCGCCTCTACTTTACTTTCATTCATAGTCTGCTTCCTTATGGCCTTATTAAACTTGAGCTTCGCCAAGATAGGCTTCAATAACTTTGGGATGACCTTTAATTTCATCAGGCGAGCCTTCAGCAATAATCTGTCCTTGCGCTAGTACAGAAATTTTCTCAGCTAAGGAAAATACCACATTCATATCATGTTCAACGATCACTTTGGTAATGCCATCATTCATATTTTTTAGTAATTCGATGGTTTTTTCAGTTTCATGACGCGCCATACCTGCTGTGGGTTCATCAAGCAACAATAAACGCGGTTTATTAGCCAGACAAATAGCCATTTCTAAGCGTCGTTTATCACCCCGCGATAGGCTACCAGCTAAGGAATGCATATGATTTTCTAAGCCCAGTTCACAAATTTGTTGCTCAGCAAACTCAATAAGAGGGCGCTGTCTACTGCGACCCTCAAACATATTTAGGTTAAAGGATCCGTCTCTGGCAGCAAATACTGGAATGGTGACGTTTTGTAATACGGTCATTTCTGGGAAAATTGCCGGTGTCTGAAACACTTTAGCAATGCCCAACTGGTTAATGTCGAAGGAGTTAACATTAAGTAACGGTTTACCATCGAACATCACTGAACCATCATCGGGCTTAAGCATGCCCGTTAACACGTTGAGTAAGGTCGATTTTCCAGCGCCGTTGGGCCCTATAAGGGCGTGGGTGGACCCTTTTTCGATTTTTAAATTAACGTTTTGTAAGGCTTTTAAACCACCAAAACTTAAGGACACTTGATGTATGTCTAATATGGCCATGGTTTAGTCTCCTATTCGCCGTCAATGGTCGTGAAAAAACGTTTCTTGAGGCGAGCTACAGCCTCCATAAAACCACCTGGCATAAAGATAACCACCACCATAAAGATGACACCAAGCACTAGCAGCCACTGCTCACCAAGACTTACGGATAAGACGTTTTCAAAGTACAGCATGAAACCTGCGCCTAACATGGGCCCAACCAAAGTACCTACACCGCCGATGACAGACATGATGACAATTTCCCCTGATTGGTGCCAACCAAGGAATTCGTGACCTACAAAGGGCTCATAAACCACCATTAAAGAACCTGCAACAGCGGCATACATAGCGCTCAATACAAAGGCCAATAGCTTGTATTTACGGGCGTTAATACCAGTGTATTCTAAACGGGTTTGATTGCACTTGATGGCTTTCATCATTAAGCCTACAGGCGAACGCTCAATGCGTTTGGCGAGGTAATACAGAAGAATTGCCATGAGTGCGCAAAAGTAAAATACAGTATCACCCTGCATTTTTAGATCGAACAGCATAGGCGTTGGCATGCCTGTTAAACCATTTTCACCCCCTGTCCATTTTTGCAACATGGACATGGCCATAGAATCAAACATCTCTGCAAACGCCAAGGTGAGAATAGAGAAATAGATACCTGTTCTCTTTAATGTGAGTAAACCAATAATTAAAGCCACCAACGTTGCTGCAGCGACCGCTACTATAATGGCTGGGATAATATTGTCGGAGAAGTTTTTTAACATTATGCCGGTTGTGTAGGCCGAAATACCGAAGAAGGCCGCATGTCCGAAAGATAAGTAGCCAGTAAAACCTAGCAAAATATCAAAACCCACCACAAAGATACAGAAGATCATAATTTTTGTATCTAGGCCAGAGTAACCACCGATTAGAGGAAACCATAAGGGCATGGTTAGTGCCACCAAAGCGAACATCAACACGGCTTTATTGTGTTGCCAAAAGTTCTGTTGAGTGATCATTATTCAAATACTCCCTTGGCACCCAATAAGCCACGAGGGCGGACTAATAAAATGATAACAGTGATTAGGTAAATGATAATGGTATTAATATAGATGTAAGGCGCAGTAAAGCTTTGGGCCATGCCGATTAAAATACCCGCTAACACGGCTCCACCAAGGGAGCCCATACCGCCAATAACCACAATAAGGAAGGAAGGCACAAGGAGTTGCATGCCTACTTCTGGTGATACCTGAGTTACTGGGCCACCAAACACACCAGCAATACCGGCAATCATGGCCCCTAGACCAAATACAATCATAAAGCGGCGGTTGATGTTAACACCCATGAACTGCAGCATCTCAGCATCGCGCATACCAGCTCGTATTACTAAGCCGAAGCGGGTTAGATGTAACAGAGCAAATACAGCTGCTACCGTGACAATAGACACCACAACTAAGATCAAGCGCCACTTGGGATAGACTACAAAACCTTCTAAGAAGGGCAGGTAATCATGCAGCATTATGATACCGTTACCCCAGCTAGGGATGGCAAAAGGAATATTATTCGCACCAAAAATCCATTTTAAAAGTTCCTGTAACACGATGGCTAAACCAAAGGTTACCAAGATTTGGTCGGTGTGAGGCCGGTTATAGAAGCGCTGGATTAAACCGCGCTCCAAAAGTATCCCTATGACAAATAGAATAGGGGGCACAAGAATCAGCGCTAGGCCAAAACCTAGGGCGTTGTTGATACTCACTGCTAGGTATATAGCAATAAGGTACAAAGCTCCATGGGCGAAGTTAACTACGCCCAAAGTGCCAAAAATAAGAGTGAGGCCCAGAGCAATGAGCACGTATATGGAACCCAGCTGTAAGCCAGTTAATAAAGATAGGGTAAAAGCGTTGAGCGTCATATCCATTTTGGAGATACTCCCATTGGTTGCTGTGGCAAAATCATGGTATTTTTTTAATATTATATGGGTAAAATAAAAAACGGGCCAGCGTTAAACTTGGCCCGTGCAGTTCGCTACATACAGCTTATGCCGGTACGTATGGACCTAACTCACCACCAAAGATGGCTGGATCATAATCAACGGTCTTCGCAGCCACTTGATCAACGATCTGTAAATAGTCAAAGTCGCTGGTACGTGCAGAAGGTGATTTACCCTGCATAACCAAGATGTCTTTGATGCACTGGTGATCAGAACCACGGTACAAGGTTGGGCCGTTGCCAGCACCAGTGAATTCGAAGTCTTCAAGCGCTTTAATCACTTCTGGTGGGTAAAAAGTGCCGGCCATTTCGCATGCGTTGGCATATAAAAGGGTCTGCACATAACAAGTATGCGCTGCCTGTGAAGGTGGGAAGCCGTATTCATCACTAAAGGCCTTTACAAACACTTTAGAACCTTCATCTTCCAATGCCCAGTTCCAGCCCGAGGTACCTAATACACCATCAATGTTAGCTGAGCCTGCGCCTTTAGCCATTAAACGGCTGTATAGAGGCACTACGACTTCTAAGTTTTTACCATTCTTTTGCATGTCTCGCATGCCAAAGTTTACGGCGTTGGTTAAAGAGTTAACCATGTTGGCGCCGTAGTGGTTCAATATCAGAACGTCTGCATCTGAGTTCAGTACCTGAGATAGATACTGAGAGAAGTCAGTAGTCTTCAAAGGCGTCATGATGTTGCCTTCAGTTGACCAGCCTTCTTTCTCTGTGAATTCCTGCATAGACTCTTGCTGGGTGTGGCCCCAAGAGTAGTCAGCAGTTAAGTGGAAGGCGCGACGGTCTTTGCCGTATTCGTTGCTCAATACGGGAGATAGTGCTTTACCTGTCATGTGAGCGTTGAAGAAATGACGGAAACCATAACGTTGCTTGTCCTTACCCGTGGTGTCGTTTGAGTGAGTCAAACCACACATAAAGATAATACCTAGCTCGTTACAAAGGTACTGTTGGGCAATGGCGATGCCAGAAGAAGAACCACCAGTAACCATAATTACTTTGTCACGCTCAATCATACGACGGGCAGAAGTACGTGACGCATCGGCGTTAGTTTGAGTGTCGCCTGTTACGTAAGTAACTTTTTTACCCAAAATGCCGTTGCCGGTTAATTTGCTTGGTTTAAGGGTGTCGAGCATGCCACCACCGTTGTTCAAGTGTTTAACGGCTAGCTTATAGGCACGTAATTCATCAGCACCCTCATCAGCGTATGCACCTGTTTGAGGTACATTAAAACCTAATACTACTTCACTACCCTTAACTGGATAGTTGCCAATGGCTTCTTCTGCCCAAGCATTTTGGGTAAAAAACATTGGTGTAGCGGCGCTTACAGCACCAACTGATGTGGCTTTCAATACATCGCGGCGGGACCAACCAGCAGCAGTGTGATTTGTTTTTTCAGATTTTACATCTGTCATGGCAAACTCCAATTTATTGTTGTTAAACCGAGATGAGCACAACCAGCAATTCAACGCAGAGGTGCTTCTAGGTTGGGGACTAGTCTAGCGAGTTGGTGGCCATTGAAAATTAGACCTTAGTGAATGAAACTAAAGTCTTTAAAACTAAAGTCTTTAAAACTAATGTCGTAAGGCTAAGGTCGAATAGAGTTAGCTAAGGTGCAGTGTCTATCAAAAATACAATCTAGGGCAAACAGCCTGTATACTGCCTGTGTTATTTTTTACTCTTGAGCCGCAGATAAGAGAAACGACCTATGAAGAGCGCCAACACCGAGCAGAAACCCATTAACATTGCTGTATTAACCGTGTCAGATACCCGTACCGTAGCAACTGATAAATCGGGCGCAACACTGATTGAACGGTTACAAGGTGCCGGGCACAGCTTAGCGCAGCACTCCATTGTTAAAGATGATGTATACCAAATACGTGCCGCCGTAAGTCTGTGGATTGCCGACAACAATGTACATGCTGTGTTGGTGACTGGTGGTACTGGTTTTACTGCTAGAGACACTACTCCCGATGCGTTATTACCCTTGTTTGATCAAGTGATTGAAGGCTTTGGTGAGTTATTTCGAAGCCTGTCTTATGCTGAAATTGGCACCTCCACTATTCAGTCTCGCACCGTCGCTGGCGTAGCTAATCGCACCGTGATTTTCAGTATGCCCGGTTCTACTGGTGCCTGTCGTACAGCCTGGGATGGCATTATTAAAGATCAGTTAGACAGCCAGCATAGGCCCTGTAATTTTGTGGAAATGGTGACGTTTAACTCTGCGTCCCGCCACCTGTCATAACGCCTCGTATGTTTACAAAAACGAGCCTTACCAGTGTACCTGCCGCGCAGCAACAAATTATGGCAACCGCAAAATGTGTTCTGACGTCGGAGTGTGTGTCGCTATTTCATTCCAGAGGACGGGTACTAAGTGGGCCTGTGGTTTCTACCGTGGCTGTGCCACCTGCGGACAATAGTGCTATGGATGGCTATGCCTTGCGAGTAGAGGACTTATACCTAAACGTCATTCCTGTAAGTCAACGGGTAGCTGCAGGGCAGGTGCCAAGTGCACTAAAACTCCATACTTGCGCGCGGATTTTTACCGGTGCGGAAGTTCCAAATAATGCCCAATTGGTCGTGATCCAAGAAGACGTTGAAATTGTGGAAGGTGGTATCTGTATACTGCCTAGGGCTTTAGAGCAGGGCCAAAAGTCAGGTCAGTTCATCCGTCTCAAAGGCCAAGATGTGGTGGCAGGGCAGGTGGTTTGTAAAACTGGCACTAAGTTAGAAGCACGGCATCTAGGTGTATTGGCATCCATGGGTATAGAACACGTAGACGTGTACCGACCTTTAAAAGTTGCCATCGCATCTACGGGAAGTGAATTAGTTAATCCTGGCCAAGACCTGCAAGCAGGTCAAATCTATAATTCAAACCGATTTTTGATGGCTGGTTTAGTGGATCAGTTGGGTATGGAATTAGTCGACATAGGCATTATCACAGACGAACGCTCAACTACAGAATCAGCCCTGGCCTTGGCAGCAGACCAGGCTGATATTATTATTACCAGTGGCGGCGTTTCCGAAGGTGAAGAAGACCATGTTAAAGGTGCAGTCGAAACTCTAGGCCAATTGGATGTATGGAAACTGGCTATTAAACCGGGGAAACCATTGGCATTTGGTCGCGTGAAACAAACCCCATTTTTTGGTTTGCCTGGCAATCCAGCTAGTGTTTTGGTGACCTTTATGGTGATAGCACGGCCGTTTTTATTGGCGCTTCAAGGCTGTACCAGTACACAAGGGCACAGCCTAAGCGCACGTTTGGTTAATCCACCCACAAGGCCAAGTATAAGGCAGGAATACCTCCGTGTTCGATTAGTTTCGAACGCACAATCAGGCTTAGCTGTAGAAGCCATGACCAATCAAAATTCTGGTGTACTCACTACTGCAATGACAGGTGACGGGTTAGCTGTAGTGAAAGCCAATACTTGTGGTAAAGACGCGCAAGAGGTTGAATTTTTGCCTTACGCTAGTTACGGCGTTTGAGGAAGATAATCATGGGACCAAACTGACCGGTGTAATTGTAATGTCTGTACAAAAACCACTTGAGAGTCAGAGGCTTTTTGCCTATACTTCTCACCTCGCAATCGCTCGATTGTGATCGTTATGGTAGCCCTATTGGTCCCCACGCAACGATAAACCGTAAACCTGGTCAGGCCTGGAAGGGAGCAGCCACAGCGGTGGATTTGTGTGCCGAGGTGTGGCTGATAGGGGTACCACCATTCTCTTGATTTATATCGCAATTTAGCTGATTTTAGGCACTTATTGAAGCAAGTGGACCACATGGTGGAACACATGGCTAATCCTTTAGCTTACAATTAGTCTTTACATTATCGCGTGTGGTTCTTTCGCATTCGCGTACCATACATCTTCAACCTCATTTCAGGCACACTTGGGGTCTTATGTTTACTGCAAACAAAATGCAGGGGGCAGGCGGTTATCAGGTACTCCGAATTAATTCAACAAACTGTTTAACTGTTATTAGCAGTCAACAAGAAGTTGAATGCTAATAGGTTATCTAAGCCATTATTTAATACAGAACTGTTTACAAAGCATCTTGAAGATGGTTATAAACAAGCATATCAGCGTTATTTTTCAGGGGATAACCCAAAAGATATTTTTGTTTCAAAATAAAGACCAGTTTAATTGGTAATTTATTATTTTTGCTGAAGCTATGATGCTTTAATAAGGCATTCGAAACACCATATTTGGTGGCGTATTACATTTTATTTGACCAAGGAAGCAGCACAAAATGGTGACCATTAATCAAAGTAATAATAAAATGGGTGCGCTTCACCTGATTGGCGAACTCGCCATGTCATTTGTTTTGGCAAGTATGGTAAAAGTCTTGCAACCAGATTTTTCTGTGTTTTTGATTTTGTTTTTTCGCTACCTATTTTGCCTCCCACTATTAGTCGCTTATGCAATTTATTCTAGGGGTCCTAAGTTCCTTAGTATTACTAATATTCCGGGCCTTGCATTAAGAACTGGGTTCGGCTTTTTGGGGCTAACCACGTGGTTTTTAGCAATCACCAACATCGATATCAGCCTTGCTACAGCGCTAACACAGACCATGCCGATTTTTATAACGGGCTTCTCCGTTGTAATTGCTGGAGAACAAGTGGGCTTGAAGCGCTTAGTGTCAGTTTTAGTTGGCTTCTTGGG
>Ga0307994_1002546_pt1 | contig 10175 bp, 6 predicted proteins | sample EllFjometagen261_FD_203171 | JGI IMG/M metagenome (GOLD analysis project Ga0307994, IMG submission 203171) | Marine microbial communities from Ellis Fjord, Antarctic Ocean - #261 | ecosystem: Environmental > Aquatic > Marine > Unclassified | place: Southern Ocean | collected 2014-11-02
GTTTTTTATCGAGTTTCCAGATAGTGGAGTTTTCGCGGTTGAAGTTCCCTTTTCTTTGGCTGAAGGGGGCGAGCGTTTCTTTGAAAATGGTGCCATCGTATGAAGGAAGCGACCAGCCGGGGTTCTTCGGGATGGTGAAGGCGTGCTGCCAGGGCTCGCGGTGGCTCTTATCGCTGAGCTTGAAGAGGGGTTTTTCGGTGGGGGATTTTTTGAGAAAGGGATTGAGGAGCGACTGATCGACGGTGGACCAGAAGGTTTTGATCCCGGTAAGGTTGCTCGCTTTTTTCTCCTCGTGTTGTCGCAGGGCTTCGGGATCGCGCCAAGTATGGTTGGTGCCTTTGAATTGGTCTTGCTGGATGCCATCGAAGAAGGACATCATGGAAAAGTAGTCGGCCTGGGTGATGGTGTCCCCTTTGTGATCGTGGCACTTTGAGCAGTTCATGGTGGAGCCCATGAAGGCTTCTCCGGTGACGTCGACAATGTCGCCGATGACATCTGCATGAGCTTGCGGTCTGTCGACGGGTTCGTCATCGCGCTGCATGAGGGCCATGAATCCAGTGGCGATGTGGGAGTCGAGATTTCGGTCGGGAAGCTCGTCTCCGGCGAGCTGCTCGAGGAGGAAACGGTTGTAAGGCTTGTCCTGGTTGAAGGAATTGACGATGTAGTCGCGGTAGCGCCAGATTTCGGGTTTTTCGCTATCGCGCTCGAAGCCATTGGTTTCGGCGTAGCGGACGAGGTCGAGCCAGTGGGAGGCCATTTTTTCACCGAAGCGCGGGGAGTCGAGGAGCTGGTCGACGAGGTCGGGCCAGGATTGATCGGTCGCGTTTAACTGAGCTGTGGTAGGAGGGAGGCCAGTGGTGTCGTAGTAGACGCGCCGGATGAGGTGGTTTTTTTGCGCGCTTGAATTGGGCTTGAGATCGTTTTCCTGGAGGCCCTTGAGGATAAAGGCATCGATGGGGTTGGTGATGAAATCATCTTTGAGGGCCGGGGCCTCGGTGGGCTGGAGGGGCTGGTAGGCCCAATAGGGAGCGGTGTTTTTGGGCTTCTCTGCGGTGACGATGGTCGGCAAGAGCATCGCGAGAAAAATAGGGGGAAAGTGAAGACGACGACTCATATAAGGACAGTATACTCCTCAATACGGTGAGAGTTAGTGAGTTTTTTCTCTCTTCTTAAGAATGATTTAGGTGTAGACTATGTAAATACATGAGTCCTCAGCAAAAACAAACACTCTATACCGAGGTGGCAAAACTCATCGAAGCGGGGTTTGGAATCAATGATGCGGCGGAGGCATTGCTTGAAGCGGGTCAGGAGAGTGAGATTGAAAAGGTGTTGGTAGCGCTTAAATCGTCGCTGAAAGAGGGTCGGACGATCACGGAATCGTTTGCGGAAGGACCGATGGAGCTGCTGGAGATGGAGGATAGTATTATTTCTGCAGGAGAGAAAGGGGGGCGGCTGGCGGTTTCATTTCAACAGCTTGCGGAATACTTCGAGTTGCTGGCAGATTCGCGGAAGGAGATTCGGCGGGGATTCATTTATCCCACGATCTTGTTTCACTTGGCGGTGCTCCTTTCGGTGATTCCTTTTAGTTTGTTGGATGGAGGAATGGGAAAGGAAGGCTCTGAGATTATGCGAGATTTCATCGTGAAAATCGCGATCTGCTACGGGATTGCCTTTTTGATTTTCCTAGGCATTCGCGCCTTGTTGAAGAAAGCCCCGGAAAGCCCGACGATTGACCGACTTTTAGGCTTCATTCCCTTGGTTGGGAAGGCGCGGAAGAATCTCGCTTTGGCCCGCTTTGTGAAGGTCTATCAGGGCGGGATTGTTTCGGGATTGTCGATGCATGAGACGGTGCGCATGGCGACCGTAGCGGCGCACAGTGGCATGATCATGGAGGCTGGGAAGGGTCTCTCGGCGACGGTGAAAGATGGGCAGCTGCTCGGACCGGTGTTTCAATCGCACAAGGTTTTTCCGGTGGCCTTTTCGAGAGCTTATGTGACCGCGGAGAAGTCGGGGGCGCTGGATTCGGATCTGAATCGCTGGGGGAAGTTGTTTGCGAAGGATGCGAAGAGCAGTGCGGCGATGGTGACGAAGCTCTTGCCGAAGGCGTTCTACTTTCTGGTTGTGGGATACATCGCGTGGAAGATTATCTCGGTTTACATGGGCTATTTCGAAGGGCTCAACGACATGATGGAGAACGATTTCTAAGCTGGAGGAATCTGACTTTTTCGGATGCAGATCATCACGCTTGGAAGAAGGTGCGCGCTACAATTTTGGCGGGAGCCCGGGCTCAGGGATCTCCTCGATCTTGGATTTTCTTAGCAGCCCCTGTGGCCCTAGAAGCCAGACGAGGAGAAAAAGGAATCCTGCCATGGTGGCCATCATTCCGGAACTGGTTGTTTCGGGGAGGCCAATGAGGGATGGGATGAGTTGAGAGGAGAGGTGACCAAGGATGGCTCCGAGGGCGGCGAGTCCCAGACTGAGTCCAATCAAGAGGGGAAGGTTTCTCGTGATGAGAAAGGCGGTGGCCGGTGGGACGATGAGCATCGCGATGACGATGATGGAGCCCACGGCTTCGAATGAGGCGACGGTGGTGATAGCGACCATGGTCATGAGGAGATAGTGCATGAGCATGGGGCGGAATCCATGAGTGCGGGCGAGGGCTGGGTCGAAGGACGCGAGGGTGAACTCCTTGTAGAAGAGTCCGATGACGAGGGCATTGAAGAGAAGGGCCCCACCCACAACGAGGGCGGCCCGGGGGACGCGGAGGAGAGATGATTCGTTTTCCCAGAGGACGACTTGATCGAGTGGAGTGAATTCGATGGCTCCGTAGAGCACGCAGCCGGCGTCGAGGTCGACGTTGTCTGCTGTCTTTTTAATGAGGATGAGGCCGATGGCAAAGAGGGTGGTGAAGACGATTCCCATGGCGGCTCCGCGGTCGACTTTTCCGAACTTGGAAATCCACTGAGTGAAGAGGGCGGTGAGGATTCCGGCGATGGCTGCGCCGATAAACATGGCCCAGCTGGCGCGGGAGTGAGAGATGAGGAAGGCGATGGCGAGTCCGGGGAGGACGGCGTGGCTGATGGCATCGCCCATCATGGACATGCGCCGCAGGAGGAGGAAGCATCCGGGGAGGGCGCAAGCCATGGCGCATAGGACTCCTACGAGGAGGATTCCGGTGTCTGCTTCTGTCCAGGTCATGATGGGGAGAAAATTCTAAATTCTAGATGGGGAAATGCTCAACAAATTCAAGATTGGAAATGATTGAAGATGATTGTTGGGGAGATGATCCGCAGATTTCGCAGATGGGCGTAGATTTTCTGGGAAGTTTTTTTAGAAGCGCTTGGTGAAGCCGGTGAAGATGCCGAAGTCTTCGGCATGGGAGTTGAGGCCGGATTGGACTCCGAAGTCTAGGATGAGGTGTTCGTTGACAGAGTAGTTCATGCCTCCGGCGAGGTAGGCTTCGTAGCTGTCTTCTTTCCAGATGCCGATGTATTCGGCATAAGCGCCGGTTTTTTCGGTGAGGCTGAAGCCGAGGACGGCGGTGTGGAGGAATTCGAATTCGTGATGGGTGCCGTTGTGGAGGTAATCGATTTCGGCCATGAGACCGAGGCCGATGGTTTCGGTGAGGTCGATGGCGAAGGGGATGATGAGGCCGCCTTCCCATTCTTCATTGCTGAGTTCTCCGGTGGGGATTTTGATCCAGGGCATGAGGGCGAGGGCGGTGCTGCCTCCGTCGTTTCCCCAGAGGTTGTGTTTGAGGCGAAGGGTGACGTCGCCGAAGCCGTCGGGGCCTCCTTCGGTTCCGTCGTAGAGATTAAAAACGGTTTGGAGGTCGGTGTTGTGATTGAGTCCGGTTTTGAAATTGAGGGCGCCCCAAGTGTTTGATTCAACGCCGCGATCGCGTCGGAAGTCGAAGAGGGACATTTCGAGAGCGAAGCGTCCGGCGTCGACGGTGATGGGGGATTCAGTGGCGTCGGGGCGGTCAGGGGAGAGGTCGCGGAGGAGTGAATCGGGGGTGGGATTGAAGAGGTTGTAGGTGGATTTGAGAATGTGATCAATCTCGTCCTGGGTGATTTGATGATCGGATGCTCTGGAGCGATTTGGGTTATTGATGTGAACGTCGATTGTATTCCTTGTGATTGTGAAACCTTCAGAGTTGAGATCTGATTTGGCGCCAAGGGTAGTGAAGTCAACGGGTGGGATGAAGTTGCTGGCTGTGCGGCTTGGGTTATTAAGGATCGCGTCGATTGGTTCGCGTGACATTAGAAGGTCTTCGCTACGGCAGGGTTTTTCTGGAGAACCGGCGAAGGCGGAAGAGGATAGGGCGATGAGGAGAAGGGATGTTTTCATGATTTTTTTTACACAAACTAGGAAGAGATTTTCATCGTCTTTTGGAGAATGTTTGTTGGATGTGAGTCGGGCGAGAGATTAGATCGCCCTTTCAGGGCTTGTTGTTTCACGTAGGGGTTTGTTTCCAGGGCGTTGCACCCAAGGGCACTCTGCCCTTCGCTACGTTAGGTTGCCCCTTTGGGGCTGGGGATTGATTCGTTTTCGATGACGTGCGGGGATTCGAGGGTGTGCTCTTGGAGTTCGAGTTCGGCTTCGAGTTGGTGGACCATTTCGGCGCCGAGAATGTGCTCGACCATGTCGGCGTCGCGGTCGACGTGGGAGGGGGCGATGTCGGCGTGCTTGATGAGATAAAGTTCCCAGAGGCGGTGGTTCCGGGTGATGCGGGAGGCCTCGCCGAAGCCGGACTCGGAGAGGCGCAGTTCACCGGAAGGTTGACGCTCGAGGTGGTCTTCGCTGCGGGCTTGGCGGATGAGGCGCGGGAGTTCTCCTTTGGACCAAACGCGGTGGTCGCGGAGTCGTTCGAGGGAGATGGGGAGGTTTTTGAGCGGATGGCTTTCTTGCTCGGCTTCCATGATTTCGTAGACGGAGCGGAGGATGTGCTGTCGGCCGACTTTTCGTTTCAGCTGGCGTTGTCGGAGATAGCGGGGGAGGACGCCGCGGGTGGGGCCGAAGATCATGGAGATGAGGAAGATGATTCCTGCGGTGATGACGATGATCGCTCCGGCGGGGAGGTCTTCAAAAAAGGCGGAGAAGGAGGCGCCCAGCCAGCCGGAGAGGCCGCCGATGAAGGCGGAGAGCCAGAGCATTTTTCGGAGATCGTTGGTCCAAAAGCGCGCGGCCGTGGGAGGGGTGATGAGGAGGGCGATGATGAGGATGAGGCCGACGGACTGGAGGCCGACGACGGTGACGGCGGTCACGAGTCCCATGAGGATGATGTCGAGGAAGGCGGTGGGGTAGCCTTGGGTGGAGGCGAAGGAGTCATCGAAGCAAAGAAGAGTGAGTTCTTTGAGAATGATGAGGCAGATGACGATGGTGAGAAGGAGGGTGACACCAATAATGATGAGGTCGCTCATGATCATCGAAGCGGGCTTGCCATAAATGAATGAGTCGAGGCCGGCAGCGGAAGCGCCGGGGATTTCTTGGACCATTTTTAGGATGGCAACGCCGAGGCCGAAGAAGACGGAGAGGACGATTCCCATGGCGGCATCGTCTTTTAAACGGGTGGTGCGACGGATGGCGAGGACGAGGAGCACTCCGAGAAGCCCGGTGATCGTGGCACCGAGAAGGAGGCCGGGGAGGTTGCGTCCCGAGCCACCGAGCGCGACCATGACGGCGAAGGCGATTCCGATTCCGGGGAGGGTGGCGTGCGAGAGGGCGTCGCCGAGGAGGGACTGTTTCCGAAGGAGAAGGAAGGAGCCAATGATTCCGGCGGTGGCTCCGAGAAAGGCGGTGCCGAGGACGACAAGACGCGTGTTGTAGGACTCTAGAAAAAGAGTCTCAATTAGCGTGTCGAAGAATTCCGACGAGGCGATGAGATGGAGATCAGCGACCGACATTTTGAAGGGCGTGAGCGGCGTCTTCGAGGAGGTTGAGCTTTCCGCCGTAGGCTTTTTGGAGGTTCTCGCGGGTGAAGGTGTCCTTGGTGGGGCCGCTGGCGACGATGCGCATGTTGAGGAGGACGAGCCAGTCGAAGTAGCGTGAGACGGTGGCGAGATCGTGGTGGACGCAGAGGACGGTTTTTCCGCGTGAGTTGAGTTCCTGCAGGAGTTCGATGATGGCTTGCTCGGTGGCGGCATCGACCGCGGCGAAGGGCTCGTCCATGAAGTAGATCTCGGCGTCTTGCACAAGGGCGCGGGCGAGGAAGACGCGCTGCTGCTGGCCACCGGAGAGTTGGGAAATTTGGCGGTCGGCGAGGTGGCCGATGCCCACTTGCTCTAGGGCGGCCCGGGCTTGCTCTTTTTGTTTTTTGCCGACGCGTTTGAACCAGCCGAGCTTGCGGTAGGTTCCCATGGCGACGACATCGAGCGCGCTCACGGGGAAGTCCCAATCGACTGATTCGCGTTGGGGGACGTAGGCGACGAGGTCGCGCTGATCCTCGTAGGGCTTGCCGTAGATGAGGACTTCGCCGGAGGTCTTTGGGATGAGATTGAGGCAGGCTTTGAGGAGAGTGGATTTTCCGGCTCCATTGGGTCCGACAATTCCAGCGAGGGAGCCTTTTGGAATGTCCAGATCAAGATCCCAGAGGACGGGCTTACGGTGATAGGCGACGGTGAGATCGTGCACCGAAAGGGGAAACTCTGGTGAGTGGTCACTCGCTGGGCTGGAGGGGCGCGCCGCTGAGGAGGGGAGAGGGGACATGGGAGAGGGGGCGATTTTGAATATGTAGTATCAACAGCGCTTTAATGCTTGGAGAGCTTTCCGTAGATGCCTTGTGCGGGGATGTAGCCGCCGAGGGCACGGGTGATGGTGGTGACGTTGTGATCGATCATGCCGATGTAGGTGCCGCGGTAGGTGCCCGCTTGTCCCATGGCATCTGAGAAGAGTTCACCGCCGATGCGAACGTTCTTTCCCTGGGCCCTGGCTCCTTCGACGATCGCTTTCACGCTTTTGTCGGAAACTGAAGATTCGACGAAGACGGCGGGGATGTTCTCGCTGACGAGGTAGTTGATCAAGTCGTTGACGCCTTTGAGGCCCGCTTCGGATTCGGTGCTGATTCCTTGAATGCCGCGGACATCGATGCCATAGGCGCGGCCGAGGTAGGAGAAGGCGTCGTGGGCGGTGACGAGGACGCGGTTTTTTTCAGGAATGGAGCCGAAGCATCGGCGGGCTTGGGAATCGAGATCGACGAGCTTTGCCTGGTAGCTTTTAAAATTGGCCTGGTAGTCGGCTGCGTTTTTGGGATCGAAGGCGACGAGTTGAGCGGTGATTTCTTTGACGACAAGGGTCCACGCTTTGACATCCATCCAAACGTGAGGATCGGAGGCTTCCGAGCCGCCGATGATTTCGTAGTCGCTGCCTAGGAGGTGCTCGGAGACTGCGTGCACGACGATGCCCTCTTTTTTCTGACTTTCGAGGACCTGGCCCATTTTCCCTTCGAGGTGAAGTCCGTTGTAGAGAATGAGATCGGAGGCATTCAGGCGATCGATGTCTCCCTTGGTGGCGGTGTAGCTATGGGGGTCGATTCCTTCCCCGATGATGTTCACCACATGGGCGTGATCTCCTGCGATTTCCCGGGTGACATCGGCGATCATGCCAATGGTGGCGGTGATCTCGAAGGGATAGGTGAGTTCGCCCTTCTCGCTGTCCTTCTTTTGCACACAACTGGTGAAGAGGGCACTAGGGAGAAGGAAAATGATGAAATGGCGTCGCTTCATGAGCACATATTACCGAGAGACTTTGATTAGTCAAGATAAAGAGTTTGATTCATCATAATTCGAATCTGCTCAACCGCTTGGATCAGGTTATCAAGGCTCTGAGTGAGAGCTCGGCGGTCCATCGTAAATGGCATTGCTGGAATCAGTCACTCAACTGAAATTTTCGAGAGACTGGACCGTAGATAGGACGATGTTTCGTTCCCTCAAATCGGCGGGTCTTCTGATTGTTTTCAGTAGTGCGCTCGAGGCTGCCCCGGAAGGTCATCTTTTCTTTGAAGAAAAGGTGCGTCCGATTTTGGCAGAGCATTGTCTCAAATGCCATTCCGAGGAGAAAAAGGTCAAAGGGGGTCTTCTTCTTGATCGGAAGGCGGGTTGGGAAAAAGGCGGTGACAGCGGAGCGGTGATTGTGCCGGGAAAGCCGGATGAGAGTCTTTTAATGCACATGGTGCGGCGGGAGGCCAACTACGAGGCGATGCCTCCGAAGTCGAGGCTGAGTGAGGAGGAGGTTGCTATTCTCGGCGAGTGGATCGCGAAGGGTGCTCCTGATCCCCGTGACGAGGCGATTGGCGAACAAGCGCTCGATGATGGCTTTGATCTCGAAGCGCGAAAAGGATGGTGGTCCCTCCAACCGGTGAAAGAGGTGGCTGTTCCCGAGGTGAAGAACCCTGAGTGGCCGCGTAACGATTTTGATCGCTTCCTTTTAGCGAAGCTCGATGAGAAGGGGTGGAAGCCCGCGGAGGAAGCGCCGGCTGAGCAGGTGTTTCGTCGGGCTAGCGTCATTCTCACCGGGCTGTCTCCAACGCCGGAAGATCTTACGGGATTTCGTGCTGATCAGGAGGAAGGAGCTTACGAGCGCGCGGTCGACCGGCTCCTTGCTTCAAAGCACTTCGGCGAGCAATGGGCACGTCATTGGATGGATGTGGTGCGCTACGCGGAAACGAAAGCTTTTGAGGCCGACTACACCATGGCTTACACGTGGCGCTATCGCGACTATCTCATCAGGGCCTTCAATGAAGACGTAACCTTTGATCAATTCACGCGCGAGGCCTTTGCGGGTGACCTTTTGGAAACGTCCCGCCTTGATCCGAAGACCGGGTTCAACGAGTCGGTGATCGGCCCTGGTTTTTTTCTTTTCACGGATGGTCAGCATGGCCCGACCGATCTTCATGAAGACGAGGCGCGCATCTTCGATGGGATGATTAAGACCGTTGGAACGGCCTTCCACGGCCTCACTATTGCCTGTGCTCGCTGCCACGATCATAAGTTCGATGCCATTACTGATGAGGACTACTACTCGCTCTATGGCACGCTCAAGAGTTCCCGTTTGCACTATGCCAATGTTGCCGAAGCAAAATGGAATGATGAGCGTCAGCGGCAGTTGGAAAATGCGGGAGCGGAGGTGACCAAAGCGACTCTCGTAAGCGCGCGGTCCCAGCTTGGACATCTTCCCAAGACGATTGCGCGGGTCCGTGCGATGGTGGCATCTGACGAACTCCGCAAAACGCGGGAACTCCTTTCCAAGTTGAAGGCGCCAGAACGGACGAAGAAGTTAGCGGTGATCCGGAGAGATCTCACCGAGCGAGAGGGCGCAGAGGTGGCCACGTGGTTCCTCTATTTGGCGCTGGAAAATGATCAAGAACTCAAAGGGCTTCGGCATTCGCTCCAGCATGGGAAAGCGATTCCGAAGGGAGAGGCGATAGGCCCCAAATTTGAGCATCAATGGACCGCAAGTGGCGCGGGCTTTTCTTCGGCGGAAAAGGGGGCCTTCATTTTGAATCCTGATACTCCGCAGGTGATCGTTTCTGGAGTGGGGCAGGGCCATGTCGCTGGAAATCTCTCGGCTCGACTCGATGGCACCATCCGCTCGCAGGATTTCACGCTCGATGGCAGCCCGGTGGAATTTTGGGTGAAGGGAAAAGGGGCGGTGGCTGTGCTGGTGATTCGTAATTTTGAACTCGCGGGTGCCGGGCCGACGACATCGGTTCTGAGGAAATCCATCACTAGTGACCAGTGGATCAAGGTGAGCTACCCGACAACCCTTTGGAAAGGAGAGACGGCCTTTCTTGAAGTCCGACATCAGGGCAATTTGAAGAGGCATCTTAGAGGCGCTCAGACTCCCGGTTCGCCGAGTGATGATGCTTGGGTTGCGGTTAGTAATTCACTGCCGAATTGGAACGATGCTTGGCAGGGCGAGATCCCACTGGGCGAGAGAATTGCTAATCTTCTCTCTCGCTCAGATCTCAGCCCGGCAGAGCATGAAGTTCTTGGAGGCTTATTTTCAAAGGGGCTCCTCAAGGTCGATCAAGGTGATCCTGCATTCGCTGTGATGAAAGCGCTTTGCCAGACGATCGATCAGCCGGTTTATGTGCGTAGTTTGGTCGATGGCGATGAGCACCATGAACCGATCTACCTTCGAGGAAGTCACAAGCGTCTGAGTAAGACTCCCAATCC
>Ga0307994_1002548_pt1 | contig 10174 bp, 7 predicted proteins | sample EllFjometagen261_FD_203171 | JGI IMG/M metagenome (GOLD analysis project Ga0307994, IMG submission 203171) | Marine microbial communities from Ellis Fjord, Antarctic Ocean - #261 | ecosystem: Environmental > Aquatic > Marine > Unclassified | place: Southern Ocean | collected 2014-11-02
TCGTATCCTGAGTTCAGGCCGCCGTTTGCCGATAAAAATTTCTTTGGTAATTATCCGACCTCAGCTGACCGCGATGTTTTGCCCTATGTGATGAATGTCAACACCTCCAGCGAGTATCGCAATAAAGCCGCCGGTCTTTTACACATTAATGCCAGAGGCAGTAAAGACCTTAAAGCTCATGGTAAAATAAGAAACTATTTGCTTGCTGGCACACAACATAACGGTAGGCCGGGAATGAGCCTTAAAAAAGGTAAATGCCAGTATCTGCAAAACCCCAATGATCCAGCACCGGTTTTAAGATCGCTACTGATTTCTTTGGCTGAGTGGCAAGAGACTGGTAAGTTACCACCAGCCAGTGAAACTCCGAGATTGGAGAATAAGAGCCTTGTGCTGCCAACACAGGTTAACTTCCCCAACATTCCAAATATTAAAATTTCCAGATTGGTGAATGCCATAGATCGTGAATCGAGCAATCCTGAATATTGGGAGTATGAATCCGGGTACGAAATTTTGATACCGCAGGTTGATAATGATGGTAATGAAATTGCGGGAATTGCCACACCGGGTATTGCCGTGCCCTTAGGTACACATACGGGCTGGAATTTTTATGCTCCTCCATTCCCTGAAAATCAGCTCTGCCATATGTATGGTGCTTATTTTCCTTTTCCATTAGCACGTGACGCAAGAATAAAGAATGGCGACCCTCGGCTATCTCTAAAAGAGCGTTATACCAGCATAGCCTCCTATCGTGATTTATATAAGCAGGCGGCCGTTGATTTAAAAGACAAAGGCTTTTTGTTGCAGGAAGATGTTGAACGTTATGTCGAAAAATCACGTAGTATCAATTGGCCTTAACAAGTGATTGAATTGCACTATGAAAATTCTACTGGTTGAAAATGACTTGCTCCTAGGCGAGTCAGTAGTCGCTGCCATGCAACTAGGCGGTTACGTTATCGACTGGGTGAAAGATGGGGTCTCTGCGGTCAGTGCTTTGCAAACAACCTTAATTTACGATTTAGTTCTTTTAGACATAGGACTTCCGGATATATCCGGCTTAGACGTTCTTAAAAAAGCACGTAGCCACGGCCTCGATGTTCCTGTTTTGATTCTCACGGCAAGGGATGCTGTAGCCGATCGAGTTGCAGGGTTGGATGCAGGCGCCGACGACTATGTAATAAAACCCTTTGATATGAAAGAGGTATTCGCTCGTATTCGTTCGCTTGACAGACGTTTAAAAGGCCGCCCGTCCGATGAACTAATTGTTGGCGACCTGGTATTGCAACCTTCGAATCACCAGATATTATACTGTGGCGAAGAGCTGGTGTTGACGAAGAATGAATTTAATGTTTTGCAGACACTAATCGAACGAGCTGGACGTCCCGTATTAAAAAGTTACCTGGAAGAATCTCTTTATGCATGGGGCTCAGAAATTTGCAGTAACGCAGTCGAAGTTTATATTTATCGCTTGCGTAAGAAAATTGGTAAAGAAAACATTAAAACCATTCATGGTATTGGTTACAAAATGGAAGCCAAATGAAGCGCTCAATACAAAAGCACATGCTAGTTACCACGCTAACGCTGTTTATGGCGGTTTGGACAATCACGCTTGTATCAAGCTATTTTTCATTGCTTAAACAATCTCGCCTATCTCACGATCAGGATTTAAAGAACTATGCATTGATTATCCAGGGTTTTTCCCATCGTTTGATTGTTGATTCGGAGGCAAATGATTCCGGGAAAAGTATTGAAGAAGAACTGACTTATGAATACGACATATCGATGGCTTTTAATATCAGTTATCAGGGAAATTTGGTCGCAAAATCAATTCGCGCTCCTTACTTCCCAAATATTGACTCGCCTGGTGTCACGAGTATCGATTTAGGCAAGAGCGACGAATCAAAAACCTGGCGCGTCTATCGCCACTACAATGAAATCGATGATATCTGGATTACCGTTGGTGAAACTCGTGAGTCTTTTAATAAACTGCTTTATTCGGTAATCCTCCAAACAGTATGGCCTATTTTGGCATTTTTACCTCTCATGCTATTCGCCATTATTCTCGGTGTTCGTCAAAGTCTAAAACCTCTCAAAGCGTTGGCTTATGAAGTGGAAAAACAAACGCCGAAGTTCTTAAATACGGTAGAGATTGGTGACGTGCCACAAGAAGTTGAATCACTGGTTCATTCATTAAACCTCATGTTGGACCGGTTGAAAGTGGCATTTGAGAACGAACATGCATTCACGGCTAATGCCGCACATGAACTAAGAACGCCTTTGGCTGCGTTAAAAACAGAAGCACAGATTCTACAGATGCACGATATTCCTCAGGATGCTCTTAAGGCGGTTCAGCGTATAGAGGTCCGAGTTGATCGAGCGACGCATTTGGTTTCACAGCTGTTGACACTAGCAAGAGTAGAGGCCGACAAACACCTTAAAAAAGCCGAATTGTTTTATTTGGACGATGTCGTACTGGACGTAATCAGTGAATTACGACAGGAAGCAGAACAGAAATCAATAGAATTAAACTTTCCCGTACCTAACAAGGAAAGCATTACAGGGGAACCATTTGCACTCAATATCATGATACGCAATCTATTGGATAATGCGATTCGCTATAGCCCTTCAAACTCTAAAGTAGACATTTCATTAGAAGTAAGATCGACAACTATCTTGTTGTCAGTAACCGATCATGGCCCGGGATTGTCGGATGAACTAAAAGCCAAGGTATTTAAAAAGTTTTTTCGAACCGCCAATAGTGTTGAGTCCGGTGTTGGATTGGGCCTATCCATCGTCCATCGCATTGCACATTTACACAACGCTACAATTAATCTTGCCGATGCCCGTGGGCATTCTGGGCTTCGAGTTGAGGTCATCTTCCCAAAAGCCGTTTAAGGGCTTCAATTTCAGAAATTCTTCAGCAACATCTGGAATGATCATGTGCTCACTTGATAGACGAGCTTATGATTATGTGCCTCTTTACTTATCCCAACAGACTGTATGCCTTACTGTTTCTGTTTTTTTCCATTAATGCTTACTCCGCATCAATTGATAGTCGCTTAGATTTTCAAGGTTGGGGCTCAGGAGAAGCGCACGATACCGAGCGCAGAATATCGAGTTGGGTAGCTCGTGGCGCTGAGGAAGCGTTCATTGTTAACACCATTAATACGACTAACGGTTTATTTGGTGAGGGGACAGATAGCTGGGTTTATAAACTGGCCAAAAAAGGAGATGAACTGACCATGCAAGCCGATGAGGCCTTGGCAAAAGGCGACAAGAAAAAGGCATCTAATATGTATAAATCAGCATCTGCACATTACGGAGTCGCACGCTATCCTTTCTTGCATTCTCCTTCCTCTGCCGTGGCTTACGAAAAGCACAATAAAGTCTATTACCAATTTTTAACGCTTTCAAAGATTAATTTTGAACCGGTTCGAGTGCCACTCGAAGGTAAACAAATTATCGGCAATCTTTACAAGCCCAATGATTACCGTCCTAAAAAGCGCTACCCGCTGGTAGTTATTTCTGGAGGTATCGATACCTGGAAAAATGAGTTGTGGCCTACAGTGGCGGCAATGCTTGCTCAAAATTTTCTTGTCTTCGCTATGGATATGCCAGGCACCGGTGAAAGTGAATGGAAGATTGATGCGAATTCTGAGCGAATATACAAAGCCGCAGTGGAATATCTCAAGCACAGGCCAGATGTTGACTCAGACAAAATGGCCGTATTCTTAAGAAGCTTTGCCGGACACTTTGCCGTCAAGCTCGCTTTAACTTATCCCGATATAAAGGCAGCAGTTAATGTGGCTGGACCCATTACCTTTGGCGATGGTGAACTATGGCCTCTCCCTGAATTTATGTTGCGTACAGTCGGCGCGGGTTTCGGCATTCCACAAACAGAGTTTGATGTTTTGGAGCGCGGCACTGAAATTCTTTCAGAGCAAGTTTCCAGTTTATCGCTAAGGGCACAGGGACTTATGAAAGAGACAAAAGGTCAGGCTCATCTTCTGACAATTAACGGCACAAAAGATCAACTCGTGCCTACGGATGAAATATTTGCCTTGAGTCTTTCAGGGGTTAAACAGGAATTATGGCTTTACCCTGACGACGGGCATTGTGCAGGTAAAAATGCAAAGTACTATCTTCCCGAATCGGCTACTTGGTTGAAAAATATTTTTAGCCTACCCCAGTCGACGCATCAGGAATAAACAAAAACTATAGGTATTTCGTTGCCAGGTTTAAGGATTTCTTCAGGAATGGCTGTCACCCTGAGATCACTAAAAGTTTAAAATTAATTAAACATTGTATAAAAAACAGGAGATTCATCATGCAGAACAGCATTCACTCTAAAAAAGTATTCAAGAAAAAACTGTTAGCTACCATCATTGTACTAACAGCAGCATCCACAGCTAATGCCTATGCTGCTGTTCTAGAAGAAATAGTTGTAACCGCTAGAAAAGTGGAAGAGAGCTTGCAGGATGTTCCTGTTGCTATGAGCGCAATGAGCGGTAATTTTCTAAAGGATCTTAACATCGGCAGCATCGATGAAACGCTGGCCTTCGTGCCTGGCGCTACCTTGATCTCGTCCAGTCCCGGCGAGCAAACATTCAGTATTCGTGGTGTTTCTTCTGGTTCCGAAGGTGCCTCATCAGATTCCGGTGTGATGGTGATGGTAGATAATGAAATTATCTCCCGTGACTTTATGCGCAGCGCCGCTATGTTTGATGTGCAGCGCGTAGAGATACTTCGCGGACCGCAAGGAACAACCTATGGCCGTAACGCCACAGCAGGTGTGATGCATGTACTTAATAATACACCGACAAATGAAAAACTGGCGTCTGTTACCGTTGATGTGGGTGACTACAGTAGCTCTACCATTGATGGTTACATTAATGGCGCGGTTAATGAGAACGTGTCAGGGCGTTTGAGCTTCCATACTTCCGACCGTGATGGTTACACCGAGGACGCATTAAGCGGAGACGACCTAGACGACTGGCAAGAAAACGCTTTACGCGCTCAGTTGTTATTTGAGCCATCGGATGAACTAAGCATTTTGATTCGTGCTCACTGGAGCGATGAGAATGGGGGTAACCCAGGCCCACGTAAAGCTTACGATTCAAGCATTTCTGATAACTTCCGTTTTGATCCAAATGCTGCTCCCTATACAGAAGTCTCCAACGATCCCTGGAAAATACAAAATTCAAGTGATCTTTTTTATGAACGCAAAATTAAAGGTCTTTCTGCAGAAGTGCACTGGGATTTGGCTAGTGTGAACTTAACGTCAGTTACTACCTATCGTGATGCAGAGGATAAAGTCAGAGTTGATCTTTTTGGTACCCCGCGCGATCTCGTAGTGCAAAACTCTGCGAATGACGCTTCGACTTTATCTCAGGAAATCCGCTTTGATAACGCAGGTACTGACACCAATATCCATTGGCTGGCCGGAGCCTTCTACTTAAATGAAGAGCACAAACGTGATGAGACCAAGGACATCCTCGTGGGAGTGACTTCAGTTGATGATTCCGGGTTTGCTGGCCAGGCCGGATTTGATTACACCAGCTCACAGACCTTTTCTCAAAGCAACGATACCGACAGCTACGGCATTTTTGGTGAAGTGAAGTTCGATTTGGGAGAGAAAACCTCTATGGCTATCGGTGGTCGTTACAGTGATGACGAGAAATCATACAACGTGTTCCATACTGCAGGCGGTCCATTGGCTGGTTTGCTGATTGATGAGCCGATAGTTACTACCAGCATTACCAACAGCTGGAGTGCAGCTACCGGAAAAGCTTCTCTAACTCACGCAATCACCGAAAGTAGTATGCTATACGCTAGCTATTCTACCGGTTACAAATCTGGGGGATTCAACCCTGAGCCTAGCACATTAGAGGCGGCTCGAACGCCATTTGACGAAGAAACAGTGGCAACCTTTGAGCTTGGAGCTAAAACTGAGTTACTCGATAATAGCTTGCGTTTAAATGTAACAGTGTTTGATTCCAATTATGACGATATTCAAGTTGAGAATTTCCTGCCCAGCGGCGCTACTATTATTGCTAATGTCGCTGAAGCATCCATCAAGGGTATTGAGGTTGAATACAGTTGGTTGGCAACAGAGAACTTTACCCTGATGGGCAGCTACGCAAACTACGACCATGAATACGGTGATTTTATTGATGCCGATGGTAATGATTTGCAAGGCAACCCAATTGCCAATGTGCCAGATTGGACGATGCATACATCGGCCATTTACACCATTCCAATAGGTGAAAACTCCTTAGCCCTACGCCTAGATTACACAAATCGCTCCGACATTTTCGATGATCCGGATCCAGCTGAGTTCCAGGGCATTCGTTTCGCCGAAGAAATGATGCATGCGCGGGCAACTTGGACTACTACGGATGAAAATTGGAAAGTTTCTCTTTGGGCGAAAAACTTGGGCGACAAAGCCGAAATAGCAAACCTCGGGCCGCGATCCGTTATGCAACAGCGTCACGTCGTTTATTCTCCACCTCGGACCATGGGTGTATCAGTCACCTATAACTGGTAGTAAATTTTCTACCTCTGATATCTGGCGGGCGGCGTTGCTCTCTCCCCGTCAGATATTCTTTCCCCCGCAAACATTCTTCGCATAAATTATTTTAGTTTTCTGTTAGGAGTTAAAAGATGCAGTATTTTAATTGCCCCGTCTCGCCTATAGCTATTCTACGTACGGCTATTTTTTTGCTTCTATTTTTGGTTTTGGGCATTTCCATTTCGTCTTTTGCAAGCGAGGGCCCCACTGCAGATGAAAATCAATACTCTATTATTGTAGAGAAGGATGTTCGTATTCCTTTAAGTGATGGCAGTTATCTAATGGCTGACATATTTCGCCCGGATTCCGACGTCGAGTTCCCGATTATCATGAGCATGGGCATATACCAAAAAGATTTAGACTATCTACCTCACGGCGCTAATCCCTACGGGCATCGCGAAACCGAGAATCCGAACTGGTGGGTCCCAAAAGGCTATGTACAAATTCGTGTCGATTCGAGAGGCACTGGCAAGTCTCCAGGCAAAGCTAAGATTTTTGGTCAACAGGAAAGCTTGGACTATTACGAAGCGATTGAATGGGCTGCCGCTCAGCCTTGGAGCAATGGCTCGGTAGGCTTATCCGGAGTTTCTTACTATGCGGTAAACCAATGGATTGTTGCCAGTCTACAGCCGCCATCGCTCAAGGCCAGCATTCCCTGGGAAGGGTTCTCTGATTTTTACCGTGATGCGGTGTTCCGTGGAGGAATTTTCAACCAGAGCCTTTTAGGGCGATGGGTTAATCACGTTCGTGGGCGTCAGTTGTTAGAACATACTCGTACGTCAAATACTCAAGGTTTGGAAGATCACTTGTCGTGGGAAGCAATGGTCAATAATTTAAATGACGACTACTGGAGTCAGGTTCGCGGCAAGACAGATTTCGATAAGATTAAAATCCCGGTATACAGCGTCGCGAACTGGGATGGTTGGAATCTTCACCTTCGAGGAAATCTGGAAGGTTACAATCGGGTTGCTTCAGAAAATAAGCGCTTACGTATTCATGTGGGCGGTCACACAGAAGCATTTTATACTGAAGAAGGTCAGCGCGATCGTTTGCAGTTTTTTGACCATTGGCTGAAAGGTAAAGACAACGGTTTACAAGATGAACCTCCTGTCAAAATGTTTATCCGAGCCGACAAAAAAAAGCAGGTTGATCCTTTTACTTCAAAGACAGCTGGTGTGTGGCGCACGGAAAATGAGTGGCCTATCGCACGCACAGAATATCGCAAACTGTATTTAAGCGAGAGCACCGCCAATGCCACCGACAGATCACTAAATGACGGATCGTTAAAATCAAAGTCCGATCGCAAGCAACAGGATAGAGAGATTGACGCGGGTGTTCATACCTGGGCGCGCAAGATGGCGCACCAACCTGTGCTGACTTATATAACCCCACCGTTTGAAGAAACAACCGAAATTACTGGGCATATTAAGTTGAAGCTTTGGGTATCGTCGGAAACCGGCGACATGGATGTCTTCGCCAAGTTACACAAGCTAATTGACGATGAAGGTAGGTTTTTTCAGTTGACGGAAGGTAGTCTGAAAGTCTCGCATCGTAAGCTAGATGATGATTTATCCACTGATTACCGCCCTTTCCACACGCATGATGCGGAGCAAAAGTTGGCCAAAGACGAAATTGTACCAATTGAACTGGAAATATGGCCGACGAGTATGGTTTTCCAACCAGGAGAAAGATTGGTTTTAGAGCTGTCGCCGCACAATATTCAGTTCTATGATGGAGTCTATAATTCTGGCACTCACCATATCTATACTGGGGGAGAGACCGCTTCTTATCTACAAGTCCCCATTATTCCGGCGAAGAAATGATGGTTTAAGCGCGCCACAATTCATTCCATATTTAAGACCTTAGAACAACAATAGGGGGCCATCGTAACTAATTTTCCGATTCCATTTGTCTCAAATGATCTCCTTCTTTTACTATGCTTAATAGTTTTTGGTATATGGCAATCATCCCATAAGTATCAAGAAAACAATATTTGAAAAGTTGCTCTCGAGATATCTCAACTCCCTTCTGAGACTTTCCCCTCATGCTTTTATAAACGATAGGCATCTTCCACGGTTGCAGTGGTTTCAAATAAAGTTTCATCAAAGCTTTCCCCGGTATGCACATGCGTATCGCCCCAGTAAATATTTTTGAGTGGGTTATAGGGCTTAGGGAGGGGTATACAAGCATGCCCCAGTACACTCTCTGCAGGTATATGGTGTATGTACATAGAATCGATTACAGGGGATCCTATCCCCTATATCAAAGAGGGTCTTCGGGGCATTCTCACCCTAAGGTCTACAAATGGTTTAAGGAAGGGCCGGAGTCCTCTAAGGATTTGCGACTCCCTGTGTCACGTTTATTTACAATAAAATTGGATTTAGGGACGATTTACGACTATTACGCATGGTACGATCGTGTATCGTCCAGGGATTTTTTTCAGGAGAGGTTTATGGGAAAATACAGTCAGATGAGTAGAGAGTTTCAGGAAAAATCCGCCGTTGAACATATCATGGAAATCGGATTGAAGAGAGAGGTGCTCAATGATCTCGCCTGATATTATTGGAATGATTATTGGTGTGGTGTTCATTGTTCCCACGATATTCATTATCAACAAGAGAGGGTTCGACGATTGGGCTTGGCCCCTTTTCCTCGCAACCTTGCCCTTGTATTACATGCTGTTCGGCATGATCGCAATGGATGGCAAAGCAATCGGTTTGGAGCTTCTATTTGGTTTGCCTTACATCATAGTTGGATGGTTGTTATGGAAGGCTAGTTTTAGGCTAGCCTGGTTATTGATTTCTCTGGCCTGGATCAGTCACGGTTTCTATGACTACTACCATGATGCTTTGTTTATCAACCCTGGCGTCTTCACTTGGTATCCGTCTTTTTGCGCATTAGTCGATATAGTTGTCGGCACCTACCTGTTGGTAAACACTACATTGCGACCGACCTTAAATAATTCGTAGCAATGTGCACCTGCCGAAGGCAATACAGTTCTTGATCTAGCAATCGGAGCCACTATGGACACAGTGCTGATTACGATGAGGACACGCTCTTCTAGTTAATGTACTAGAACAGAATAAGCCCCATTTATCGCGTATCAGCGCGATTTAACGCTGCTATTCTTAAATGTTACTTATGATTTGCAGTAATCACAATCGTTTGTAACTTTCTTTGTAAAACCCCCTGTTTTAGGGGTGGTTTGTAACTCGTAACTCTATATAAATCAATGAGTTACACCTGCCCGGCTACTCCCACTCAGTGATTGCACCCTCTAAAGCCCCTGTACTTACTAGGTTTGTAGGATACTTTGTAAGACCTTTGTAAGAGATGCATTCCTTTGACCCTGCTGTTTTCCTTAAAAACACCACTGCATCCCTTTGTTTCTTACAAACTTTGTATCTAAATATAACATCGAACTAATAGGTTTTTTAGGGCAACCAGAAGAAATACTCGATGAGTTGCGACTCCCTGTGTCACTAGTTGGCATGTTTGTAACAAAATCTATTAAGTCGAGTATTAGAATCCCGGACCGCATCACAACCTTTTTATTCCTATCAACTGAAGGTCTTTCTGCACACCTCATATCGTCTTTAATATATT
>Ga0307994_1002551_pt1 | contig 10168 bp, 9 predicted proteins | sample EllFjometagen261_FD_203171 | JGI IMG/M metagenome (GOLD analysis project Ga0307994, IMG submission 203171) | Marine microbial communities from Ellis Fjord, Antarctic Ocean - #261 | ecosystem: Environmental > Aquatic > Marine > Unclassified | place: Southern Ocean | collected 2014-11-02
CAATTGCCGGTAATGTCCATCGACGAAGAACCTTATATTGCCCAGAGCAATGCTATGATCCAATACATCGGAACACTTGCACCACAGCTATGCCCTGCGGATCAGTTTTTGAAAGTGCAAGAAGCTATAGGGCTTGTTGATGATTTTGAACGAGCTTTTAGGCCCTGTATCGGAATTGCGCTTGAACCAGAAAAGTTGGGTTATGGAATTACGCCTGCAACGTCGTTACTAGTTAAGGATAGTGCTGAGTTGAGTGAAACGATTAAGGCCCTTCGCGAGGCATTCCTTTTAAATGAACTACCAAAGTATTGCGGCTTCTTTTCTGGAATGATTGAAAATTCTGGAGGCCGATTCCTTTGTGGTGCTGAGCCAACATTAGCAGATTGTTGTCTCGCCCCAGCCCTAGAACGATACACATTGGGCTATATTGACCATGTGCCGAAGGAAGCCCTTGATGCCTACCCCGCAATGAAGTTGTACCTCGAAGCTTTTAAAGCTTTGCCTCAAGTACTGGCCTATGAGCAGTCTAAATCTTAAACACTAAAACACTAAAGGGGATTAGAACATTTGTGCTTTTTGAAGTGTGTAGGGCCTATGTCCACAAGCGCTTTGACCTTTGGAATATTTAGGCAAGCCATTAAGTTGGAAATATAACGATAATGGCAACCGCCACTTTAACGACAGGATGAATGCGATGTGGGAAGAACGTTTTGCGCAAGACGGATATCTGTTTGGAACTGAACCAGTCCCGTTTCTACTCAAGCATGACAAACATTTTGCAAAGGGGCAGTCGGTTTTGTCGATTGCTGAGGGCGAAGGCCGCAATGGAGTGCATTTGGCTAAAAAGGGCCTGAGTGTGACGGGTGTCGAATTTGCCCCCTCGGCAGTTGCCAAGGCGAACAAACTGGCCACTCTGAATAAAGTTGATGTCGCCTTTGTCCAATCAGACTTGTTTGAATGGAGCTGGCCGTACAATGCCTTTGATATCACCCTCGGTATGTTTTTTCAGTTTGTTGGCCCTGTTGAACGCAATATTCTTTGGCAGAAAATGCTGGATGCAACCAGCCCTGGTGGGCTGATCGCAATCCATGGCTATACGCCCAAACAGCTGGAATTTGGAACAGGTGGTCCGCCACATGTAAAAAACATGTACACAAAAGAAAGTTTTGAAGCAGTCTTTCATGATTGCGATATGCTGGTCTGTGAGGAATATGAGGCCGAGCAGAAGTCTGGGTCTGCACATGTCGGGATGTCCGCGTTGATTGACTTCATAGCACGTAAGCCGATTTAGACAGCCATTTTTCAAGCTATTTGATAGCTGTGTTTTTAAGCCAACCCCCTCTCGGCCACCTCTGGCTCGCTACAGGCGCAACAAGGGCTGGGTGTGGGGTTATGTTGGCGGTGTGGGCCTGCAGGAACACGATCTCTACTCACGCACTAATTTCAAGCTAAACCGTGCCGCTGCTCTCGCTGAGTGGCGTCAATTATTGAGCGCATAGATTTAGGCTGCTCGAGCAATCCGATGCTTGTTCTCATTCGTTTGACAGCACCGCCACATACCCAAATTAAGTGGCTGATTTAATTACTATTAATATTAAAACAAAATCTCTACCCACAACACTACCCACAACAAAACATCAGATCAAAACAGAGTTAATCAGGGGTTACTGTACCCAACCTTTGCGGTTCAGCTACAATCGGCGCCAGTGGCTCCCCCACTCAAAGGGCCCCGCGTCTCGGACCAAGGGCCTTTAGTGTTGGTGGTATAGTTTCATCGGGGATTAGTTTTGTTTGGTAACTGCATCTTTATTCACATACCAATTTCAAGCTGAACCGTGCCGCTGCTCTCGCTGAGTGGCGTCAATTATTGAGCGCATAGATTTAGGTGGTGCCAGCAATCGGATGCGAGTTCTCATTATTTTGATAGCACCATTCCACGTTATGGCGCAGCATTTTTATTGGTTGAAAGTCGCTATGCTGACAAGCCTACCGTTTCTCCGGCGGGACGTCTCGCAATCTCAAACTTATTTCATCAACCTGAGTACGTGTCCATTTTGAATGTATTCGCACTGTGCTCGCTGGTTGGTTACTCAATCCAAGCCTAGGTTGATCACGGTGGGTGTTCTGTGGACGGATTGGTCGATGTGCAAAGCCGCCACCGCATGTTGCGCACACATTATGTAGAACCTTTTCAACACATTCCACACAATAGGTGCATTCGTAAGTACATATCCGCGCCTCCGATGAATTAGGTGGAAGGTCTTTGTCGCACCACTCACAGTTTGGTCTCAGCGCAAGCATTATATGTTCTCCCCGTCTCTAAGCATGGAATAAACATCAATTTACCGAATGTTTCTAGGCCAAAAATATCAGTCACTAAGGGCTCTAAGCCGACTTTCGCTACGGCTGCACACTAAATCAACGCGAAATCAGAAAGCGAGTGGCAGCAGTGCGGACAAAAAAGACCTTGGTCTCATTAATGCCAATCTTGGGCTTCGTTAGAACGAAAGGACTCATTTTAACTTTCGAATAGCGAAGTTATTCCCAAGTTTGGCCAAAGCTGGTGATTTTGGATAATTAGAGATTGGGTCTCACCCAAGCTGCCATTGCCGCCAGACATATCTCGCGCAGCTGTCGTCCTCGTTGATGCCGCGCGGTTGTTTAAGGCAATGCTTGGCCCAATCGCTACAGTTGAGCCGCAGGACCCAGGACCGGGGATCCTGGATCATGGGTCCCGCGCCTTGGACACCGGGGCCTTTACTGTTGGTATGGTGGATTAATTGGATGGGGATTTTGTTTGTCTGTACATCGCCATGCAAGCGCCAAGCCAAGCCAAACCAAGCCGCTGCTCTCGCCGAGTGGAGTCAATTATTGAGCGCATAGATTTAGGCTGCGCTAGCAATCTGATGCGAGTTCTCATTAGTTTGACAGCACCCTAGGAACGATAAGAATTAGGATTTTTAGCATAGATCAGCAAGGCTGGCACCATCGATTTAGTAACTATAAACGCCAGACCAGTTGTTAGATTTCAAGCTGGTCTGGCAAATTTAATTTACAGATTAAACGGCAACTAGAATTCTGGAGCTTTTTAGTGTGCCCAATTTGTGTCCAGCATCCACCAATGCCATGAACCGGTCATCGGTAATCATTTGATCGGCAACTTCGCCCCAATGATCCATCGAATTGAAGCGATATACAAGCCGCACCATCTCATGATCACCTTTAACCATAGGAACTCCGATCCCAACTTCTACATCAACTGAAGCCATAAGCTCGTCTACTGTGGGAGCAAGCTTCATAATTCCGGGAAGGGCAGACCTAGGTGCGTGATAGTCTCTGTGCATAATCACAGGTTTTATACCTTTCGGTGCACCATGGATCATACGCCCAATCCAGGGGCCTTCAATTTCACCAGCTGGATCAGCAGCTCTATTCTTCATGATTGCTTGATACGCAGGGTCACTGCCATAGGCTTGAAATGAAGCCACAGCGGCTTTTAAGGTCGGGTACCAATTTTGCAAATCAAAACGTCCGGCACCATCACCTGCCACCACTGAATAAAGGCCAGATTTAGAACCATGCTTTTCCATTACAGCGGATATTTCTTGCATTCTTTCTCTCACAACGGTTTCTTTTCCGGCGTGTGGCGTAACTTCTCTGATACTTACGAATGACATGTTTTTCTCCTACTAAGTGGGTCCAATATAATTAGGCTAGAATTTCATGTTCCGCTGATTCAAATGAAAATTCTAGTTTAAATATTAAATTAGTCATTTTTAGTTAAGGAAGACCTCGGTTGTTTTATAGCGCCCCAAAGTGGCCGTCGCTGTTTTCATGTATGAATCCACGATAAAGATTGAGTTTACGGATGTGTTGGCGTTGTCAGACACGGCGCTGTCAGAGTAAACTTGCTTGAATCGGGCAGGGCTAATTTGCAACCACGCCGAATGACAAAACACTCTGCATTTCGCTACATGAAACTTGGCCCGGGGTTACTGAACCATCCCGATTAGGCCCATGGACCGGGAACCAAGAGCCACGGGCCCCGAACATTAGAGCACGCACCTATGTCCTGCCTATAGCGTTGCTGCGGTTCAATCAGCGCATGATAGTTCCGCTCGGGTCATAGGCCAACGGCAGGGGTTACTTGGCCCAATCCATACAGTTAAGCCGCAGGCCCACGGACCGCCCCGCCCCTATTATAGGGCCCCGCGTCTCGGACCACGGGCCTTTAGTGTTAGCGTTGTAAATTTATTCGGGGGTAATTTTGTTTGCCACCACTAACTGAGGAAGCAAACATCGCCTTCGCCAAGCACTAACAGCTGTTCTGCGGACAAAACTGCCTTGTGATAGGCGCTCAAATCAAATTGAAACTTGCCATTCTACCTCCTTCCTGTGCAAATCGAACCTCGATAGTCAAAACGAGGAAGAAGCCGTGATACCACTAGATGTTGTGCTTGTTTTTGTTGGCGTCGCTACTGCTCTTGCCGCCGTTCCGGGTCCTGACAATATTTTTGTTCTCACACAGTCTGTTGTGAACGGACGGATTGCTGGTCTCATTGTAACGCTAGGAATTGCCTTGGGTCTTTTCGTTCACACATCCGCAGTGGCACTTGGTGCAGCCGCTATTTTCCAGACATCTCAGTACGCCTTTACTGGCCTGAAGTATGCAGGTGCAGCATACCTAATATTTCTGGCATGGAAGGCGTTTACGGCATCGAAAAATAAGTTCGACGGAGATAAGACAAAGTCGGAAACGGCAGCAAAACAGTTTCTTCGCGGGTTTACCCTTTGCATTACAAACCCAAAGATCACAATTTTCTTCCTGGCTTTCTTTCCGCAATTTGTTGTCCCTGAAAACGGGCCAATCATCATGCAGTTTTATCAACTAGGCGCTTTGATGATTTGCGTAACTCTTTTTGTCTTTGGTTTAGTAGCGATTGCGGCCGGTTCACTTGGCGCATGGATCAAAGGTTCTCCAACCACCCAAATTTGGCTCAACCGGATTTCTGGTATCGTCTTTGTGTCGCTGGCATTCAAACTTTCGACTGAGGAAAAATAGGCTAGCGGTTGCTGTAGGTTTAGGCTCTTAGCCACCATTCGCTGCAATTTCGATGAATGGCCGCTTTCGCCTAAATCAGCTTTGTCAAAGAAATTATGTAAGGACCAACGGCATGGGGTTACTGTGCCTAATCCCTACAGTTGAGCCTCAGGTCCATGGACTGGCCCCCCCTGTTCTAGGGCCCCGCGTCTCGGACCACGGGCCTTTAGTATTAGCCTTGTAAATTCATTTGGGGGTAATTTTGTTTGGCTGTACATCTTTATTCACGCACTAATTTCAAGCTGAACCGTGCCGCTGCTCTGGCTGAGTGGCGACAATTATTGAGCGCATAGATTTAGGCTTTGCCAGCAATCCGATGCGAGTTCTCACTAATGTGACAGCTCCCCATACGGCGTTGGGGAGCGATGCTGAAAGGCCGCCCAAACTGCGATAATCTGTGCAGGTTGGCGGGTTAGGGCGCGGTGCTGATCTGATACTGCGACCGCGCCAGCCAGTCTGGGCTGATCTCGACGCCCCAACCCGGTGCGTCGGTGACGCGGGCGTGACCGTCCACGATGTCATAGGGCGATTGCACAAAAAGTCCGTCTTGCCATGGGTAATAATCAGAGCCTTCGATCGAAAATTCTAGGTATTTTCCCACATTTGGAATGGAACGCAGCAGGTGCATGGTGAACAGGGTGACAAGGGAGAGATTGGCGCAGTGCGGCGTGACCGGCAGTCTGGCCCGGTCGGCCATTTCGACAACGCGCATGGTGCGGCACATGCCCCCCAGATACAGAATGTCAGGTTGTACAATGTCCACCGCGCGCATGTCGATCATCCGCCGCCATGTCGGCAGATCACAGTCCTGTTCCCCGCCAGTGACGTCGATGTCCAGCGCATCGGTGACCTGTTTGGTCTGTTCCAGTTCCCAGTAGGGGCAGGGTTCTTCGTAATGGGAAAATCCTTGGTCCTGCAGCATATGGCCGACTTCGATGGCGCGGTCCGGAGAATAGCAACTGTTGGCATCAATCAGCAGCGCGACATCGTCGCCCATTTCACGGCGCATGGTCGGAATGATCTCTTCGGTACGGCCGGGCCATTCGTCTTTGTTGCGTCCGACTTCGGCACCGGCGCGGACCTTGAAGGCGTCAAAACCGTGGGTGTCACGCAGGTGTTTCATGCGCGCCGCCTCGTCCACCGGGGTGATGTCGCGTTTCATTGACGAGGCATAGGCGCGGATTAGACCGGGCGTTCCGCCCAACAGTTCGGCCACGGATTTGCCTTGCTGTTTGCCGCGCATGTCCCAGATGGCGGTGTCCAGACCGGCCATGGCGCGGCGCAGGTAAGAGCCGGGGAATTTGTGTTCACGTTCAGCCACAATATCCAGCAGATCATCCAGATCGGTGGTGTCCTGACCCAGCGTCCACGGAGCGACCTGCCGGTGCAAAACCTGTGTTGTGATATCGGAATGATAGGTGGACACCTGTCCCCAGCCCTGTGCGCCGCTTTCTGTCGTCACGCGGACAAAGCCGATGAACGGGGTGGTGAAGGTTTCGATGGAGTTCAGTTTCATGTGCGTCTCCTTTAGGCGCGTGAGTCTTGCCGGATCAGGTCGGATGCTTTTTCGCCGACCATGATCGCGGGTGCGTTGGTGTTTCCGGTCGGGATCGTCGGGAAAATCGACGCATCCGCAACCCGCAGGCGCTGAATGCCGTGCACCCTTAGCCGTTCATCGACGACGGATGTTGCTGGATCGTGACCCATGCGGCAGGTGCTGCACTGGTGAAATACGGTCCAGCATTTCTGGTGGATATAGGCGTTCAAATCGTCGTCTGATGACACGTCCGGACCCGGTGACATTTCTGCGTCGATCACCGATTTGAACGCGGGGGTATCGGTGATTTTGCGCATCAGCCGCATGCCTGCCAGCATCAGGTCACGGTCGTGCTGGGTGTCTAGATAATTGGCGTGGATTTCCGGCGCGATGGTTGGATCGGCAGAGCGTATTTGCAGATGGCCGGTGCTGGTCGGTTTACACGGGTTAAAGCCCAGCAGAAAGCCAGGAAATGGGTCCGGGCTCATCAGCGGGCGGGTGCCTACGGGTGCGCGGGTATAGCTGACCGGGGAGAAATACAATTGCAGGTCGGGCCGGTCCGAGGCGTCGTTCAGGCGGACAAATCCGCCGCCCTGATTGAGGCTCAGCGACAATGGCCCTTTGCGGGCTAGGACGTATTGCAAACCGACGCGTAGTTTTCCGAGCAGCGGGCGCAGTTGTTCATTCAGGCTGGGGACTTTGGCGCGAAACATGTAATCGGCGCCAAGGTGATCCTGCAGGTTCCGTCCGACTTGCGGGGCGTCGTGAACCACGTCTAGACCATATTTTTGCAGCACGGCAGCAGGGCCGATGCCCGAGAGTTGCAGCAATTGCGGTGAATTGACCGTACCACCGCACAGGATGACTTCGCGCCGCGCATGGGCGATGATGGAGCGGCCCTTCTGGCGGTATTCCACACCGACCGCGCGTTTGCCGTCCAGCAAGACCCGGTTCACATGGGCGCGGGTCTGCACGTCCAGATTGCTGCGTTTGCGGGCGGGCCACAAATAGCTGCGCGCTGCCGAGGCGCGAAATCCGTCCTTTGTGGTGATCTGATAGACGGTCGAACCTTCCATTTCGGCACCGTTGTAATCGGGGTTTTGCGGGATGCCCGATTGCGCGGTGGCTTGCAGATAGGTTTTGGTCAGCGGGTGGATTTCGGCTGCGGGGTCGTAGACCGACAATGGCCCGACGCCACCGCGCCGCTGGTCTGGGCCGCCGTCCCAGTTTTCCATGCGCCGGAACAGAGGTTCGACATCGCCCCAGCCCCAGCCCGGTGCGACCGCGCCCCAGTCGTTGTAATCCATGCGGTGGCCGCGCACATAGACCATTGCGTTTATCGAACTGGAGCCGCCCAGTACTTTACCGCGTGGCCAGTACATCTGTAGCCCGTCCAGGTTCGGGTCCGGTTCGGTCACGTATTTCCAGTTTACACGTTGGTCATGGAAAATTTTGCCATAGCCGATTGGCACCTGAATCCAGAAATTTTTGTCGGTGCCCCCGGCCTCCAGCACCAGAACCTTTGATGTTCTGTCTTCGCTCAGCCGGTTGGCCAGAACGGATCCGGCAGAGCCTGCACCGACAATCACATAATCGTATTCGTTCACTTTATTTATCTGCTTTGCTGCGTCCAAAGACCTGCGCCAGCACCATCATGATCGAGGTTACCACGATCATGATGGTAGAAATCGACGCGATCGTCGGGTCGATCTGGTCACGCAGGGCGTTGAACATGTTACGTGTTAGTGTTGGATTATCTCCGCTGGAAACAAACTTCGCAATCACAACTTCGTCAAAAGAGGTCAAAACGACAATAATGCGGATTTGACAACGGCAAAGCGTATTTGGGGCAAGATGATTGGCTATGTCTTGTTGTGGTTGCTTTGAGTATGATCCCAAGGATACCTTCAAGATATGGATAATCTCTTAAACCCAGCCAACGCACATCAGCAACGATGCCCTAGATGTCAGTCCCCTCTGAACACGGTTGTTGTGCATGGGCATGAGCAATGTGTAACCTGTAAGTCAAACATCTTTGAGTGCTGCTCAGGGGATACCTGTGCGACAGATTACAACTTGGCTGTTGGGTATAAGAGAGGGTGATATGCGTATTGGGCTTGACCAATGACTGACGCCAGAAAGATTGAACTCTGGAGGACACTCGCAGAAGGTTGTCAAAAGCATCCAGCTTATAGGGCCAAACGGCAGGTTAAGATTGACTGTGAGCCTTGCAGTGTAATGTGGAAAGCAAGAGTGGAATTGGAGGCAGCAGAATGAAATACCTCACCGTCATTCTATCATTTCTGTTGATGACTTGCTTTTAGGTGAGATCAAAAATAGGAGTCGGTATGCTTGGTCAAATGACACCCTATTTCACGGTTTCTTCTGCGAATTTATTCATTGAGTTCATGTCAGTTGTTTTTGGTACAGTGACAATAAAACGTGATTATGATGATGATGGGAGCTTTCTACATGCTCGCCTGCAATTGGGTGAAAGTATGATTATGTTAAACGAAGCAAACTCGGACTACGAAGTTAACAAATCTCAAATGCATGTCTACGTAACGGACGTAGAAAAAACGTATGAGTTGGCTCTAACAAATGATGCTAAATCCTTGATGTCCCCAATGGTTAGGCCCCACGGCGATCTTATGGCAGGTTTTGAAGACCCATTTGGCAATGTGTGGTGGATTGCTGCAGAGGTGTAATCTTTACGCACCATCCCGGATCGTACCCTCAGCTTACACCTACGTTCACTTGGCATTTGCTAATTTTGCTAAGTAGTTGCAGTGGCATTTTTCTGGATAGCACCAGCAACTTAAGGCTTTACCCTTTAATTCCCCAACTTGGTCTTTAAGCTCGTCACTGAGGGTTTCTCGGTGTAATCGGAGTGCCTCATCTCTTCCGAGCTTTTGTACACTGTAGGGGTTCAACCATTTGGATTTTTTGTGGCCTGTATGAAAATTTGCACGACCACAATAGACCTTCAAGCCGGCATCTTCTGCCCATTGAGCTACAGCATCGACATACTGACCAGCCTTTCTATTCTCCCGAACGACTACAGCTTCGCCATTAAGCAATGCTTCAATTCTTAAATCAGGTAATAGGTTAGCATCTTCCAATATTACTCAATCCTCAATCACAACAGCAGTCCCAATAGCCATCGTCAGGTTCCCACTGTTCGCATACAGTCAATCATGTCCTCTTGAGACTACAGAGGCAACCCTTTCAGCAACCAAATAAGCCTCGTACAAAGGGCAAGCCCTGTAGACTTCACGAGCTTATAACCTTCGATACCATGCGTGTATGAACCTGTAGGGTACCCGTATTTTTATGCTGGAACAAATTGGGTTGGCCCGTTTTGCAGGCGTTTATCCAAGACAAAGATTTAGTTTGCGGATAGTTTTGTTTTTTGGCAGTCTGACGGATCGCGTCAATCCGGGGCATACCTTGCCCCATTATTACTTCAACCTACTGTAAATTCATGATAATCTCTTTGGGCTTGGGTCTCTTGATGGCCATTTATGGTC
>Ga0307994_1002553_pt1 | contig 10166 bp, 7 predicted proteins | sample EllFjometagen261_FD_203171 | JGI IMG/M metagenome (GOLD analysis project Ga0307994, IMG submission 203171) | Marine microbial communities from Ellis Fjord, Antarctic Ocean - #261 | ecosystem: Environmental > Aquatic > Marine > Unclassified | place: Southern Ocean | collected 2014-11-02
AAGATAAAAGGAATTATCGAAAAAGGAGAGAATTATAACCATGAGCAATAAAAATTGGTAATAGAAGGGATTGGATGGAGTGAGAGATGTGTTCAAGTATTTCTTTATTGCGGCAATTGTAAGCGCTTTAATGTTGCAGGGGGTCGGTCCGGTCAATGTTTCCGCACAGGAACAGGAACCGGTCATCCGAATTGGCGTCGTGCCGACAGCGGAGAGTTTGCTGCTGGGAGCGGAAGGCGTATTTGATGTGGTTGATAAGGAAACAGGAGAAGTCCTTTTTGAAGATGCAGAAGGAACGGTCCAAGTGGACCTTGGAGGAACGGCGGTCGTGAAAACGAATTACCGCTTGCAGGTTGCTTCGACCACCAGCGAATCGTATAAAGCGGACTGGCTTGCCCGGGCAGAAGCCGCAGGTTATGTGACGTACGTCGAAGAGTTTGGGGAGTTCGACCGCTTGTTGATCGGTGAATTTCCGGCTGACGCGGGTTGGAGTGAACGTGCGGCTTTCAAAAATGAAATTGTTGCAGCTGGACTTGGCGGCAGCGATGCCTATTGGCGCGTGATCACAGTGGGTGAAGGCGAAGACGAGCTCAACGTGACGAAAGACGGCGAAACGGTGACTGCCACCAATGCAGTACAGATCATAGCAGCATCTGAGCGCGTGTCTATCAACGGCAAACCTTACCGCGGTTTGGCGGAAGCCGGCTTCAATAATTCAGGAACACTTGCCGGCATCAATGAATTGATGATGGAAGAGTATCTATACGGTGTCGTGCCGCATGAATTGCCGCCGAACCCATATGGCGAACTGGAAGCACAGAAATCCCAGGCAATTGCTGCGCGCACCTATGCCATGTCCAATATGGGCAAGCGCAGTGCCGATGGCTATGATTTATTGCCGACAACGTCTGACCAGGTATACGGCGGCTCTGCTGCTGAACATCCAATTTCTACAAATGCCATCGATGGCACCAAAGGAATTGTTGCGACGTATAACGGCAAGCTGATTACAGCTGTTTACCATTCAACAAGCGGCGGGGCGACTGCCAATAACGAAGACGTGTGGAATTCCGCTCCGACCGATTACTTGCGCGGAACGCATGTGGCGCAAAAAGGAAATTCATTGAAATACGTGCCGGCACTGGATGTCTACAAAAATTCAGATGAAGGCGAGTCGTTGCGTGAAGTGAAGACCGGCGATTTCGAGGCCGACTGGTCCCGTTATTACCGCTGGAATTTCGAGTGGACGCCTGAAGAGATGAGCGAAGTGTTGAGTCTCTACTATAATAGGGAAGTCGGGGAAGTTTACGAAATCAATGTCTTGGAACGTTCAAGTTCGGGCCGTGTGGCGGAAATCGAGTTTGTCACGGAAAACGGCACGTTCTACGAATACAAAGACCGTATCCGTTGGGCATTGCAATACATCAACGCAAGCGGCAATCCGGCCGTGTTGCTGAGTACGCTGTTCATCATCGAACCGGTGACGGATGAAGCGACCGGCGAAGTCACTGGCTTCAAGACAAACGGCGGCGGCTGGGGCCATGGCGTCGGCATGTCACAGGTTGGCGCAGTTGGTATGGCTGAAGCGGGCTATAGCTATGAAGTCATCTTGAAACATTTCTACAAAGGGATCGAGTTGGAAATGCGGTATTAAATAACAATTTTAATGAAGTAAGTCGATTGCAGCGCCGGAAGAGGGATCTTTTCCGGCGCTGCAATCTTTTTTAGTTGTTCTATTATTAGTAGGATAGAAACTCACGCGGAAAGCGCCCGCTGAAATGAACATTTTAATCAATAGCTGAAAATAAATAACGGAATATCAAAGAAAAGTTGAAATAATATTTCAAATATTTATACTAAACTAGTAGAAGAAAAAAAAGAATGCGGAGGCGCTGTTATGTATGTGTTGGGAATTGACGGGGGTGGCACGAAAACTTCCGGGGTGGTTGCGGATGAGAATGGCAACGTTTATATGCAGGCAATTGGGGGGAGCAGCAACCCGAATGCGTTGACCCGGGAACAATTCGAGGAGGTCTTGAGCAACCTGCTGGAGGAGCTTGAAAAACAGGATCCTCACATTTTCTCGCAGCTTGATGTTTGTTTTGCGGGCATGGCGGGAGTCGGCGAAAGCGGGCGCGATGCCGAATTCGTGGCACTTCTGAAAAGGCAGCTGCCGGCTGAGACGCAAGTAGTGGTGAAAAATGATGCCTATAATGCGTTGTATTCCGGCACGCTCGGCAATCCGGGGATTGTTCAGATCGCCGGCACCGGTGCGATTTCATTCGGCATCAATTACGAAGATAAAATAGTGCGTGCTGGCGGTTGGGGCTATCTATTTGATGACGCAGGCAGCGGCTACTATTTAGGAAACGAGGCATTGCGGTCAGTTTTTGAGAATTATGACGGCCGCGGACCGGCGACTGTGCTGACGGAGAAGGTTCTTGAGTATTTCGAAGTAAGTTACATACCGGATCTGATCGGGATGGTTTACGGAAGGGATCATCCGCGTACGGTGATTTCAAAACTGTCTCCTATCGTCATCGAAGCCGCTGAAGACGGGGACGGGGTAGCGAAGGGAATCATCTGCAAAGCTTGTGAAGAAATGATGAAATGCATCGAAGCCTGCCATCGTCAATTGTTCGCTTCCGATCACCCGACAGCGATTGTCCTGTCGGGCGGCGTTTTCACCAACCCTCAGCAGTTTGTCTGGTATTTCAATGAATTGAGCAAGAAATCTTTGCCGAACGTCGTTTTCCGGGAAACCAGGGTTGCGCCTGTCGGAGGTGCGGTGATCGGCGGCCTAAAGGCGATGGGCATCAGCAGCATCGATGAAGCTTTCGCGGAACGTTTGCACAGGCACGTACAGAAATGAGGCGATGGGATGGAATTGCGTCAGCTGCGTGAATTCAGAACAACAGAGATTATGGAATTCTGGAATCGGGAAATTGGAGATTCTTTTCCGCTGAGGGAAGAGTTATGGGAACAAAATACATTTGATGATTTGAATCTGATTGAAGAAGCCTGCGTGGCATTTGCGCAGGACGGTCAGCTTGCCGGTTTTATTGTCGCCAAACGGTTTTTGGAACAGTCGGAAGCGGACATGCAGCAGGACGTCGGATGGATTCCGTGCTTGCTGGTGGGACGGGAAGCGCGCAGGCAGGGTCTCGGCGAACTGCTGCTGCGGCATGCCGAAGACCACTTTGCGCAGGCGGGTGTCCGTGAAATCCGTCTCGGTCAGGATCCGTGGCATTTCTTTCCGGGCATTCCGGCGGAAGACGCCGAAACAGCGGAATGGTTTGAACGGCGCGGTTACCGGCGGGAATACGTGGAATCGGATTTGTTGCGCGAAGTCAGCGGCCAATCTGCTTATCAATTAACGAATCCGGCAGAACATTTTCGGGTGCTCGAGCGGGAGGAGCTTCCGGAGCTGGTGGAATTTTTGGCACAGCAGTTCCCTGGCAGATGGCATTACGAAGCCCTGCGCTACCTGGAAACGGGGGCGGGCGGTGAAGAATTCATCGGCTTTTATATAGAAGGAAGCTTAAAAGGCTTTTGCCGCATCAACGATTCCGGTTCCCCGCTGATTGCCCAAAACGTCTACTGGGCACCGCTGTTCACCTGTGAACTTGGCGGCATCGGACCACTTGGCATCGCCCGCAGCGTCCGCGGCCAACATTTCGGATTGGATCTCGTCAAAGCGGCGGCCAATGAATTGATGGGCCGCGGCTCCGAAGCGATCGTCATCGACTGGACGTGGCTCGTGCCTTTTTACGAGAAACTGGGGTTTCAGGTATGGAAGCAATACATAACGATGGCGAAAATATGCGACAGTGAAGGGGAGTGACGTCATGAGAGACTTGGTACGCACATTTCTGCAAAACGAAATCGATAAAGAAGTGACGCCCGGTGCCATTGTCCGCGTACGACATAACGGTGAATTGATCGTCGATGAAGCGCTCGGCACAAATAGTTTGGAAATAGACCGGGTGCCTGTCACCGGATCGATGGTCTACGACATGGCTTCGCTGACGAAAGTAATGGTGACGACGCCCATCATCCTGCAGCTGCTGGAAAGGGGCGAACTCTATCTGCATGACCGCGTCGCCGCGTTTGTGCCCGAGTTTGGTACGAACGGCAAAGAAGGGGTCCGGCTGCGGCACTTGCTGACGCATTCGTCGGGGCTTGTGGCGCACCGCCATTATTTTGCGGACCGGCTGACAAAACAGCAGGTCTACGAAGAAATCTACAAAGAGGAGCTCGTCTACGAACCGGAAACCCAAGTCGTCTACAGCGATCTCGGCTTTATTATGCTGATGGCGGTCATTGAAAAGGTGACGGGCCAGAACATCGAAGAATACGCGACACAGCACCTGTTTGCGCCGATGGGCATGCGCGATACGAAATTCCTGCCAGATTATGAAACATCGCGTTATGCGCCGACGGAATTTCTGGAGCATCTCGGCGGCCACAAATACGGCATCGTCCACGACGACAACACGGAATTCATGGGTGGCATCAGCGGCCACGCGGGCCTGTTCTCGACGATGGATGATCTTGCGGTGTTCACGGCGATGCTCGAAAACGGTGGCAAGCACGATGGCAATCAAATCCTGCATCCGCTGTGGCTAGCTAAAGCGCGTCAGGATTTCACTCCCTATAGCGAAGACGCCCGGGGAATCGGCTTCGAACTGAAAGCGCGCGGGCCCGGTCCGGTGGGAGATCTGCTGTCACCGGCCACCTACGGCCATACGGGATTCACCGGAACGAGCTTTTACATCGATCCGGAGCGGGACTTGACGATCATGTTGCTGACGAACCGCGTCTATTTCGGCCGAAAGGAACCGATGATCCGGCTGCGTCCGCGGCTGCACAACCTCATTGTCGCGAATCTGGAACAATAAAGAAACTCAAGAATTTCCAATTACCTGAGGAGGCAAAGCATGACTTTACATAAAAAAGCCGGCCGTCTGATGATCGCTGGATTCAAAGGACTCACCATGTCAGAAGAAATCAAAAGCTTGATCCACACCTACCAGATCGGGGGCGTAATTCTGTTCGGCCGCAACATCGGCACGCCGGAAGAAATTCTCGCGTTAACCCGCTCACTTCAAGCGGAAGCGAAAGCGGCTGGCTATACGGTGCCGCTGTTGATCTCGATCGACCAGGAAAACGGCGTCGTCCGCCGCCTCGGCGAAGGGACAACGATCATTCCCGGTGCGATGCTGCTCGGTGCCGCACAGGATCCCGCCAATGCCCGAAAAGCCGGCGAACTGACCGGCAAGGAATTAAAAGCGCTCGGCATCAACTGGAATCTGGCGCCCGTCGTCGATATCAATAACAACCCGAAAAACCCGGTCATCGGCGTGCGGTCGTTCGGCGAAGATCCGCAAAAGGTCAGCGAACTCGCCAAACAGACGATGCTTGGCATGCAGGACGCGAGAGTCATGACGACGCTCAAGCATTTTCCGGGCCACGGCGATACGAGCGTCGATTCGCATCTCGACCTGCCCGTCATCAGCCATAATCTTGAGCGCCTGCACCAAGTCGAATTGGTGCCGTTCAAACAGTGCATCGCGGCCGGAGCGAACGCCATCATGAGCGCCCACGTCTATTTCCCGGCGCTGGAACAGGAAGCCAATCTGCCGGCCACGTTGTCGCGTTTCGTCATTACCGGGCTGCTTCGCGAAGAACTTGGTTTTGACGGCGTTGTCACCACCGATTGCATGGAAATGGACGCAATCGCCAAAGGCATCGGCACCGTCAACGGCTCGGTGAAAGCCGTCCAGGCCGGCGTCGATCTGGTCATGGTATCGCATATCCACGAGCTGCAGGAACAGGCCATTCTGAAAATTGCCGAAGCCATCGAACGGGGCGACATCGACGAAGCACAGGTCGACCGTTCAATCGAACGCATCGATAACATGATCGCCAATTACGACGGATGGACCCAAATCGAAGCGAATAGCAGTGTCCCGGCATTTGTCGGTTCAACCGAACACCAGCAGGAAATGAAACAAATTTACAAACAAGGGATCACGCTTGCCGGCGGCAAAGGCGGAGTGTCCATTGCGCCGGACGCCAAAGTGCTATTGGTTTATCCGCATAACGAATACGCCACGATGGTCGAAGACAAACGCTACTCGACGTTGGAGATGGCGGAGCAACTCAAGAAGGTCCATGCACATGTCGAAGTCATTGAGATCGACCCGGCCCACTACGAGGAACAACAGAAGGAAACCGTCGCAGAGGCCAAAAACTTCGACCGCCTCGTAATCCTGACGCTCAACGCGGCTGCGCAGGAGAGCCAACGCAATTTCGTAAGCGAACTGATCAATACCGGCGTCGCGACCGACATCATCGCCATCCGCACACCATACGACGCCGCGGAATTCAAACAAGCCAACCGCGTCTACTGCACCTACGAATTCACTAAATCCGCTTTCGAAACCATGGCGGAAGTGCTGGTGGGGCAGACCGGAATCAGCGGCAAGCTGCCGGTGACGATTGTCTAAATTAAATTTAGGTAACTTACCAGATGAATGAGCAGAAGGAGGCACGTCGGCGCTAAGAGAAGTCTCTAGAGATATGGAGCAAAACAGCGAAGACGCCATGGGGACCAAGCGAAGTGCTGAAATCCACTCGGGCGTTAAGCCCGAGTTAGTTCAGCGCGAGCCCCCAGGAAAGCGGAGCTGTTTTGCGGAATATCGGCTAGCGCATTTATCTATTTCAACGACCATATCAAGGTTATTGATATTTATTTTTAAATTTACCGAAAAGTATTGATATTTAATTTTATAAAAGCTACTATATGAATAAGAGTTTTCGAACAATTCTGGCGCATCGGAAAGGCGTGGTTACGTGGAAGCAATGAGAGTTTGTGGGTTAATGTCCGGCACATCGCTGGACGGCCTCGATATCGCCGTCGCGGATTTCGCGGAAACGGAAGGCAAGATCAGCTACCAGCTGATTCATTTCACGACAATGCCCTATTCGGATGAACTGAAGGCGAAACTCCTGGAATTGATGGATCCGCTGGCACCGATGCAGCAGGTATCCTCGATGAATATGTATCTCGGTGAATACTACGCGCGTTTGATCAGGGAGGCATTGGAAGAGTCGGATGTCGACTACGAATCGATCGATTTGATCAGTTCGCACGGCCAGACGATGTGGCATGAACCCGAGACGGAGGGGTCCAATCCATTTTCGCGCCCCAACAGTCTGCAGATCGGCGACATTTCAGCGCTTGCTGAATTCGCCGAAAAAACGGTGATCGGCGATTTCCGGCCGCGCGATATGGCAGCCGGGGGCCAGGGAGCTCCGCTGGTCCCGTTTGCGGATGCGGTTTTATTCCGCTCGGAAACGGTGGGCAGAATTCTGCTGAACATCGGGGGCATCGCGAACATGACGGTGTTGCCGCCAGCAAACAGTAAAAAGAAAACGCTTGCATTCGACACCGGACCCGGCAATATGATCATCGATGCCTTTGTATCGAAGCATACGGGCGGACAGCACAGTTACGACGACGGCGGCCGGATCGCAGCAGCCGGAAACGTCAACAGCGAATGGCTCGGCGGGTTGCTCAGCCATCCGTATTACAATTTGCCGGCGCCGAAAAGCACCGGCCGCGAGCTGTTCGGCGCATCCTTCGCCGATGAGCTGTGGAGCCAAGGCGACAGCTGGCAATTGTCGGCGGAAGACAGGATCGCCACGGTGACAAAGCTGACAGCGGAAACGATTGCCGCTGAAATCCGGAAATTCGCGCACAGCCACGACATCGAAGAAGTATACGTAAGCGGGGGAGGCCTACATAATGGCACGCTGCTCGGCTCCATCATAGAGCGGCTGCCGGACAGCATCTCAGTCAAAGCCTCCAACGAAATCGGCATCGATTCCGATGCCAAAGAAGCATTTGTCTTCGCATTGCTCGGTTATTTGGGGTACAACAGGAAGCCGAACAACCTGCCAGCTGCCACTGGGGCGGAGCGGCCGACAATTTTAGGGAAAATTGCATGGCAATCAAAACATTGGGGGGAATAAGAAATGACGAAAATGTTCAGAAAATCCGTATTAACAGTAGCATCACTAAGCTTGGCAGCCGGCGTATTGGCCGGGTGCAACAGCAACGCCGAAGAAACAGGAAGCCCTGAGGAATTTAAAGGCACAATCACGATTTGGGACGGACCGAGATGGCCGGACAAAGATGACAATAAATTCCACTGGTTGGAGCAGAAAATCACTGAATACGAAGAAGCGAATGAAGGCATTGAAATCGAAATGGTGCAGGTGCCATGGGCTGAAATGGGCGACAAACTGGGCGTAGCAATCGCCGGTAAAGCCTGGCCGGACGTTGCACCGGTTGACATCAGCGGAAGCGCAGTCTCAATCGACCATATCGAGCAAGGGGTTGTTGAACCGCTTGATGCCTATATCGATGAAGAAGCACAAAAAGATTTCTACGAAAATGCTCTGGATGCCTACACGTACGATGGCAAACTTTACGGCATTCCAAACTCGATCACGCTTCACACGATGCTGTTGAACCTGGATCTGTTTGAAGAAGCAGGCGTGACGCCGCCGGAAAACGGCAAATGGACATACGACGAGTTCCTGTCAGCCGCGAAAGAATTGACATTTGACCGTGACGACGATGGCAAGACGGATGTTTACGGATTCTCGACGTACATCATGCCGGGTTACTACGAAGCGTGGCCTTTCTTCTATAAAAACGGTGGATCACCTTTGAACGAAGACATGACTGAATTCACATTTGATGATCCTGAAACACTTCAGGCGATCCAAGATTTGGCTGATTTGAAACTGACGGAAAACGCTGCACCTGAAACGCACGGCGGCAACGATGTCGGCGGAACATTCCAGGCTTGGGCGAACGAAGAACAACGCACAGTAGCTATGCAACCGTGGGCAACTTGGGCAATCGGAGCGGCACAAGGCGCTTACCCGACCAACTTTGCGGTAGCTGAATACCCGACTGGCGACGCTGAAAAAGCGACAACAATCGGCGGAGTCGGCGGCTGGACCATGTTCCACCAGGATGATGACGCAAACAAGAAAGCGGCTGTAGCTGACTTCATGCAATTCATCTCGACTGCTGACGAGCAAGTGACTATGGCTCAGAACTACGGCGTCTTCCCGGCTCGCATCAGTGCGGCTGAACAAGATCCATTCGCGGAAAACCCTGAAATGGCGCGCGCGATGGAAATGTCTGAACAAGTGGTAATGCTTCCACGCCATCCGGAGTGGAGAAAAATCGATGAAGCGATCCAAACAGAACTACAACTCGTTTTCAACGGCGAGAAAACTGCAGAGCAAGCAATGGCTGATGCAAAAGTTGTCGTAGACGGCTTATTGGAATAATGAAATTTGAGCAGGCTGTGCCAAGCGCAAGCCTGCTTCATTTTTAGGAGGTGTCCTGCAATGACTCAAATACCAGTGGGAGCGGTACCGAAAAAAGGCGAAGAAAAACTGAAAGTCGGAAAACGTTCAAACCAGAGTGTTTGGAAACAAATGAAGAAAAACTACCCGGCGTATCTGTTTTTATTGCCCAAATTGGTGTTGTTCACCTTATTCGTCGCAATCCCGGTGCTATGGGCATTCGTCCTGTCGTTCCAGGAATACAAGATTTTCGGCAGTGAATTTGCCGGACTTCAAAACTACATAACCGTGTTCCAGAGCGCCGCGTTCCTGGCAGCGCTCAAGAACACCATGCTATTCACGATTGTGACGGTGCCTTTCGGGGTCATCACGGCATTGATCGGCGCCTCGATGATCTTCGCGCTCGGCAAAGTGTCGCAGAGCTTTTTCCGTTCGGCGTTCTATTTGCCGACGGTGACCTCTATGGTCATCATCGCGATGGTCTGGCGCTGGATGTACAACTACGATTTCGGATTGTTCAATTATGTGCTCGGCTGGTTCGGCATAGAATCGATCAACTGGCTCGGCCAATCGTCCACCGCGCTGTGGGCGCTGATTATCATGCAATGTCTGATCCCGTTCGGTGTCGGCATCATCATGTACCTGGCGTCGATGGGCTCGATCTCCACCGCGTTGTATGAAGCGGCGAAAATCGATGGCGCCGGCAGCCTCAAGCAATGGTGGCACATCACCGTGCCGCTGTTGAAGCCAACGACTCTATATTTGGTGCT
>Ga0307994_1002554_pt1 | contig 10158 bp, 8 predicted proteins | sample EllFjometagen261_FD_203171 | JGI IMG/M metagenome (GOLD analysis project Ga0307994, IMG submission 203171) | Marine microbial communities from Ellis Fjord, Antarctic Ocean - #261 | ecosystem: Environmental > Aquatic > Marine > Unclassified | place: Southern Ocean | collected 2014-11-02
ATTGTCTGCAAGCTAGGCTCATAAAGACCTAACCAGATAAACTGACCACTATTGCTCAAGGCGCGACTGACATCCCTGAGCGCTATTTTGTTCAGCTGCTCACCGGTTTTACGGGAATAAGCATAACAATTGACCACTTCATTAGCACTGAGTGGCTCAATATCCTCATAGCGTTCAGAATCTGGATCATAGACGGTCATGGTCTCAATAGTGTCCTCAACCGTCGCATCAGAATCGCCATAGATATAGCTGTCATAATTGTCTAAATAGGAGTGCTCGTCTATGACAGTGGCGTCAATAAGACTGACATTAGACTCAGGTGTGATACGCGTTGCCGTTTTGACAATCAGGTCATCATCTTGGTTCATACCTACTCCTTCTGTCTAAGTATAAAAATAAATATAAAATAACTTCTGCAACTGATGCGTATTACAAGGCAAAGCGTTTTAGCGTATCAATATCGACCAAACTTAATAAGCTCTCATGACAAGCTTCAAGCTTGATTTGTGGCGCCATGCCTAAATCGAGTGCTTCAACCCAACGTAACGCACAAATACACCAGTAGTCACCTGGTTGCAGACCGGAGAAACCATACTCGGGCAGTGGCGTAATCAAATCGTTACCGCGACTGGCTGAAAAATTTAAAAACTCGCTGGTCATTTTGGCGCAAACGGTATGTTGACCAACATCATGGTTGCCCGTATGACAAAAACCATTACGATAATAACCGGTAAGCGGATCAAAACAACAGCTGGCTAGGGCAGTGCCAAGTACATTGGCTTGGTTGATAGCAGGATTTGGATGATAATCAGAGGACATAAGGCTTCCAAAATGAAAATATAGGCTAGTGTAACATGAGTGCACATCTAAGACGTTATTCAACGATAGATGCAAAAGATAGTTAGAGGAAACATTGCCTCGTTAACGCTATATTTTCTCTATAGAAATACGGTATTAATGATGCTAAATCTGTCATAAAAAAGACAGTTTTTAAGGTTATTAGAATAAATTAGATGGCGATTGCCGTTAATTGTCACTAGGCGAAGCTTAGCTGCTATGCTAAACTAAAGCATAAAGTGCCTTGATTATTTATCATAGTTTTCTATCACATAAATTTTAGCGCATAAAGATACTCGTCTTATCATCCCAACTTATACTATTACTCACCCTTTTGCGGTTACCTAGTTTGCTTATCAATAATTGGGTCAGTGATGTTGCGCGTGAAAAATAAAAAACGCCTGATATCTATGCAATTGGAAATATAACCTTTAAGTACCGCATCTTTACCGCGCTTTTGGTAAGCGATACGCCAAACAAGGATTTATTGTGTCTGCCAGTCCTGATTCTGCAAAATCTGCCCTGCAAAATACCCTCAAGCAAGCGGCTACTCAGCCCGCTGATAATACTGCCGCACCCAACCGTTTACCTTATCTTAGCAATCTTGCCAGCGATGTTGCCAATAGCTGGTTGCTGCCTGATGGGGTGGTTGATGTGTTGTTTGAAGATGCTCATAAGCAAGAAGTGCTTAGACATCAATTGATCCAGCAACTTATCAGCCATGGCTATCAGTTGGTCAATCCGCCAATGATTGAGTTTACCGAATCGCTACTGAGCGGAGCCTCAGAAGATCTAAAGCGTCAAACCTTTAAGATTATCGATCAGCTAACGGGTCGATTGATGGGTATACGCGCGGATATCACGCCGCAGATTCTACGTATTGATGCACACCATGGCGGCGATGGAATCGCGCGTTATTGCTATGCAGGTGATGTCATTCATACCTTGCCATCGGGGCTTTTTGGCTCACGTACACCGTTACAGCTCGGTGCTGAGATATTTGGTTGTGAGTCCATTGCAGCAGATATTGAGCTGATTGATGTCTTATTTAGCATGCTCAATAGCCTAGAGATGAGCGCAGCATTACACATTGATTTGGGTCATGTAGCGATATTTAAGCGCTTGGCAGAATTGGCAGTATTATCAGAAAGTGATACTGAGCAATTGATGCAGCTTTATGCCAATAAGAACTTACCAGAGCTGAAGCAGATTTGCCAAGCGCTACCGCTGGGTAGCGATTTTTATACCTTGGCGCGCTTTGGTCATGACATTGCAAATCTGCTTGGCAGATTGTCAGAGAATGCGCAGCAAGATACACAAATTGTCACAGCTATTGATGAGCTGCAACGTCTAAAAGCGCACTTGCAAGTACAGTGGCAGTGTGCGGTCAGTATCGATGTGACCGAGCTGTCAGGCTATCATTATCATACGGGCATTGTGTTCAATGGTTATATCAATAGTGAAACTCAGCCGCTGGTACGTGGCGGGCGCTTTGATGGTATGAAAAGTAATCAATTAGCCAAGAATCAGCCACGTCAAGCAACTGGCTTTAGTATGGATGTCAGCCGTTTGCTCGCGCATACTCAGCTTGATGCACCTGTTATTGTGCTGGTCGATTATGACGCTTTCAAGGATTTGGATAGTGAGCAGCTGCAGCTATTATTACAGCAAGTGGCAAGCTTACGCCAGCAGGGCTATCGCGTGACCATGCCATTAACGGCAAAAGATATGCCAGTGGGTATGACTCATCGTTTAAGCCTTGTCGATAACCAATGGCAGCTACACGCGGTTTAACTTTGAAAATATTTAACATTTATAAATGCTATAAAAAAAGCGTTTGCTATAAAAAGATATTTAGTGATTAAGTCGTTAAAAATATACTTTGTTTAAAGTATCGTTTTTAGCATTACTTTCGTTTTGATAGGTAGTTTTAAACACTTATTGCACACACCTCAATATATTAAGGTAAGGATTTATCATGGGTAAGAATGTCGTAGTTTTAGGTAGCCAATGGGGCGATGAAGGTAAGGGTAAAATCGTCGATTTACTAACCGAAAAAGCCTCAGCAGTTGCACGCTTCCAAGGCGGACATAACGCTGGACATACGTTAGTTGTAGATGGTAAAACCACCGTCTTACACCTAATCCCATCTGGTATTTTGCGTGAAGACGTTACCTGCTTTATCGGTAATGGCGTGGTATTAGCACCTGATGCACTACTTAAAGAGATGAAAGGTTTAGAAGAGAATGGCGTACCAGTACGTGAGCGTCTGCGTATTTCTCCTAACTGCCCATTAATCATGCCATATCATGTTGCCCTTGATCAAGCGCGTGAAGCCAAGCGCGGTAGTGGTAAAATCGGTACGACTGGTCGTGGTATTGGACCAGCTTATGAAGATAAAGTTGCGCGCCGTGCCATCAAGCTTGCTGATTTGTTCCGTGATGACTTAGAAGAAAAACTACGTAACTTAATCGAATATCATAACTTCCAACTGACTCAGTATTATAAAGTTGAAGCGATTGATTTTGATGAGACGCTTAAGCTTTGTAAAGAGTGGAAAGAAGAAATCAGAGGCATGGTAACTGATGTCACTGAAGATTTGAACCAATTGCGTCTTGCTGGCAAGAACCTAATGTTTGAAGGCGCGCAAGGTACATTACTTGATATCGATCACGGTACTTATCCGTTTGTAACCAGCTCAAGCGTGACTGCTGGTGGTGTATCTACAGGTACGGGTATCGGTCCATTATATTTAGATTATGTCCTTGGTATCACGAAAGCCTATACCACCCGTGTTGGTAGCGGTCCATTCCCAACTGAATTGTTTGATGATGTTGGTGCACATTTAGCCAAAGTCGGTCATGAGTTTGGCGCCACGACTGGTCGCGCGCGTCGCTGTGGTTGGTTCGATGCTGAAGCATTACGCCGTGCAGTGGTACTTAACTCTATGTCAGGTATCTGCCTAACCAAGCTTGACGTGTTAGATGGTCTAGAAGAATTGCTAATCGGTGTGGGTTATAACTTACCTGAGACTGAGTGTGCAGGCGCGCATGATGCAGAGTTCTACGAAGCGGTAACGCCAAAGTATGAAACGCTACAAGGCTGGAGCGAATCAACGGTTGGTATCACTAACTACGATGAGCTGCCTGAAAATGCCAAAATATATATCAAACGTATTGAAGCATTGATTGGTTGCCCAGTTGATATCATCTCAACCGGTCCTGATCGTGAAGAGACGATTGTATTACGTGACCCGTATGATGCTTAATTGGTTATAACGCTATTATATGTTTAATTCACAAAACCCTAATGCTAAACATTGGGGTTTTGTTTTTGATAAATCAAAGATTGATGAGCAGTAAAAGCTTATCCAATTTACTTTTGTGCAAGTTACAACCGTAAATTAATCCTATCATTTACAGTCTTAATCATTATAATAGGCAGCAATCATTCGCTGAGCATCGTATTGCGTATCCGCATTGGACATTCATAAATGAATTCGCTCAGCGCAATGATCACAGACAATGTAAATTATTTAACTTCTCACTTATTTATTAGGAGCTTTTCATGGCTAACGAACGTACTCTATCTATCATCAAACCTGACGCAGTCGCTGGCAACAACATTGGCGCTATCTACGATCGTTTTGAAAAATCAGGTCTAAAAATTGTTGCTGCTAAAATGATGCAACTTGATGATAAAAAAGCGGGCGGTTTTTACGCTGAGCACGCTGAGCGTCCATTCTACAACGACCTAGTATCATTTATGACGTCAGGTCCAGTACTGGTATCAGTATTAGAAGGCGAAAATGCGATCGCTACGCATCGTGATATCATGGGCGCGACTAACCCAAAAGACGCAGCTGAAGGCACTATCCGTGCTGATTTCGCTAGCAGTATCGATGAAAATGCGGTTCATGGTTCAGATTCAGCTGAATCAGCAGCACGTGAAATCAGCTACTTTTTCAATGAAGAAGAAGTGTGTGCACGTACGCGTTAATAGCAGTTTTTATTGATAGCCGCTTTTATGCATAATAGCTGTTATGCATAATAACAGTGCTAATTAATAATTAGTGTAGCGAAACGGCTTATATCTTTTGGTATAAGCCGTTTTAGCTATTATAATAGTCTGACTATATATTGAAATTTTAACTTTTCTCCCTCATTATTAGTTTTATATAGCGTTATCAATCCTTTATCAGCATATTGCTTTCAGTTTTTGGTAAAAAATGCGCTCATAACGGATTGCTCATGCACTCATATATTGAGTACGTCTAGCAACACCCATCTCAACAATTGCATCGCTCATACCAGTAGATGCAAAAAGGTTATTTATTATGTCAACTGCTCAAAGCCCTATTCAAACTGACGTCCAACATGTACCTGCTAAAACTACTAAGAGTATAAAACTGGTAGATGAAGCGCAGGCGAAAACCAATCTACTAGGTATGACACAAGCGCAACTGGCGGATTACTTTAAGAGTATTGGCGAAAAGCCGTTTCGCTCGACGCAAGTCATCAAGTGGATATATCAGCAGGGTGTCACTGATTTTGAGCAAATGACCAATCTGAGTAAATCTTTGCGTGATAAATTATCAGCCAATGCCTGTGTCATTCCGCCAAAAGTGATTCATCGTCAATATAGTGATGACGGCACGCGTAAATGGGTATTTGAAGTCACTGGCGGTTCATTGGTTGAGACCGTATTGATTCCCGCAGATGATAGCAAATTAAACGGTCGTAAAACCTTGTGTGTCTCTTCGCAAGTGGGCTGTGCACTTGACTGTAGTTTTTGTAGTACGGGTAAGCAGGGCTTTGAGCGCGATTTGACGGCGGCTGAGATTCTTGGACAATTATGGGTGGCAAATGCCTCTTATATGACTGATGAAAATGATAGTTTAGAAAATGTTGACCATAGCTTGTGGGAAAACAACGTCACCAACGTCGTCATGATGGGTATGGGTGAGCCGTTACTAAACTACCGTCCTGTTGTCAGCTCGATGGAATTGATGCTCAGTGACCATGCTTATGGTTTATCAAAGCGCCGTGTTACTTTGTCGACTTCAGGTGTGGTGCCAAAAATGTACGAGTTGGCACAGGAGCTTGACGTGGCTTTAGCGATTTCATTACATGCGCCAAATGACGAGCTGCGTAATGAATTAGTGCCGATTAATAAAAAATATCCATTAGAGCAGCTCATGGCAGCGGCGAGAAATTACGTTTTTGAAGTAAATCCGCGCCATAAAAAACACGTGACTATTGAATATGTGATGCTAGATGGTGTCAATGATAGTAATGAGCATGCTGAGCAATTGGTCGCATTATTGGGTGATTTACCAAGTAAGATTAACCTGATACCGTTTAACCCGTTCCCACATGCAAATTATGATAAGTCGAGTAATAATCGTATTCATGCTTTTAGTAATATATTAAGTGAAGCAGGTTTTGTTTGTACCATTCGCCAAACGCGCGGCGATGATATTGACGCCGCTTGTGGTCAATTGGTTGGGCAAGTCGCTGATAGAACGCGTCGTTCAGCCGCATGGCAGCAAAGCATCAAGGATCGCGAGAATATCTGATGACATAGTGAGACTGACTGCGCAATTTTTTTCTGGAATATAGATGTTGAGCTGTCTTTTTTGCATCACAACGGTAATAAAATGTAGTCGCCAATGCTGACGCTAAGGGAACAAGACAATTAATGACAACTAAATTGTACTTATGGAGGCTAAATCTATTAAACTGATTCCTCTATGATCGAACGCATTAATTCAGCGCATTGAATCACAGTTTTATGATGGCGGCTATAATGACTTCTAAAAATTCTTGTCAGTTCAAGTATCAAACATCTCTTTCTCATGCAGCGAGACAGTTGGGCGCTACAGTTTTTGTTAGAAAAAGCGCTCATCGTGTATTGCTTGCTGGCACGCTAAGCGCTTTATTGATTTCTGGTTGTCAAAGCACGCCAACCAACGATCTAATAACGGGCACGCCTTATCAAACCTCAACGCAACCCAATGACAACCGTAAATTGGATCAGCAAGAAATTGCTCGCGTTCGAACGACACTTGCTGCACAATATATCCGCAAAAACGAGCTTGATGCTGCCCAAAGACAGCTCGAAAAAGCCTTTGCTGCCGATAGCCGTCATGCGCCCGCCTATGATATGATGGGCGTTTTGTTGCAGCAAGAAGGCAGCCGTCTTAATCTTGAAAAAGCGGATCAATACTTTAAAAAAGCCATTGCGCTCGATAAAGATTTTGATCAAGCTCACAATAATTATGGCGTGTATTTATCTCAGATGAAGCGTTATAAAGAGGCAGCTGAGCAGTTTGAAACCGCAGGTGCTGCCCTTGGTTACGAAGGTCGTATTGGGGCGTTAGAGAACTTAGGTCGTACCTACCTTCAGCTCAATGACCATCCTGCAGCGGCAAAGGCTTTTTTACGGGCTTTAGATGGCAATCGAAATAGCGTTATTGCGCATATTGAACTGGTTGATTTATTACTTGAGCAGCAGCGTATTGAGCAGGCACAAAGGCTCTATGATGAGACCTTGATATTGGTACAAGGGCAGGGTGCTAGTCCACGCTTGCTCCTACAAGGCATCAAATTGGCGGCAGCGCAAAAAAACATCAAGACACGCCAACAATTGGCACAGCAACTTTTATCTGCTTATCCATTAAGTGATGAAGCAAAACAACTAAAGACTTGGCTTAACAATCCAGAGGCACCATGGAAATGACCACCCCATCATCAAACACAAACTTTAACGCTCAGGGATCATTTGGTGCCATGTTGCAGCAAGCTCGCAAAGCTAAGCAAGTAAGCTTGGACGACGCGGCAAATGAATTGTTTATTTTAAAACGTCACCTGCAAGCGTTAGAAAATGAAGATTTTGCAGATTTACCGCAAGTGGCGTTCGCGCGCGGTTTTGCGATCAACTATGCCAAATATTTGGGTCTCGACCCAGTCAGAATAGCCAGTAGCTTTGATGCCGCTTACCCAAATGAGCTGAAATCGCGTTCGGCTAATAATACTCAGTCGCCACTGCAGCCTATGGGTACGCTACAGCGTGATACACACAATCGTATTCGCTTTAATCCGCTACTAATTATCGCAGTGATCGGTGTCATTATTTTAGCGATTTTCCTATTCCGTATGGTTAGTAATGCCAGCAAGGAAAATACCGAGCAGCCTATATCTAGCTCTGAAGATATCTCAGCAGTAGAACAAGCACAAGGCGCAGCTATTAATACCGATGTTACAGGTGTTAGCGCTTCAGGTTCAGCACTAAACTTGGGCGGTGGCGACGTTGCTCCTGCCACTTTGGATGTTAAGCTGACGGATGCTGCTGTCGTCACTATTACAGATGCTACTGGTAGCAGCTTGATAGCGGGCTCGCAGAATGCGGGTGATTATCAGTTATCAGGTATGCCACCTTTTAATGTACAGATCGATGATATCAATAACGTGCGCTTGATGCTTAATCAGCAATCTGTCGCTTTAAACAGCTATGCAAATGGTAGCCAAGCCAGTTTTGAATTGGCACCTTAATTTATCAATTGGTTCAGTTTTTAAAGTAAATAGTATTACCTTGTTTTTATTGTTATTCTCGTTTTTACTGCTTTCATGAAAGGGTTTGTCTATGTCAACGTCAGCACCTATTAACCGTCGTCTTACGAAGAAAATATATGTCGGTGATGTCGCGATTGGTGGTGATGCGCCGATTAGTGTGCAAAGTATGACCAATACCGATACCTGCGATGTGGCAGCGACTGTTGCCCAAATTGAGCGCTGTGTTGAAGCAGGCGCTGATTTGATGCGAGTTTCTACTCCCACGATGGATACCGTTAAAGCGTTTGGTGAAATTCGCAAGTTGGTCAGCGTACCCTTGATAGCAGATGTGCATTTTGACCACAAAATTGCTTTAGCCGTTGCGGCAGCGGGCGCAGATTGTTTACGTATTAACCCGGGCAATATCGGTAGTGACGCTAAAGTACGCGAAGTAGTCGCCTGTGCCAAGCATTACAATATTCCTATTCGTATCGGCGTCAATGCTGGCTCTTTAGAAAAAGACATTCAGCGTAAGTATAAAGAGCCAAATGGCGCAGCGATGCTCGAATCGGCAATGCGTCATATTGATATATTAGAACGTCTTAATTTTGATCAATATAAAGTATCGGTTAAAGCCAGCAACGTATTTTTGACCATGGATGCCTATCGTCTGATTTCAGCACAAATTGATAATCCTCTGCATTTAGGTGTGACTGAAGCTGGTGTTTACCGTACTGGTTCGGTCAAATCTGCTATCGCGCTGGGTGGTTTATTATTAGACGGTATTGGTGATACGATTCGTATCTCCTTAGCTGCAGAGCCAGAAGAAGAAATTAAGATTGGCTTTGATATCTTAAAATCGCTCAATATTCGCTCTAATGGTGTCAATTTCATTGCTTGCCCAAGCTGCTCACGTCAAGAGTTCGACGTGATTAGAGTGATGACCGCGTTAGAGTCGCGTTTAGAGGATATTCGTGAACCAATGAACTTATCAGTGATTGGCTGTAAGGTAAATGGTCCAGGTGAAGCGAAGGAAGCTGATATCGGTATTGTTGGCGCCGCACCAAAATCATTGGTTTATCGTATGGGCGAAAAAAGTCATCTGATTGATACAGATAATCTGGTTGATGAGATAGAAGGTATGGTACGCGCCCATGCAGAAGAATTAGCAAAAAAACGCGAAAACGAGATTATACGTGTTAGATAATAAAGCGTTTTATTAATAAAAATTATAGAGCTGTTTGTTAAAACTTAAAGGACATAACTGTACCATGATTAAAGCGATTAAAGGGTTTAATGATATTTTGCCTGCACAGTCTGCAAAATGGCTGTATCTAGAGTCTATATTGGCTAATGTGCTAGGCAGATACGGTTATGAGCATATTCGCTTGCCTATCGTTGAGCAAACCGATTTGTTTGCTCGCGCGATCGGCGGTGCTACGGATATCGTTGAAAAAGAGATGTATAGCTTTACCGATAAATCTGATCCACCAACGCCGCTTACCTTGCGTCCTGAAGGTACGGCAGGGGCAGTACGAGCGGTGAATGAGCACAATCTACTACGCGGTGATACGCCTAAGCTTTGGTATATTGGTCCAATGTTCCGCTATGAACGCCCACAAAAGGGTCGCTATCGTCAATTTCATCAAATAGGTGTTGAAAGCTTTGGTAGTGCCTTACCAGACGCTGATGCCGAGCTGATTGCGATGACTCATTTGATGTGGCAAGAGCTGGGTCTAAAAGATGAGATGCGTTTGCAACTAAATAG
>Ga0307994_1002556_pt1 | contig 10155 bp, 8 predicted proteins | sample EllFjometagen261_FD_203171 | JGI IMG/M metagenome (GOLD analysis project Ga0307994, IMG submission 203171) | Marine microbial communities from Ellis Fjord, Antarctic Ocean - #261 | ecosystem: Environmental > Aquatic > Marine > Unclassified | place: Southern Ocean | collected 2014-11-02
CCAATTAGATGCTGAATAACCTGATGTTCCAAAATGTGTCTGTAAAGTGTTTAGATTGCTATGGTCGGTATTAGTAAATACATTACTATCTGATGCGTTTTCTACTGCTGTCCTAATTTGTGCGTCAGTTTGGTCTGCTGTCGCTGATGCTTCTATAGCATTTAATTTACTATGGTCTGCGTCTGTAAAAACATTACTATCTGTGGCGTTTTCTATTGCTTGTCTATGTTGTGCATCAGATGCTATATAAAGTGAGTTTAATGTTGAAAGTAATGCGTCTGTTAATATATTACTATCTGATGCGTTTCCTACTGCTGTCCTAATTTGTGCGTCTGTTTGGTCTGCTGTGGCTGATGCTTCAATAGCATTTAATTTACTATGGTCGGCATCTGTAAAAACATTACTATTTGTAGCACTTTCAACTAATGCTCTTATTTCTGCGTCTGTTTGGTCGCCTTTCGCGTTCGCTTCAATCGCGTCCAATTTCGTTTTATCTCCGTTAGCAAATGCTCCTTCACTTGGTTCTAATTGTAATGATCCTGTTGCTCCTGGTAATGTTAATGTAATATCTGCTCCCAATACATTTGGTAATTGCATAGTAGCATGGTAAATAGTTGTTCCAACTAATCCGTTTCCACGAAATTTAAAATCTGTAGCATACGAACCTTGTCCTCCCCCAACCACTACATCGCCTCCTGGAGTTGTGCTACTCCCGAATTGTAGAGAATTAAGAGCAAAAGTTTCAATATTATCGAGATCCACGGATTGACTAACTGAAATATGTTGTAATTTATCTAAATCTGCGGTTGTTCTTGAACTTGTTGTTATTCCTCCCCCACCTGTTGAAACAAACACTTTACTTGCTGTATGACCTGTTTGAGAAACTTTATTCGTGGTAATCGCATCTAATTCAGCATCTAAAGAAGCGTAACCATTTGCTGATGAAACACTACTTGCTGATATACTACCACTTGAAAAAGAAAAATTATTAATTGTTTTACTATGAAAATCTATTGCTGAACTGGATAATGTAATGGTTGTATTTCCTGCTGTATCTTTTATTACTGCTGTTCTAATTTCAGGGGCTTTAACATATCCTCCACTTTGTAAATCAACATTACAATTATTTAAGACAAGATCGTTGTCACCTAAACCCCCTGCTGTTCCTATTTGAATATGCTCGTTTTTTCTATCGTTTTTATTATTAATATAAATACTATCAGCATTTACGATATGTTGTTGATGAGTTTGTTCCGCCATTTAATATATTATGATATTAAAATATTATATTAAAATAAACTTTACATGTTTTGTCTAATCTTTTTCAAAAGATTTATCTGATGCGTAATTTACTTCTAACTCTAACTTTTCTTCCTGGTTTTACAACTGGGTTTTCTTTTTCTGGATTAATAATTGTGCGCAACCCTTGGTTTTTTCTCGCTCCAAGTTGATAATCGACAGGAAGTAACTCTCCCATTTGTTTAATATTAGAATATTCTTCATCACCACCAGCATTAAATCCTCCCATTTCGCTAATAAATCCTGCGTTCTGCGCAAATGGATTATATACAAGAGGTTTTTCACCTTGAAATTCAAAATTATTAATCTTGCTACTTTCTTTACCACTCATGTTAATTTGTTCTTCTTTGTATTTTGTTTGTTCGTATTTTGTGCGTGTTAAACCATTTCCCTTTTTGAATTTTGTCCGTTTGCTTCTTAAATTAAATTTATTAGGAAAATCTGCTTGTGCTACTACATCGGGCATTTCTTTTTTAACTCTAAACCTATCTGTTATAATTCCAATTCTTCCTCCGTTACTCGCTTTGGAAATAATGTCTTCAAGTTTATTTCCGCTAATTCTTATTCTTTTGGTTTGTCTCGGCATTTATACTTTATTAATAGATTATATTTTATTAATAAAATTACTTCTTTTCAAAAAGATAAGTTCCTTTTCTCCAACCTGTTTTAATCCTTTTTTTTAAAGTTCCTCTAAAAGTGTTGTTGTCTATAATTATGTTATTATATGATATGTTGCAATGTCCGCTTCTGCCTTCTTCTCTGTTATAAGTATTTGAACTATTCCCATGAATGTGAAAACCATAACCATTTCCGCATTTTTTCCAATTCTTCGCTTTACATTCTACATAAATACTCTTTTTATCAATTGCTAATGCGTGTCTATCATCTATTTGTTCCATTTATATATATACTAAATATTCTTTTTAATACTAAATTATCTTAAATCTTCCATTTCCATTAAAAATAATAAATCCTTAAAATTACTATCAGGGTCTTCATGTATATAATTATATCCTCCTGTAATGTTGTAAAATGTATAAATTAAATTACCTTCTTCTTCAAATCTATCACAACTTCTAAAAGTTGAATATTGTTCGTTGTATTGATTTTCATAAAAGAATTTAATTAATCCTTTAAAAATTAAAGTTTGTTGATTTTTAAAATCGGTTGTTTGTGGAAGGAAGTTTTTATTTACGGGCATGTTATAATTATATTAAACATTCTTTCTTTAATATAGTTTTCCTAAATAATCTTTATATTTCATATGTCTAATCTTAAGATCTAATAAACCATCAATCCTTTTATCATATTGGGAGAATTATATTGTTCGTCACTTAATACAACAAAACCTAATATAGCGCTTCTTAAATCGTGAGGTATCGGCATCATAGTTAATCCAGTATCTTTATGATATTTTGGCATAAATTTTAAATGGTCGTTATCCGTTTGTGTGAAAATTGGAGTGCCGTCGTGTTCGTCTTGTGTTGTCGAATAAAAATTATTTTTTGTATCTTTCACAGCATCGGCATCTTGTAACATTTCTTTTTCAGTTCTAACATTTGAACCATGTAACATTTCTTTATGTGTGTGATGTTCTAATAATTCGTCGTATTTTTCTAATGCGTGTTTATTTAATTCAATAAAAGACATAGGATAAAATATAGAAAATTGTAATATTTTAAATAAAGCAAACACTCCACCCGCTGTTAAAGCACTACTTTTTAATTGGACTTTTGTAGGAAATATATTCAATAAAAATCCCAAGTTCCAAGATTTCATTAAATCTTGATATTCTACTATTGCGTCTGGAAACATCATCATTTCCATTTCTTGTAAAAAACCCTCTACCTTTTCTCTCGTATAAGATTTATCAGCCCTATTGATTTTTTTGAAAAACCCTTCCGTCCAAGTTGCCGACGCGTGACTTGAAATTAATTTTGAATTAAATGGATTTTTACCTTCATGTAAATCTTTTAATCCTTCTGTTTTCATAAAATCAATCCAATCCAATCCGTCCATATCCCAATTTCTCATAGCACTTTTAACCCTTGTGTTACCTCCAATAAATCTATTAACAATCGTATCTTTTTGAAATTGTGATATTTGTCTTCCTACTTGATATGCTTTTTCTCTCGAACTTTGTCTTAATCTACCAGAGCGTCTTGGTTGTGTTTTACTCATAGACGAAAGAACCCACCCAAAGAAATTTTTAATATTAGAACCCATTTGCGTAGGACTTAAATTTGTTATACCAGTTTGATACATGTTGTAAAACATACCTCCCATTCTTGTTGATAATGCGCTTTGTTCTGGCGTTCCCACATATTTGAGTAATTTAATAATTCCAATAGAAACTGCTTGATAACTAACAACACCTGCTATCGTTGAACCAGCAATATTATACATTCTATCTGCCTCGTCCATGTCAATAATTTCTTTCATCACATCATCATTTAAATAAATTGTTCTCCCTGCGTGAAAATAATTACTCCCCGATGGAGGTAATAATGTTATTGGATCTTGAATATCAGCAACTCTAAAGGCGGTTAATTGAGTTGCTACAATTCTTGCACTTTCTCTATCCATTCCTCTTGGAGAACCAAATGTGTAATTTATTGCTCTTCTTTCTCCATAATGTTTATTTAATATAAAAGCAAGTATCATACTTGGTATAGCCCCGTATGAATGTCCTGTTGTATATATCAGAGTATCTTTATTAATATGTGAGTTAATAAATTCCATTACTTCCACTTGTGTTTTTAAATAAAAATCTAAAAATCCAGAATGTAAAATTAACCCCTCATAATTTACTTTTCTAACTGAAATATCATTCATCAAATCCACCACAAATAAATCAGGTCTTGAGTATGTTCTACCGAAATCTGTTCCTCTGTAGGCAATAGAAATAACATTATCCTCACTCGAATAATACATTCGTCCTTGTTCTGTTACAGCAAAATTCTCACTTCCCATCGTTGTTGCCTCATCATAATCAAAAACTTCTGATGTTGGGAAATAATTATTATCTTCAAATGACTTGTAAGAATGTTCGCATAAATGTAACATGTGAATAGCAAGATTAATATCAAACCCAATATCATCATCAAACTCATTATCTTTTTCGGGTTCAAAATCAAAATCAGTAGCACCTAATAATTGTCTTAATGGTTTTCGTCTTTTTGGCGCTGGAGGCAAAGGAGGGGGTTTTGGTTTTACTGGGTCATCAGGTTTGTGTGGTTTTGGTTTAACAGGTTGTGGAGGTTTCCAATTAGGGTTTAATGTTCTTTTAATGTCTTTCTTTGGATTGATAAATGGATTATAATCATCACTATCATCATCACCAGTATATGGAGATGGGGGTATATCTTCCTTATCATCTGTTGTTCTTCGTTTTTTATCACTTCCATCTAACCATGTCTTTCTATTGGAGAGAATTTCATTCATATCATCATCATAATATTTTTTTCGGTTTTTCTTATAATATTCAATCCAATAAGGTTGTGATTTTTCTAAATTAATCATAAACCTGTATCGTTTTGGATAATTATTTTGCGCAACTTGTTCTTTTGAAATAGTAATATTTTTCATCGCTTTTATTTTTTTATCATTCCAAATCCTCCATTCTTTTTTTCTTTGTATTTCGTATGATTTTATAATTTGTGCTTTGTTTGCTTCTGGAAGCATAGGCATTAGTTTTATCGCTTTTTCCATTTTTAACCATTTAATATTTATTTTTTGTAAATGTCCCACATACTCTCTTTCTTTATGAAATGTATATTTTTTATTTATTTCATCGGTTCTTGCTTGTAATGCTGACTGAAATGCTGGATCATCGTTTGTTTGTTCTTCAAAATGTCCCAACATTCGATTATCTATAGTATTTAATTGAAACCTTTCGTCCTGTGCTTCTTTTGTATCCAAAGTTAAATGATATGCTTTTGTCATAAATTTATTCCGCAAATCCATTTCTCGGTAAGCATCGTAAATCGCTTTTAATTTAATTCCACCTGCCTTTTGTGCTTCAATATCTACACCCATTAAATCATTCGCGCTATCAGGGTCTGTTCCAATCATGTCTTTCAACCAATTCCATTCTGTATTTTCTTTCCCTTGTGAAACTCTATCCAATCCTTCTATAATGTTCTTTTTTAATCTTTCGTTTTGTTTATTATATAATGCTTGTAATCCCATTCTCATCGTTGGATCTATTTTTGATAAACCTCTCTGTTGTTTTTGTATAACAGAAGAAATCATAAATGTTGAAATTTTATCCATTCTTTCATCAGTTGTGATACTATCGAAATTAGATGAATAATTAAATAATGGCATTTGCCTACCATGGTCTTCTTGTGTTGGGTCACCTTTTTGAAAAACCCATTTGTGATATAACTGCGTGTATGCGTTCATTTGTTTTACTCTATTATTATAACTTGTTCTTAATGCTACATTTATTTTTGTAATATCTCCACCCATTTTAATATAAGTATCACCTGCTTCTTCATATTTTTTCTCTGTTGTAATTCCATCGTAAATTTGATAAATAGTAGAACCAACCGCAAGACCTATACCTACGACACCCAAAACCTCACCAGCAACTGATAACCCTCTTGCTACTGCTCCTGTCACTTCAGCGTTTGACGCCACGATAGATGCTATTCGTCCCAACATTTCCTCACCTTCCACACCAGTTAAATCCAAAACTTCCCCACCTTCTGTGATAATAAAATCATCTCCACTCATTTCAACACCCAATTCTTCAGGAGTAAATCCAGTATCAGCAATTTCAGGAGGAAGTTTTCCCTCACCAAATGCTTCCAAATTTCCACTACTTTTCGTTTCACCAAATAAATTCAAGTCGTCAAATAATTCTTCTTCTTCTGGAGTTATTTGATTTGGGTCACCTCTCGGCGTCATTTCTATTTGCTTACTTTCGTCATACATTTCATTAACCTCAATATCTGTTTGATTGTTAAATGCTTTAAATTCTTGTTCTAATGCGTCCATGTCACCAAAAATATCATCACCATCTAACTCATCAGTTATTTCTCCACCTTTATTTCTTGTTCTCCATTCTTTAAATTTTTTTAGTTGTCTGTCTAAAAAAGATGTGCGTTTAGTCATAATTTTACTTGTGAATAAATCACTTAAATCACCAACTTCTGGTTCTGCGGGAAGTTCTCCCGCTTTTATTTCACCTCCGTCCCATCTCCCTAATTTACCTCCTCTTTGAATTTTTTGTAAATAACCCTCTGTTTCTTTATCATAATCTTCAAATAATTTCATCATGCGCATCATACTTTCATCTCCCGTCGCATCGAATTCTTCGCTAATTAATCCATCTATTTCGTCTAAATCTGCCTGTTGTTTTTCAAATTCAGCATATTCTTCAGGATCTGATGTTTTTATTGCATCTAAAAAATCCTCTTCCGTTGTTGGAGTGTCATCATTTTTAATGTTAGACATTTGGATACCGCTCATTATATATATAAGAATGAAAAAAAATAAATAAAAAAAGATTTAAAAGAATATTTAGTTATATATATAAGAATGAAAAATAGAACTCCAGAACAAGCACAAAAACACAGAGAATATATGAAAGAATATTTTAGAAAAAATAAGGATAAAAGAGAAAAGAATTCTGCTAAATCTAATAAACGAGGGTTAGAAAAAATACCTTGTTTGTGTTGTGAAAAGAATATTACGAGAGGAAATATGAAAAGACATGTAAGAGTTAAACATACGGAAAAAACTAAAAATGGTATTTTAATAAGTCAAATGGGAGAATAAAATGGATATGAAAAAATTAATGGTTTTCTAAATTTGAAAACTCCCCAAATATTTTTATTCGGTTCTTCACAATCATCATGTTCTCTTTTTTCTATCGCGTAATTGTGAAATGTATGCTTTGGTATAATCGCAAATGAATTAGGACATAATGAATTTCTTTCTGGTTTAACTTTAAAAAAGTTTGTAAAATATGATATCATATAATATCTTTTTAGAAAAAAATATTTTAGAAAACAACTTCTCGTTTATCATATTTCCAGTCCTCTTTATTTCCAGTTAGTTTAGAATTCTTTAATTTACTTGGCGCTTTAAAATTATATATATAATCACTAAACTTTTTCTTATTAGAATGTGTTGTATGAATTGCTATGAAATTAAAGTCATCTTTATTCACAACACTATCGAATACATCATAACTTTCTTTCAATCCTTGCCTACCACTATTTAATGATAAAAATGAGTTAATAATATTTTCTCGTTCTTTTCTTGCCTGTAATTTTGTGGTAAATAAAAAATCAGTATTTAATCTGATTTGTGGAGATATACCAGTAAAAATTTGTGATATTAAAATAACCATCATGTTAGAATTGGTATCTTGTGATAAATGTCTTCCATTTACTGCTAATTTATTCAATAACTTATTCTTTCTCATATCAGCACCAAGACCCCCTGATCCAACCATGTCATCAAGGATAAGTATTATATTGGATTTAACAATATCTTTTTTCTTTGCTTTTAAATTATGTTTTTTTACTTTCATTTGGGTATCAATTATAGAAGGTAAAATATCTAAATCTTGGTATCTATAATTTGACGGAATACCATCAAATCCAGCATTTGTCTTACTGAATAAAAATACCCCTTGAACTTTGTTTTTCTTCGTATATTCTTCTAAAAAATGCGTTATTAAATGGCTCTTCCCCGACCTCCTCGATGCAATTACTATCATAAATGCGTTCTGTGGAACACTATTCACATTAAAATTCTTAAAATTATAGGACTTTCCACTCACTTTTTTTGTATCAAAAGTATCGCTAAAATCATCATCAACTGATACTTGTTTATCTTTTCCTTTCTTACTATTTATATCCCCACCTAATTCACTTTCTACCAAATCAGCATTCATTTCTGCTCTTAAATGATGTGAGGTCATAGCGTTTGGTAATGTCTTTGTTAATTTATTTTTACTGGAAAAACCTGCACTTTTATTCATTATATATAATCAACATATAATAAATATTCATTATATATAATCAACATATAATCAATAAACCTTTTATCCTAACTTTTGGAAAAGTTAGAAGAGTGAGTGACTATCGTAACTAAAATATAAATCAACAGAAGTGAAATGTGTTACACTTGTCATGGGAGATAAATCTCCGTCCATTAATTGACATTCAAAAACTTCGGGAATATGATCTGTTTCAAGTTTTAGACCCCCACCAAACGAAATAGTTTCAATACCAGCCGTAGATTTCTGTGTAGGAAAACTTAAATATCCTAATTTGTCCCCCGAGTGAAACTGATTTGCGGACAAGAACGGCAATCTAATAAAGATTTGGGATTTGGCAAAACCAGTCCCTGCTTTATTAATAATTACGGATTGAAGCGTGAGATTTTGAGAACGAATGGGGTTAGATAGAAAAACCTTGTTAATCCCAGAGTTTGCGGTAGGAACGATTTTTAAATGAAGTGTCGGCATATTTATATAATCCCTTTAGATAAAAATATTTTAAAAAAACTAACATTATTAAAATTATTTTATCTATGGTTAATTTATAAAATGTTGCGCAACAGAAAACCCTCAAAAGCCACAACCGATGAAATTCGTGAATTTTACAAAAAAACGAAAGATATAATTTCTAAAAATGGAATGTATTATGATAGTATTACTAAAAAATACAAAAAGGCACTAAAGCAAGATGGTAAAACCAAAGGTTCAGGAAGACCCTTAATAGCAGATAGTAAATATACTAATTTTCTAAAGCGTTTGACAGAAGATGAAAGAGGGGACATGACCTCTTTAGAACAAATAGCAAGAGATAAAGGTTTTTCACAATTACAAAAAAGGAGAAAATTATTCGGTAAAGAAATAGGAGGTATTATTACTGCTGATGTTGCTTCGCAAAAAAAAGTATTAGATAAAGCAAAAGAAGCACAGGGAAAACCACCAACAAATGTTGTAAAGTTAAAAAAACTCAAGGGGAAAATTAAAATAAAGAAAAAAGACACTCTTAAAGTATTACATGATAAAGGTAGCCCAGTAGTTCAACCAGCACAAACGAAATTAAAGAAAAGAGGAGGTTCTAAACTACATGATGTAAAAATAGGAAGTGACGAATGGTATAGACAACAAAATATGAAGGCAAGACACGATGCTGAAAAGCAAGGGGGAGTTGCTGAAGAAGGAGGGAAACGATGGAAACGAGAACAACTACAAAAATATGGATTACCACCTACCGCGGGAAAAGGGGAAATTATGCACTCCGCAAGACAAGAACAAGAAAATAAAGAAGCAGAAGTAGCAAATAGAAAAGAGGACAAAATGGAAAGAGTTAAAGCACAAGAAGAAAAAGGAAAACAAGCAGAAGCCAAAGGTATTCAATCAGGAAATTTAAGAAAGAAAGTGAGAGAAGAAGGAGAAGAAGAACAGAGAGAACAGGCAGATAAAATAGAAGAAGTTGTTGTAGATAATGATAAAGCAAGTGATAAACCATTACACGATTTGGGAAATGTGGAACATGAAATAGACCACAAAGAAGAACAAATATATCCACAAAAAGGCGATGGAATGGAAGATGATATAACTGAACCAAACCCAAATATTAGAGGCGGTTTTAATGAAAGATATTCTGGTTCAAGAAGAGAAGGACAAGAATTTAATGAAGGAGAAACAGAAACCAAAACAGAAAGACAAGAAGATATACCAATACCTCAACAACCAGAACCAAATGTTAGAATGGATATAACTGATAAACCAGATCTTGAGGTAGAAGTAGATAAATCCCCACAAGAAGGTATTGGAGGCATGGGACAATCATTTATCTCTCCAGCAAGTGAAAAAGTTTC
>Ga0307994_1002558_pt1 | contig 10148 bp, 8 predicted proteins | sample EllFjometagen261_FD_203171 | JGI IMG/M metagenome (GOLD analysis project Ga0307994, IMG submission 203171) | Marine microbial communities from Ellis Fjord, Antarctic Ocean - #261 | ecosystem: Environmental > Aquatic > Marine > Unclassified | place: Southern Ocean | collected 2014-11-02
TATATCCCTTTATTTTGAACAAATAAGAAAAAAAGGAATATATTTAGCCAAAATGATTTTAAAAAAATTTTAAAAGAGAAATAAAACGGTTGTAACACCTGATATAATAACTTTTCCCGAGGGAGTCGAGCACCTTCCTCTCCAATCAACTTCTAGGCATTTATTATTAAAAAAGATAAATAAGAAACAAGGATTAGCAAACAAATCATTTAAGGTAAGTAGTGGTTGATTTGTTTTTCATGAATTAAATTTTTATTGGGTTGTACTTTGACACCTTATCTTTGTAGCTCTGTCACGAAATCTCTTAAAGACTCGGCCGTTCGTCCGCGGAAAGCGAAGCGGTTCCCCTCACCATCCAGCACACACTAATTAACAGAGCCCGGGCAGACGATATGTTAATAAACAACAATCTGAAGACCATCGACCCGTTTATTTCCATTTGGAAAGAGGTATATGTAGTAGTAAACAATTTATGAAGGAGATGAAGGAATGATGGAATCGAAACAAACGTATTTTGTAGATATAAACAGTGGGGACATCTTGCAGGATCCAAATCAAAACGCCAGTCCAAGCTTTCGCATATTTGCTACTCCGACAGAAGTAAACGAACTGAAAATGTTGTTCAACGATAACTATGATGATGACATGTCGACTATGAGACGGGCTCAGGTTCCTTTCCGCCAATATCACAATTCACCAGAGGACGATCAATATGATCAATCGATGAAAAACATCTATTCTATGATCTATAAGCTTGGTGACGAAGAAGCACGGAGACATATTATAGAAATAGGCGTACTTGGACATACTTCCGATTCTCACTTAAGGGAGGATATTGAAAACCTTAAGTAAATTCTCCTTGAGACAATGGTCATATGTATAAAGCAAAAAAATTCGTTACATATAATATGTAACGAATTCTATCTCCAATGTTTATGCGCTATGGTTATAAAAAAATCAATGGAGGAGGAAGGGGGATTCGAACCCCCGCGGGCTGTTACACCCCTGTCGGTTTTCAAGACCGATCCCTTCAGCCGGACTTGGGTATTCCTCCGTATCGACAAGAATTATAATAACATGGTGTACAAACGGAGTCAAGCATATTTCTTAAAAAATTTAAAAGGTGCCCCGCGCTGAATTCGTGAGGCACCTTTTATATGTCGTCCAGCCAGCTGATGTTATTTAATGACTTCCGCTCCACCCATATAAGGACGAAGAGCTTCGGGAACGATTACAGATCCATCTTCTTGCTGGTAGTTTTCTAAGATAGCGGCAACCGTACGTCCGATTGCTAAGCCAGATCCATTCAGTGTATGCACATGTTCAGGTTTTCCTTTAGCTTCTCTTCTGAAACGAATGTTCGCACGTCTTGCCTGGAAGCCTTCAAAGTTACTGCAAGAAGAAATCTCACGGTATGTTCCGTAGCTTGGAATCCAGACTTCAATGTCATATTTCTTGGCAGCGGTGAAACCTAAATCCGCTGTACACATAGATAACACACGGTATGGTAAGCCCAGTAACTGAAGGACTTTTTCAGCATGGCCAGTCAGCTTCTCAAGCTCATCATAAGAATCTTCAGGTTTCACAAAGCGAACAAGCTCTACTTTGTTGAATTGATGCTGACGGATCAGACCACGTGTATCACGACCGGCAGATCCAGCTTCAGAACGGAAGTTGGCACTGTACGCCACATAGCTTACGGGTAACTCTTCACCCTTCATGATTTCATCACGGTGATAGTTCGTTACAGGCACTTCTGCTGTAGGAACCAGGAAGTAATCCTCACTTTCGATTCTAAACGCATCCTCCTCGAACTTAGGAAGTTGACCTGTTCCCGTCATACTCGCTCTATTCACGAGGAATGGAGGGATCATTTCTGTATACCCATGCTCATCCATGTGGAGATCCATCATGAAGTTAATCAGGGCTCTTTCAAGTCTTGCCCCTAACCCTTTATAGAAAACAAAACGGCTGCCTGTCACTTTGGCGGCACGTTCGAAATCCAGGATCCCAAGGCCTGTTGCAATGTCCCAGTGAGGCTGTGCCTCGAAATCAAACTCGCGAATCTCTCCCCATTTGCGGGCCTCTACGTTATCATCCTCGGTTTCACCAACCGGTACCGTTTCATGTGGAATGTTAGGAATGGAAAGCAGGATACGTTCTAACTCCTCTTCAATTCCTCGTAGTTCATCATCCAGTTTTTTCACCATGGCCCCAACTTCACGCATTTCAACAATCAGGTCCTCCGCATCCTTTTTCTCTTTCTTCAGCTCTGCAATCTGCTGGGATACGTCATTTCGCTTGCTCTTTAATTCTTCACTTTCCACAAGCAGCTCTCTTCTTCTCTTATCAAGCTCTTCGAATTTATCGAAATCCTCCAGGTTCTCACCGCGGTGCTGTAGACGGGCTTTCACATCTTCCAGATTATTACGTAAATACTTAATGTCTAACATGAGATTCTCTCCTTTTTTATGAAAAAATAAAAAACCCCCATCCCTGGTAAAAGGGACGGAGGTTTCCGCGTTGCCACCCTAATTGAAGACGCTAAGCACCTTCCTCTTAAGAGATGGTAACGGAATCACCGAAAATACCTACTTCATTCAGTACTTCACTCTAGGATGGATTCATAAAGCTCTTGCGTCGATTCTCACCAACCACCGACTCTCTTAAGCAAGCCTTCTTTACTACTATTTCCTATCAACGATTTAAATGTTTATTGGTTATTTCATAATCTACTACAATGTTTTCCATTTTGCAATAGAATTATGCGATTGTTTTTTCCATGCTTTCTTTCACCATCTCAACGAAGAAAGACGTCAAGCGGTGATCGTCCGTTAATTCAGGATGGAAAGAGCATCCGAGGAATTGCCCGTGCCGTGCAAGAACAATCCGTTCATTATGCTTAGCCAGGATTTCAACATCTTCTCCCGCTTCCACGATATGGGGAGCACGGATGAAGACGGCATTGAATCCTTCTCCAATATGAGCAATGGAAAGATCCGCTTCAAAACTTTCTTTCTGACGCCCAAAGGAATTACGTTCCACTGTTACGTCCATCACACCAAGATGAGGTTCGTCGTAGCCGACAATGTGCTTCGCTAAGAGAATCAATCCTGCACATGTTCCAAAGATCGGCTTCCCGGCTGCCGCGAATTGTCTTAACGGCTCCATAAAGCCGTATCGATCAATCAGCCTTCTCATGGTGGTACTTTCCCCACCTGGCATGATCAGGCCTTGAATCTCTTCCAGCTGTTCCACACGCTTAATGACGATGGCCTTGGCACCAGAGGCTTCAATTGAACGCACATGCTCTCTGACGGCACCTTGAAGTCCTAATACACCGATGTTCAACATAGAATCACACCTTACCATCCACGATCTTGCATACGGTTTTCAGGTAAAATAGAAGAAATTTCTACTCCCTTCATTGCTACACCAAGCTCTTTAGAAAGCTCTGCGATCAACTTGTAATCTTGATAGTGAGTTGTCGCTTCTACGATCGCTTTCGCAAATTTCTCAGGGTTTTCTGATTTGAAGATACCAGAACCCACGAATACTCCGTCAGCCCCTAATTCCATCATAAGAGCCGCATCAGCTGGTGTTGCAATTCCGCCTGCAGCAAAGTTTACAACAGGTAAACGTCCGTTTTCTTTAATTTCTAACAATAATTCATATGGAGCTCCCAAAAGTTTAGCTTCTGTCATGATTTCATCTTCATTCATGCTTACAAGCTTGCGAACCTGGGCATTCACCTTACGCATATGACGAACCGCTTCAACGATGTTACCTGTTCCCGGCTCACCTTTTGTGCGTAACATAGATGCACCTTCACCAATACGGCGGGCAGCTTCACCTAAATCACGGCACCCACATACGAATGGTACAGTGAAATCTCTTTTATTTAAATGGTACTCTTCATCAGCTGGCGTCAATACTTCACTCTCATCAAGATAATCAACACCCATTGATTCAAGAACTCTTGCCTCTACAATATGTCCGATACGAGCCTTTGCCATTACTGGAATCGACACAGCGCCCATAACTTCTTCAATAATACGGGGATCTGCCATTCTTGCTACCCCACCTGCAGCACGGATGTCTGCTGGAACTCGTTCTAAAGCCATTACTGCCACTGCACCCGCAGCTTCAGCAACTTTTGCCTGCTCTGCATTGACAACGTCCATAATAACGCCGCCTTTTTGCATTTCAGCCATACCTCTTTTAACACGATCTGTACCAGTATTCATATCTATATCCCCCTTATATTTATCCCATGCCTGTCCCATTTACACCCAAAAAAGGAAGAAAACGCGACTAAAACAATCGGAATGATTATGTAACCCTACTGCTAAATAAACAATAAAAAAAGACTTATGTCAAGACGAAAAGCGGAAGCGGCTTGGTCAGGCCCGACAAGCATAAGCTGAATCGACCGGAAAGGCGCTCTTTGCCTTTTTGGTCGATTTAGCTTATGACCTCGAGGGACTAGCCGCTGGAGCTGGACATCTCGAAAAGCGGAAGGGCTTTGCCCAGAGGCGACAAGCATAAGACGAACATGCCGGAAAGGCGTTCTTTGCCTTTTTGGCATGTTCGGCTTATGACCTCGAGCCTCTAAGCCCTGTAGCTGGACATCTCGAAAAGCGGAAGCGGCTTGGTCAGGCCCGACAAGTATTTCTTGGGAATTCCACAAGGCGCTATTCCTAAGATACCTCTTTATCACTCTACCTATAAAAAAACACCAAGACTTGTCCTGAAATAAAAGTCTTGGTGCTGATTTAATCATTTACCTAAGGGCTTATTAGAACCAGCCTTTAACCGTTGATGTAACCGAGTTCCAGATGTCCCCGAAGAAACCACCTACCGCTCTCATTGAAAGAACAAACCAGTTTGCTTTTTCAACACCATCTACAGCTACAACAGATGCTTTCGATGCATTTGTGCCTTTATCTGTAAGGTAACCTAAATCTTTATTATCCTTTGATTCTAACGTGACATACCCAACTTTTTCTCCTTTTTTAACCGGAGCAGTCAGTTCACTGTCATCGTTCAGCTTTTTCTTATCCAACACAAATTTCGGTTTGTATTGATCTTCTTCGCCGTTTTTAATCACCATGCTTAACGGGGCATCCGTTTTAATTTGAACTTCTTTTTCCTTCCCTTTATCAACTGGAAGTGTCTTTTGACCTTTCACTTGATAGTCAGCAGGGAGTACTTCCTCTATTGTATAATTGTTGAATGCATAATCCATCATTTTTCTTGTTTCACTAAAGCGGGCATCGTAGGAGTTTTCACCTGGTGCGACATCTACATTCATCACTACTGTAATGTATCTCATGCCATCTCTTTCGGCAGTACCTGTGAAACATGCTCCTGCAAAATCAGTGGTGCCTGTTTTAAGTCCGTCCATACCCTCATATTCACGAATGAGACTCGGCAGCATATAGTTCCAGTTTTCCATTGGTACTTCGTCTTCAGTACCCTCTGCAAACACCTTTTTGGGGATGCTGGAAGTTTCTAATACTTCCGGAAAGTCTTTCAACATACGATAAGCTAATGTAGCGGTATCTTTAGCTGACATCACATTTTCTTCTTCAGGGCCACCCACTACCTGATCAACATAAGGCGCTAAGTCCCGATTATTCAAACCTGAAGAATTGACAAATTTATAGTTTTTTAATCCAAGTTCTTTGGCCTTTGCATTCATTTTTTTTACGAAGTTTGCTTCTGACCCAGCTACGATTTCAGCTATTGCCATAGTTGCTGCGTTAGCAGATTCAATCGCCATTGCTTCATATAGATCTTTGAGTACGTATGTTCCTTCTTCTCTTAATGGAACATTACTTAATCCATCATTATGGGACATATTTGATACTTTCGTCGGTACCGTATACTTCTGGTCCCATTTCACTTTACCTTCTTCAATTGCTTCCAGTAACAGGTACTCTGTCATCATTTTCGTCATACTTGCAATGCCTTGAGCATTTTCTGAGTTCTTTTCATAAAGAATTTTTCCAGTGCTTGCTTCTACTAGAATCGCAGCTTTTGCGTTAACGTCCAAGTCTCCTTGAGCATTTGCAGGTCTCTCTACAATACCCATTGCCATCATTAAAACCATCATACAAACAAAAGATTTTTGAATCCAACTTCTTTTCACTATTAGCCCTCCAAGATTTTATGTACACCTTCGTTATTTTATCATAGTTCGAAAGGTAAGAATAGACAGAGAATATGACTAGTTTCGGCATGGGTCAAGGGACTTGCGACCTCTGATAAAAGGCGGTAAATATCCTTTTAATCTAAATAAAAAAATGCTGATCAGGAGTATCTGATCAGCATTTGGAATTATTTTCTTATAATGAATAATTTGGTGCTTCTTTCGTGATTTGCACATCATGAGGATGACTTTCACGAAGTCCGGCACCCGTCATTTTAATAAACTGTGCCTGCTCTCTCAACTCATATAAATCCTTCGTTCCACAGTATCCCATGCCTGAACGTAAGCCTCCGACTAACTGATACAGTGTATCAGCTAAAGGTCCTTTGTAAGGAATGCGTCCTTCAATGCCTTCTGGAACAAACTTTTTCGCTTCTTCCTGGAAATAGCGGTCTTTCGATCCTTTTTCCATGGAGCTGACGGATCCCATTCCTCTATATACTTTGAAGCGACGTCCCTGGAAGATTTCCGTTTCTCCAGGGCTTTCAGATGTACCCGCAAGCAAGCTTCCTAACATAACAGCATGTCCACCAGCTGCCAATGCTTTAACGATATCACCTGAATACTTGATGCCACCATCGGCGATGATGCTCTTTCCATGCTTTCTTGCTTCCGTTGCACAATCATATACAGCGGTAATTTGTGGAACACCTACACCTGCAACAACACGGGTCGTACAAATTGAACCAGGTCCAATCCCCACCTTGACAACATCAGCACCCGCTTCAATTAATTCACGTGTCGCTTCAGCCGTTGCCACATTACCGGCTACTATATTTAACGTTGGATAAGCTTCGCGGATTTCACGAACAATAGAAAGAACTCCTGCTGAATGACCATGAGCCGTATCGATTACAATGACATCCACATGTGCTTTCACTAAATGTTCAACACGAGTCAGCGTATCTTTCGAAATACCGACAGCTGCTCCAACTAATAAGCGTCCTTGATCATCTTTAGCAGAGTTAGGGAATTCAATTACTTTTTCGATATCTTTAATCGTAATCAAGCCCTTAAGTGTACCTTCTTGATCAATCAGAGGAAGCTTCTCAATTTTATACTGCTGAAGAATTTTTTCCGCTTCTTCTAGGGTAGTCCCAACAGGAGCTGTCACGAGATTTTCCTTCGTCATGACATCCGAGATTTGAATGGAGTAATCCTGGATGAAACGAAGATCACGATTCGTTAAAATCCCGACAAGCTTCTGCTCTTGTTCGTTGTTCACAATCGGAACACCGGAAATTCTATATTTGCCCATCAAGTGTTCTGCAGAAAAGACTTGATGATCCGGAGTTAAAAAGAATGGATCAGTGATAACTCCACTTTCGGAACGTTTTACTTTATCTACCTGCTCAGCCTGCTGTTCAATACTCATATTCTTGTGGATGATACCCAGTCCACCTGTTCGAGCCATTGCTATTGCCATTTCAGCTTCTGTTACAGTATCCATCCCTGCACTGATCACAGGAACATTCAATTTAATTGAATCTGTTAACTCAACAGAGATGTTTACATCCTTTGGTAATACCTCTGATTTGGCTGGTAATAATAAGACATCATCAAACGTTAAACCTTCTTTAGCAAATTTAGAATCCCACATGTTTTCGGCCTCCCTAGTCCCAAAATATTATTAGTAGGTTATCAATTGGTTAAAATACTGTCAAGAAGAATAGGATTAATTTAATTTTTCAGAATAATTAGAAGGTGATCATTTGAACGAAATACATCAACAATGGGACTTCATCCACTATTTTCAGTCTGCAGAATACTCCCAGAAGTTTCTAAAAAAATGTTATGAAAAGTTAGGGTCTTCTCAAGCTGAAATGAAAAGCTATGATAACTGTTATCCATTCATGTACTACTTGGAGCAAGGAGAACTTTACTACAGACAAGCTATGCAATCTCCTATATCTCTCAAGCCCATTTTGCTCTTCTATGGATTTATTCACTTTATTAAAGCCATTGTGTTAACTGAGGACCCCTTATATCCAGAAACGACTACGGTCCTGGCTCATGGGATTACATCCAGGAAAAGAAAAAAGCAGCAGTACCGCTTTTTACAAGATGAAGTAAAGGTACAGAAAAATGGTTTGTTTTCACACTTTTCCAACCTCTTGTTTCACGTGAAACATATCGTGGGGGAAAAATACAAGATGGAAGATTTACTCGTGCAAATTCCTGAACTTGATGGAGCATTTCAAATATTGCTCAAAAAGAAAACGATGTTCTGGTTTAATCACCAACATGAGCTGATGATTGATGAGTCACTACTTTCCCATTTTCATATGTCAGAACGTTTGTTCAAACAATATCTGAATGAAAAGCTAACAGAAAATTTCACTTGGATTTCGGACAATACGTTACAATCACTAGTTGTTCAAGAGCAACTTCCCGTTAGATGGCACTTGAATAATAACAAATTAGCCCTGCCTGGTATTCGGAATGAAGCCACTACTATACCTGAAGTACTCATCCATTATGCCATACTATACAACTTAAGCATGATTGCCCGATACGAAACAGAATGGTGGGTGGAGCTATTAAAAAACCGGACCAATGAAGATTATCCCATCATCCATACGTTCATCAATGTCACAACAGAAAAAGCACCGTTTCTTTTACTGAAATTACTTCAGGATAAAATGTAAGGAGAAGAGGAAGGATGACGCCCTCCCTATCCTCTTCCCCTATTCTGCTTGAAGTAACCTTTTAATATCGTCCTCAATTTTACGGGGATTTGTTTGCGGGGAATAGCGATCAACTACCTCTCCATTTTTCCCAACTAAAAATTTAGTGAAGTTCCACTTAATGTTCGAAAGAAGGACACCCTTTTTCTCTTTCGTTAAAAACGTGAACAGAGGATGAGCTTCCTTCCCCTTCACATCGACTTTTGCAAACATCGGAAAAGATACACCGTAGTTCACCTGACAGAACTCCATAATTTCATTCTGATCATCAAATTCCTGGTTCATGAACTGATCACATGGAAACCCAAGTACAACAAGTCCTTCTTCCTTATACTCTTCGTACAGGCCCTGCAGCTCCTCAAATTGGGGCGTAAAGCCACACTTACTGGCTGTGTTCACGATAAGCATCACTTTCCCCTGGTACTCTTCCAGAGACGTTACAGATCCATTCGATCTTTTTACGGTGAAATCATAAATGGTCGTCATGTTCTTCTCTCCTTGTATATACTCTTATTTAAATAATACTTTAGAGAGTTAGTGGATAGCAATTTTAAGCATGTGATGGTGTGGGTTTAGGGATTGTGGCTTGAGATACGTTGTGGTGTTGGTTGTATGAGGTCAGATAGGCAGTGGGAAATTAGAGGATACTATTTACTTATTGCGCAGTCTTTGGACGCAAACGGTTTAGATTGTAAAGTTTTAATGCAATATAATCAAAAGCTCACTTGCTTATCTTAAGAAGACTATTTTGTATAAAAAAATGAAGATGCATCTCCAAAAAGGACTAATAAATGTGCTATTTTCACCTTAAGCTGTCTCTTTTTATTTACGAGTCTAAATTTTTATTAGTAAATCCTAATATATTCTTATATTCATAGATGTGAAAGTGTGGAGATTCATCGTTTTTGCGTCGTTTCCTGCTGTTATTGCGTCAATTTTTTATTTTTTGCGTCGTTTTCAGCCCTTACTGCGTCAATTTTTCGTTTTATGCGTCTTTTACCAATTATCACCTAAATACTCAGAGTGATTACCCTCTGAAGTAGATTATCCGCTCAGCTGTATAGAGGATGGATGTTCAATCTGCGATTTCATAAATTCAAACAACAAAAAAAGAGCAACTCCTAAGAGCTACTCTTTCACATATTGCCTGGCGACGTCCTACTCTCACAGGGGGAGATCCCCCAACTACCATCGGCGCTGAAGAGCTTAACTTCCGTGTTCGGCATGGGAACGGGTGTGACCTCTTC
>Ga0307994_1002559_pt1 | contig 10144 bp, 10 predicted proteins | sample EllFjometagen261_FD_203171 | JGI IMG/M metagenome (GOLD analysis project Ga0307994, IMG submission 203171) | Marine microbial communities from Ellis Fjord, Antarctic Ocean - #261 | ecosystem: Environmental > Aquatic > Marine > Unclassified | place: Southern Ocean | collected 2014-11-02
GTATATTTATATGCCATTTAATAGCCTCTCTGTTTTAAGTTCTTTAAGTTTTTGTTTATAATCACTGCCTTCCGGAAGTGGCAGTAACACAATACTATTTGGAAAGTTTGTCTGTGATTTATCCAACAGATCTACAGGAAACTTATGTGGATAAAAGTAACAGTCATCATGTGATACTCCATACCATCTAGGAAGCCATGCAGCTTCTATTATGTCATTTCCTATGCATGTATATTTTTTGTTGATAAAAGATTGGTCTGGCTCCCAATCATCTGGAAGTGAATTTTTAATATAGCTCATGAGTTTATATACACATTACTAGTAGCTCGAGTTAGAGCAACATAGAATAATCGTGCACGAGTTTTAGGGTCTCTACATTTATTGATATTTATTTTATCTATAAACACAGCTGGAAAGGTTCCTCCTTGGGCTTTGTGAGTAGTACCTGCAAAAGGTGGACGTAAATCTGCTAAAACATTTTTTATCTTATAGAAATTTGTCCAGTTTTCTCTACAGCTATTTTTAATAGCTATATCCTTATACTCATCTAAAATTTTAGTAGCTGCTGTTTTATTTTTAGGACTAAATACTATTTTTATATTAGATTTAGTATATTTATCATAGTCACCCTTTAGAGTGACTCGATACCCTGGAATATTATACTGCTCCATTTCTGTATAGCTGCGTACATGTACTATTTCATTATTAGTTAATACAGTTTTATCGTCTTGCATAACAATACTATTGGCAACTAGTCTTTCTCCTGTGTAGAAGGGCTGAATAGTATCTTCTAAAAAGTATGCTGCTTTTCTGACCATAGTATTGTAGTTAACTGCTGAGTCATTAGTGTAGGTACACAATGGAATATCTACTTCAGCACCTGTTGTGTAATCGATATACTTTTCAACAAACTTAGTAATAAAATCTGCATGAGATAGCATGTGAATTCCATCTCCGGCAGTATTTAGAGTAGTTTCAATTGAGGGCTCTGTCTTTATAGACCCTTCAATGAATTGTCTAAATTCTGTAGCTTTATCTAAGATAGGGCTGTCACCTAACTGTCTGTGAACTTTAGTTAGTTTAAAAGTAATTAGTGAACCATCAAAGATACTACAAGTATCTGATGGAGGAGGTAGTTGAAACGGATCTCCTACAAATAATACTTTTAAATTTCTATGTTTTACAATATCTACGATAGCTTCTAAAAATTTATTACCAATCATAGACGCTTCATCAATTATGACAACAGAATCGAATGATATTTCACACATGCCTACTTTCTTTAATGATTCTTTTCCGTATTTAGTAAGGGAGGGTTTTAATTTAAATATAGCATGCCCAGTTGATACTGGTGCATCTACTATTTTAGATAAAACCGCTGCGGCTCTATTAGTAGTAGCGCATAGAGAAATGGGTAATAAAGGATTGTACTGGTTGATCCTATTAATAATTTCTCCAATTACTGTAGTCTTACCAGTCCCTGCTGCTCCTGTAAGTACGGCTACACTAGGGGTATTGGGTGGTGCAATATGAAATAGCTGGTTACATACCCCATCTACTGCATCAAGTTGATCTTTAGACAATTGGAAAGACATCGTTTATTTCCTTTACTGTGGCACGGTTATGAAGATGGATTAATTTATCCCATGATTTACCTAGTTCTAATGAAGCTTTCATAGGGACATGGGAAGAACGAATTGCATCGTCATTATTCCATTCCATTTCTTCTATTAGTACATCATTTAAAAATTTAATATGTTCAGGTGTATGCTTAACTAAAAAGTATCCTGCGTCATGAATCATATTGCAGGGGAGAATTTCAGTGCCGTAACCAGCATCTTCAATTCGCTTATTAGTAGCATTCATAGCTCGGTTGAGTAGCATTCCCCAGGACTGGGTAATTGCATTATTAGCACTACGAGCTTCTTTGTCTGCTTCATAGGGTGTTTTAGAGTTACCTAATACACACTTTGATATAATTGGAGTGCGTAGTTTTAAACCAAAAGCACATTCTACATAGCCATGCTCTTCCATAAACTGTTTATTAGTTTCGTTAAAGTCTCCAGATACTTTGTAGAGTTCATGGAAGGCTTTTTCTATTTGAATAGCTTGAGGCATAGGAAATCCAGCTCTTTTATGTAGAGTATACGCCGTGCCCATATATTGAAGAGCAAAAGTAGGCCCTTTAGATTTACGCCTTAACTCTGGGTATTTAGTTTCAATAGAATTAACACTATCTACATCCATGGGATCTATATCAGGCATTTGATCTGCAAAATAAGTTTGAGCTCTCATAGAATGACCATCATAGCCATCTGTATAGACCTTAATCCTATTAGGATCTTGACTTAATATAGCTCCAATACGTTCCTCTAGAGCTGAGAAGTCAGCACCTGCAAATAACCACCCGTCGGGAGCTACTATGCAACTCTTAACGAGTTTACCCATAGGTCCATGAGCAGGTAGGTTTGTGAGGTTAGGGGAGTTACTGGCTAGTCTCCCAGATTGAGTACCACCAAGCTTGAGATTTCCATGAAGAAAATCTTCTTCTTGCATGAATGCTTTAATGAAAGTTCCATTAATTTTACCTACTTCAGCTAAATTCTGTACGAATTGCAGTAGATCTAATATGTCTTCATTAGTAGTATGGTTTTTTAAATCCTTTAATGTCTCTCCTCCTGTAGCAGGAGCTCCTGACTTTGTTGTGTCAAGTACTGGGAGTTTTAATACATCAAATAATAAGGTAGCTAATTGTGTATGACTACTTGGATTGAACTGAACTTCAGCAAAGTCACTAACAGGTTTAACTAGCTTCTTTAGCTTTTCATTAGCTTTACGGCATGTATCCTCTTGTAGTTTGCTATTAAATAAGATTACACACGAGTTCTCTTGGATCTGCTCATTAAATATCTTTTCTTTTGCAGTGAGAATTGTATGTACTTCTTTAACTCTATCGGAGTTCATGGGTAAGCCCACTAACATCATCTTGAGCAATGAATACAAACTAGGTTGGAATATTTCTAAGTAAGGACGTGATAGCGTTTCTGTATGGTATTTTTCCCACACATAAAAAGTAGCTAATGCATCAATGAGATTGTATTTTAGTATTTCTTTTTTAGAGTATTGAGAGATGTTATGAAGTTCTAGTGCGTAGTTTCCTACATACTCAAGAGCAAGCTCTTTAAGGCCTAGAGATACATTCGTAGTGGCATTCTTAGCTAAGTAAGCCATGATCATAGTGTCATCAAAATCTTTAAAATATCTGAGACCCTCAATCATTCCAGCGTAGTCTGTAGAATGCTGCATCCACAATTTTCTAATAATGAGCTTTGTATCAAATAGCCCACCATGGAATATGAGCTTACCCCGGTAACTTTCGAAGAACTTCTTCAAGTAGTAGATACCGGTAATGGACAAATCGATAGCTAGTCCATCATGCTTAGTCCAAGCGAATGATATCGATACTATGGCATCGTTGAGGCTGAGTCCCGTAGTCTCTATATCTGCAGATAGTATTGGATACTTATGCAGTGAGTCTAAGAGTTCCCGATCAGATCCATATTGGAATCCGTATTCTGCAGAATTTATAAGTACAGATGTACCTGTACCTGCTATGGCTTTTATACCTAATGTGATTAGTTGTAGATTTTCGGGTTGCTTGAATAGCGATTTATAATTAGGAACATATACGCAACTAAATTTTGAATATCCATCATGCGCTCCTGATATTGCAGTTCCGTAATTAGCAGATACTTTAACTGTCTTAGTAATGAATTTAAAATAACTGCTGTCTGCTATAATTAAATTAGACACACTTTCTGGAATTTTACCAATCAGCTTGTCTAAATAAGCTTTAGCAGTTTTAGCAATTACTTTAGATGGGGTGTTATACATTAAAGGCAGTAGCATCACAGAGTCTTCAAGAATTCCTTCTTGCTCCAGTGGTTTGAAGTAATATTCTGAGAGTGCTGCTGTATTACATGAGTCTTCTTTAATAAGAAGTACTGTAGAAATGTCTGCCATAACGTTCCTTTAGTTATTCATGTATATAGTTTCTCCAATATTGGAGGGCTCATGATCAGAAGTACATACCCATATAATGGGGCAATCTATATTTGTTAAATCAGATTCTCCATGCAGATCAGTAAAATATATTAGAGCTTGTGTAGGATGCTTCTCTACATAATCCAATACAGGTTGGAATCTAGTGCCTCCTCCTCCAGCAAATTTTAGATCTAGAATATGTGTACTTTGATCTATTTCATGAATTTTATGAATCATTGAATCACAATCAATGATTGTCATTTTTTCAGGGTTAAACACTTGTTGAATACCTTGTATTTCACTTAGCATGCTTTTAAGTGCTTCATCATCTATACTTCCACTAGTATCTATTGCGAAAGTTAGGTTTCCTAACCCATAGCTGTGTAGACTAGGCAAATAAGTAGAAGAGTCATACCTTCTATTTTTTCTAGCCCATGAGTATTCTTCTTTAATACGTACATCTAGGAATTTGGCTAGGATTACTTGCCAAGGCAATTTAGGATTGAGTAGTTCTTCGATTCTTCTGAGTATCTCATCTGGAATAAGTCCTGCTTTCTCTTCACCAGATATTTGTGCTTGTGTTCTCGCCCTAATAATAACATTAGTAGTGGGAGAATTTAGATCACTATCATCTTTATCCGCACCATCTTCATTTAGATCTAACATTAGTTTGCTAGTATCGAAATCTACTTGATCTTTCATGAGCTCATCATAGACTTGATCTGTAGACCAAGTATGATCATATTTATTATCTATTAGGCCTCCAGTAGGTATTTCGAATCCTGCTTTGGTGAGCATATGATTAATAATATAATCACCAGCACAGTTCCAAATAATAGGATCTCTAGACCCCCTACGTGATAGATGCTGAAATGCTACATGCCAACATTCGTGGGCTACTAGACCAGCAAACTGAGCAACAGATTGTCCTTTAATAAAGTCAGGATTGTATCTAATTACATGACCATTAACATCTGCTGTTCGAGTATCAGAAGTAATTACATGTTTAAGACTAAGAGCAATGGTAGATATGAATGCCGATCTAGTCATTAGTTCTATCTTAGCTTTAAGTAATTTACCTTCTAACTCTTTCATTCGTCCTCCTTATCTTTTACAGGTTCTCCGATAAAAAATTTAACATGTATAAAACTTCCTTGCATTGAAGATATAGTGCACGTAAACGGACAGGATTTTATCCATGCTAGAAACTTCTCGATTGCTTCAACTTGAGTACAATTTCGCATATGTATTTTCATTTTTAAAGATGTTAAATATTTTAGTTTACTGCCATCTTTCGTAATTTGGTGCCTAATTGTGTAGGTGACATATAATTATCAAATTCAAGTAATTCAGTATCATTAGTACTTCCTCCTGCATAATTAATCGTATCCTTTATTTTAGGATCTTTGATTACAATATCGTACCCCTTCCATGCAAATTTTCTAAGTCCTCGAAAATGAGTTTTAATAAAAATTTCTTTATTTAAGTTCAATTTTCTTTTATGCCCTTTAACAATATGAAATATCTTCTTAGTTTTCCCATTTACATCTACTACAGCTTCCCTATCTTTGAAAAAGTAAGGAGTTCTAAGCATGTCAATATTAAATACACAAGAATTTTGTTTTTTTGTAGCCATAATTTGCATTCCTCCATAAGAGGCAGTCATTGCGTTAGCTACCATACAAAAATAAGTAGCAGCGATATCAGTTATTTTTTGGCCCTTATACTCCGGTCTGTCTTTTATATCTTCATACATACCTTGTAAAGAATCGGAATAACCAAACATAGTTCTATAATATGTAGTAGTTTCTTTACCTCTTCTATGGGGTATCATTATTTTTTCGAGGTAATGCTCTTTAAGTAATTTAATGCTCCCATCTTGTTCAATACCTATTTTATATTTTACTAAACCGGTATGCATATTTCGTTTTTTAGGCCATAAATAAAATAATTTTACAGAGTATATTTCTCCAGAAAAATTTTCAGTATGTATATCCTTATTATGTTTTTCGTAGTAGACAAATTTAACTGAAACATCTTCTGTAGAATGTTTAGCAGGTACGCCAAGATGAATCATTCCAAAAGAAGGGCGTATATTTAGCCAATTAGTTTCTAAATCAGATTGGATACTAACGAAAGAATCTTCTTCAATAACTTGTCCTCCAATTCGCCGATATATTGCATAAGCGGAAGGATCTTCTTTTTTTAAATGAGAAATAGATTTAAAATAATCATCCATTTGATCTAATAAATTTCCTAAATGGTATAGGCAACCAAAATTATCAGAGGAAGAGATTACTTTATTTTTTCTGCGTTTAACAATTTTAGCAGGGCTAAAAAAATTGATAATATAGCGGATAAATCGTTTTACAGTAGTCATTTTATAATGCATCCTCGTCTCCTTAAAAAGTTAAGGCATTAAATACTATCTAGGTACTTTACCAGTGCCTCGCTAATACCATATTTAGTTGCAGTACTATCCTTAGGGATACTGTACCCATAAGGTACTAGTGTACTTTCAAACTTATCTACATATAAAACAGGCAAAGACAATGTGATTCTATTAGGATTAGAAACAGTGGGTTTCTTTCCGTAATCATGATTCTTAACAGTTTTAGCAAATTTAATGAACTTGACTAGTGATGTCTTGTTCTTAGTGCCCCATGATTGTTGCGCTCGTACTGCTCGAGAAAAGGAAATGCTTTTAGACATTACTTGTATTTGAGCCCATGTATACAATTTAATCATTTGACCATAATGAAGAACCCAGAGATAAGCCGATCCTGGAGCTATATCTAGAAATTCTATAGCAACAAACTGTTTAAAAGATTTGTATGGGGATTTCTCCCAAACTATCATACCGTGAATTTCATAAAAAGCTTTGGCACGTTCCCAACGGCTAATTGCCATATCTTCTTGTGCTTGACCGATAACTTTAATCTGACTAGCTATCATTTTTTTAATTTGAATTTTGTTCATGATAAATCTCCGTCCTTATGTAAGTGGTGTATGTTAGAAAATTACAGAACTATTCTTAGCTATCCATTCTTTAATAGAAGCATGCCCTTTTAGTAGTGGGCATCTTTGATAGATATCTTTGAATGTGATTACTTGAAAATCTAGTGGTAGTCTATTGATAGCCACAATTATTTTATCAATATTATTTTCAGTACAATTGTGAGCTAGCATTGTTGTTACTGCGTACTGTTCACTAGGCTCTGTAGGTACTTTCCACCCTGATTTAGGATTATCCATAATCTGCTCTATAGTCGGCAGATTCTCATATATTTCAGAGTAGGTTGTTAGTTCTACGGCTGCGCCTTCACCTACGGTTCCGGCTAGCCGAATAGTAGTAAGTCGATCTATCTTCTCTTCCGTTTTAATAACTTTAGATGCAAATTCCCATGTACGAGGACAAGGGAACGTTAGTTCATTACTTCCTGGACTAAATTTATGTAGAAGCTCTGGTTTAAATTTAATTAATGAGATAATTCTATGATCAATATCATTAGCATTAGCCCAGTCAATCCATACTTTGTGATCGATGCGCATTCGATAGTGATTTAGTCTAGAAGTAGTAGCTGTACTTTGGGTATTTACAATAGCTCTATCTGTAGTTAGATTACCTGCTGCAGCTATACGACATCTAGGATGTAGTTTGTGGCTATACACTGCTTTATCTAAAATGATTTTATATGCTGCTGCTTCTGCTTGTTTAGTTCCTGAATTAAATTCATCTAGGAATAAGAGCCATCCTTGATAACCTTCTGGAATAGGATCTGATTCAATTGGAAAATACTCTGGAATATGAAATGTCATTCGTTTCATATTAGTCCTATCTGTTATTACTCCAGGATATCCTTGCATATCTACTGGCTCACATTGAGACACCCTAAGATCAATTACTTTAAGTTGAAATTTCTTAGCAATATTGCGGATAATATCTGATTTACCCATACCTGGGCTAGAAGCTACCATCGGAGTAAGCCCTGCTGTTAAGTCTTTAATTAAAGCTTCTTGTAGTTCAACTGCATTGACCTCAAACATTCTATTTTCCCTCCAATAAATTGGTAGTTAATCTAGTTCCAAAAGAATCTGGTACAGCTGGGTTAACCACCTCAGCCTTCTTGCCTTTAGTTGGGTATTTTCTAGCTAGTTTAGCTGGTTCCTTTGGTAGGTATTTATGTAAGGACTCAGGCCATACTTTTCTAAGTTGTAGAGATCCTGTATACATGTGAGTAGTATCTACTAGGTAGTTACTGAATGTTGTTTTCTCCTGCCTTAATATCAAAATATCATCACAAAGTTTTGCTGCTTGATCGTATAATTTAGGATCTAATTTACTTTTATACCCACCGTGATAGGCATAGGATCCTGTAATATCTTTGGGGTTAATAACAGATTTTTCAGTAGTTGATTCCCACTGCTCATTTACGGTGACTTGATCTCTATTCTCATCAGTAACTTTTCCTTCTTGATTTGCTGGGGTATATTTAATTTCAACAGCATACTGTCGGTCATGTGCAATTAGTTCAATTGGCAACTGATCAATTATGTGCTGTAGTGGTTCTAGTAAATATTTTCTATTAAGTGCAGCAATCTCTATTTTACGTTTGTTCAGCTCTTCCTCTGTTTTTTGGTATAAGTCCCTTAGGATCCTATCCCTTGTTTGTCTTAATTCGTAATCTCCAATTCTCATGTAAATTCTCCTTCTAACATATGGTTTAGACGATATGTGTCTATTTGTTTACGGATTTCACAAAACTCACTATCGTGCATATCCGCTGAATATTTAATGGAACTACTGATTAGTGTTTCATTTTTTATACATTGGTTATCCATTCGCCAATGTTGACATGCTCTGTTCTCACAATAATTAACTACAAAATAAGCCATTGAATTACTCCTAGCTATGAGCAGTATTAAGCCTTATGAATATTATAATGTTAAGTATGGGATGGTTTAGATAAAAAAAATGGACCCCCCGAAGGGAGTCCAAATCCAAGAGTTTCCTCTTGACCTCAAGGAGAAGAGGCTATGCTCAATTAAGATAACATATAACTACTGTTATATATGTAAATATCCAAATCTGTACTAGCTTTGTTTACCTGTAAGTTAGGATTTCCTGTTATTTGTCGAAGGATGTCCCTAAGCAAATCACATTTAGCAATCTCTGCCATGATTTCCCTGTATGTCTTACATACTTTTTGTAAGTAATTAGGATTAAATACAAAGCAATCGTGGATATGACTTAGTTGAAAGTCACATCGTCTGATCATCTCCCTAGCCACATAGCCGTCAATTGAATGGATAACATTAGGACAAAGAGATCTAAAATTAGTAGATTTAGTTTGATGATACCACCTCAAAGGAATGTCTCCGAATTCGACATCAGAGTATACACCATTAAGTCCTTCAACAACTGGAACATACACTGTATGTCCATCAGGCATAATCCACGAATGGTGGTCTGCTTGATCATTCCAGCATGTATTAATCAGAGTCATAACTTCTTCTGCGCCAGGAAGTAACCCTTCCATGACTTCATAGAATACTTTTAACTCTTCATCTGATAACAAAGCTTTAGGCGTAGCCCTAGAATTATAGTAATGAGTCATAGCGACTTGTTTAACTATTTTTCTAGGAAGTGGCTTAGCCAGCTTTTGGTTCATTAAATCAGCTATTTCAGTATATAGATCATATCGTTTAGTAGGATCGATACAATTAACTAATTTAGCTGTTTGCGTACATCCTGATAGTACTGCCATGATCTGAAGACCGGATGCTGTAGCATCTATAGACATTACATATCCAGTAGGTCTTTCAGCAGCAGTATCTCTTAAAGCTCTTACTGCTTTTCTACCAAGAATAGGCTCTTCCCACTCTATATCTGCAATATTTTGTTCAGATACCCATTTAACTCGTTCTGCCCAAGTTAACTTGTCCTTACCGGCATGGTTAGCTATAGCAATATAGAGGTTAGGTAGTTCAGTAATTAGCTCTTTGTTATGCAATGATAGCAAGGCTTTGCCATATTCATTGCTTTGAAGGTTAATATCATATCCAGAGGAGTAACTTCTTCCTCTGGAGTCGTATCTCC
>Ga0307994_1002562_pt1 | contig 10135 bp, 11 predicted proteins | sample EllFjometagen261_FD_203171 | JGI IMG/M metagenome (GOLD analysis project Ga0307994, IMG submission 203171) | Marine microbial communities from Ellis Fjord, Antarctic Ocean - #261 | ecosystem: Environmental > Aquatic > Marine > Unclassified | place: Southern Ocean | collected 2014-11-02
TTTCTCTAGAAAAGGCTCTGGTCAAGAAGCTAGAGAATAGTCCTGAAGATGGAGATAGAAATAATCTCTTCCTTGATTTAGCTAGGAGAGAGGTAAACCGTTTAAAAGGTGAGCATCCCGGGGAGTTAAGACAGATACTTTTAAACCCTGTAATTCTGGGACAACACGATGAAACCTTTATAGAAGATAAGATTACGTTTGCCTTGGCGTGTTGGAGAGAAAGTGAGATAGGTCGTGAGATATTTAATAGCAACAATAGGACAAGAGGCGACAATTATTCAAAACTAGAAGAAATCTCTGAAAAGTATAATGAGCCAATTCATCGAATACAGATTATTGATAATCAAAAGAAATTAGAGATAAGGGACAGACAACTAGGAAAAGGTAAAGGCACTCTTGATTGGGATGTAAAAGAAATCAAACAGTTAGACCTTGCTGACTACGATATAAAGGAGGTTCCTACAGAGGGAATAATCTGTTTGAAATCTGGTTGTGGAACAGGTAAGACAAAGGGATGGATAAAAGAATACCTGAAACACGCAAAAGCGATGCGGGTGCTCTACATCTCTGTATATAAGGGAACTATAGACCCATTCGTTTTAGATATGAGCGATGCGGGTTTTAATATTACTAATTATCAGGCGGTGGACGCTACAGACGCGGAAGACTATGCGAAACATTCATTACTAGCAATTACAGATAAATCTATTCCCCATCTTTTTAAAGGAAACTACTATCGCCCTTATGACGGAATTATTATAGATGAATGCGAGCACGTTTTTATGGGCGAGCTTAAAGAGAAGTCACATATAGGCTCTCATATAGAGCAATTAGTGACTGATTCAAAATGGTGTTTATTTCTAGACGCTGATATATCCGAAACTGTAACTGGTTGGGCAGCTATAACACTGGCAAACACTTGTAACACAAAAGCCTGTTTGTATCGCAATACCGCTGATTATCTAGAGGATATGAAGGTTTGTGCGTTACCAAGCCAAGACCAAGCACTTCAGACTATTGATAACGCTCTAAAAGAGGGTAAGTCTGTTTTTTGTCATGTGGGCATTAATGATGATTTAAAGAAAATTCAGGCTATGTGTGACTTCTTTGAAGATAGATATAAACACTTAAACAGAGGTAGAGGTATTCTCTGCGAAGGTCACGACGCAACCGATACGCCTGAACTGAGAAGATTAAAGAAGGATTCTGTTTCTTATCTGAATGCCCGGTTCGATGAAGATAGACCTTTAAGGCTTCTTATAGTTAGCCCTTGGGCAACCATAGGGTGGGACTTTAATAGCGACAAACATAAATTTGATGAAACCGTTGGTATCTATGACGGTCAGCATAAGTCAGGTGAGGATGTAGTCCAAGGAATGAGGCGACCCAGACGCACGGAAAAGCATACAGTATTTATAAACCGACAAGCAGGATATCAGCCAAAGAAAGCTCAAGAAGAGGCTCAAGAGGAGGCAATAGAAGGATATAAGGATATTAAACTTCCATTCTCAGAAGAACTAGGAGATAGGGCAAGAGAAAGAAAACTTATACTGTCAGAAAACCCTTCCTATCAATTTAAGACACTGGTTGAAGAAAGAGGAGGCGATTACGAAGAGGTTACTGTAGAGCTAGAGAAAGGTCTAAGAAAGCTCATAGGAATAATGGGTATTAACGCTTTAAATGAAGAGATAAAGGCTATCTTTGAGAATGATTACCAGAAAGAAGAGTTTTTATTAGGATTCAAAAGATGCCCAATAGAATCAGAGATTGATTCTATCAATATAGATTTGAGTGATATAGATGGTGATTCTATAGATTTAGAACAATTTACTACGCTATACATGCGAGACAAAAAAATAAAGGAATCAGAGATATCAGAGATATTACATATATGGCAACTGAAGGGTGACAGCGAGAGGAGGACACACAACAAGCTAGAAAATTATGTTGCCATTAACAAGGGTAAGCTTCTAGATGAGATTGATAGGCTGATTGATTACAGTGGGCTAAACCAAGACTTATCCTTTCTAGACTACTGTAAAAACCGTAAATCAAAAGAACTTCAAATCTATCTCAATACTGACAGAATCAAGAATTTATCTAATCTTTTGGCTCATGTCATAGATGGAGGCGATTCAGGACACTTCTTTAAGAAAAAGCATAGAACACAAACTTATGTTTGGGTGGAAGAGTTTTTCTTAGCAATGGATTTTGATGTAGAGATGAAGGAAGGTAGACCCAAGAAAGATGTAAAAAAAGAGATTATCCAAGACTATGCGGGGGCTAAAAAGCTTAAAGGCATTGAGGGCGTAGGAAGAAGGATTGATTATATCAATCAAGTTATTGATGGAAAAATTGAGGCGGGGAAGGTACTAACTGTATTGGAAGCGGATTGGAAAAAGGTAGATGGGAAGACATTAATAATCAAATTCAAAGATATAGAAATGAATAAGGTTAATTCTAAAATTAAAAAATCTCTAATAGCATCCCGGGCAGGGAAAGAATTTTATGGGGTTTAATAGAGTGATTGAAGAATTAAATGAAGAAGAAGAAGCCATAAAGATATGGGAAAGCCCGAATCCAGAGCGAACTATGGATAAAGAAGACCTACAGACGCTCGTTAAAGAAGGTTTTAAACATTGTGAGGGGTTTTGTAGGTCAAGAGAGAACTGCGGGGAGGATGCGTGTCTGTGCGTTAGAAGTCTATTCCCCTCAGCCGAATTTTACGGAATGTATTTAGAAATGCGTGAATGGTATATATCCCAGTTAGGGGAAAGGATAGCGACAGCTATCATAAATGGAGAGAGGAATGATTGAGTTAGGAGAATTAAACAACAAGGCTAAGAAAGCACTTGAAGATACATACCCAATGAGAAAAAATTGGGAGAATAAAGGTTTTGTAGGCAACTATGAGCAATTTTGTATTGCTACTGAGGGCAAATATACAGAGCTAGGCTTTAATGGGTTTCAAGTCGCTATCAAGAGATACAAACAGGCGTGTGATAGAGAGAAACTATACAACCAAGAGACATATCACCCCCAATTTAACTCTATCAAGAAATATGTAGAGCATAAGAGAATGGAGGCCGTTGATGAATATTACAAAGGTTAAGGTTAATAGTTGGGCAACAGGCTCCCCGGAAGACGCTTCTGGCATGAATGTAGACCTAGCAGACGCGAGAGAGAAGGTTAAGGCGTTAGCCCGGGAGAAGTCATTTAAGACGCTTGAGGAGACAATAGATGAAACCCAAGTTTGGCTTGACTCTTATCCTGAACAAAGCCAGAGCTATAGTCGAATTAGGAGAGAGGGACAGGTAATACTTGATAACCTAAAAATATCTTGGGATGAAGAAAATTGTAAATTAGACAAAAACAATCAAGACATGAAATTTCTTAATCAGGAGAAGACTCAAAAAGAAGGTCTATTAATAAAAACTAAAGCAACTTTGAAAGAAGCCGTCCACCAAGATAAATTAATGACTCTTATATCTGAACAGCCTATCTTTGCGGAAGCGTTGCGGGGTCAGGTAAAAGCGTTTGTTGCCAATAGATTCTCTGGACTATCTTTTGAGAGTGACCATGACCAAACGGATGACGTTACTAAGGGTATCTTGACCCGGATGGAGCAGGGTAGAGACTTTTCGCCTGAAACAGTCGCGTGGCGTGGAGCAAAAGCCATGTATCTAGAGCAGTTAAAAGAGATTTGTGATAAGAAGCTAAGAGGGCAAACTCTAACATCTCAGGATGCTCATAAAAGGTTCCAACAGATTAATGACAATCTAAATAGATATGAAACGAGCCTGTTCAAATGAGCACTAGACGAGAGGCTAAATATCAAATGCTGAAATTGATACACTCTGGGCGAACATTGAGAGAAACGAAATCAATGATGAAAGCGGGTTCGGTAGCATTGACGGATGAATATTCAAAGTCTGGTGATTTAAAAGACCTTCAGAATCTTGAAGGAGGACTCTATCGAATTGGCTCAACTAGAGGTGCCGCTCAATCTCTTTTAAAGGTTAAGTTTGCTCCTAGAAAGATGAACTCCACAAGAGCGGAGCATTTAGCTAAATGGGCAACCGGATATAGGGGAGGGCTTCCGCTAAACTGGAAGCGGGATGGAAACTTGATAAGAAAGGGCAGACCAAATAAGTCTCGTCCGGGGTCTTCAGCCGGGAAGATTGGCAAGACCCGCGTTATTGGAGCAAAGAAGGTTCTGAAGGATTTTAAGGGGCTGATAGGCACTCTTCAGGCTATGATTAGAAAATACGGAAAGGGCAACACAAAAGGGCTACAGGCGGCTTACAAGTCAATTAGGACAGAGATAAGCCACTAAAAACATCATTAGCCTGTTTTATCTAAAGGGAGCTTTTTGCTCCTTTTTTAATATCTTTCAATTAGATTTAAAAAGAGATTGAAATAGAGAACAACTTCCCTATAATGGCCGCCTCGCTGAGATGAAAGACGCGAACGCTGATGTGAAAGACAGCGATGTTATTTTGACTTTTTGGAATCAATTTGGAATCTAGCCTGAAAGGTTAGTAACTCCTAACCCGGAAAGTTACTGATAGCAACCATGTAAGCCTCGTCCCGTTCGTCTAGAGGCCTAGGACACCGCCCTTTCACGGTCATATCTCTGAGCAACACAAAAACGCCCCATACCCTCAATGCCGCATTAGCTCTACCTCTTAGCCTCGACGTGTTTTTATAGGTTATTAAATTTTTTGGAATCCGCTTGGAATCGCGAAAAATAAAAGCTTGAAGTATCAGCAACTTAAATTTATGGTAGCTACTCATTTGGAATTCTTTTGGAATTCAAAAGGAGAGATACGATGCCGAAATTTGTAAGCACACCGCTCTATATTAATGACTATGCCGCGATAGGAGGCATACAGTCAAAGAATAAGACAGTCTGGTATATTCGGATGTATTGGAAGGAGGGAAAGACTCCGCATTATAAATCTCTAAAGGTTCCTTATGAGTTAGGAGCGGCTTCACAAAAGGAAGCAATGAAAGCAGGATTTAGCAAATATCAAGAATTTTTAGCCAAGGTCAGCATAGGTCTATCGCCTACCTCTACAACAGATGTCTTTAATATCGCAGATGAGTACTTTAGAACCATTTGGGCGAAAGCCGTGGAGAATGATGCTCTACTCGCAGAAACTCCCCCAAAACGTCCTAAATGGGCAGTTAAAGGCGGTAAAGGACACTATTCGGTCGCCCGGTGTAAGGCGATTGATGATTTATTCGTATATCTGGTTGGTTCTAAGGAACAAAATAAAAAGATATCCACTGGTGGCTTTTTCGCCACACTGCCCACAAGGGACATGGCCGCAATCACATTCAATCAACTTGAAGGTTTTGATGAATGGATGAATGAGAACTTCACGCTGAGTCCTTCTAGAAGGGCGAAGATAATAACTCAGATAAGAATGATTTGGAGACATGCGAGAGAGAAGGGTTATGTGAATTGGGTTCCAAATCCCTCTAGACCGCCACAAGAGTTAAAAGAAAGGTCTAGAAGAAACTTAAAGGAAGAAGAGTGGGAGATGATGAGAGCTTGGGCATTGAATCAGGTTAAAGACCTTTCGCAAGATATGTATGCGAGAAAAGAACAAAGAGATATAGCTCAACAGTTTTACCTATGGTTTCAAATAATATCTTGGTGTGGGGTTCGTCCTCCTAATGGTAGCGTAAAGAAAAACCTATTAAACTGGGATAGCTATAAGCAGATTAAGATAAAGGGAGAGAGTGAAAAGAGACTGTTTAAAAGGATAGATGAGAAGGGTCACGACTATACAGCTACAATTCACCCAAGAGGGTGGCGATACTTTGATGCTTTAGAGGATTTTCACAAGAATAGAGGGACATATAGAAAAAATGGATATCTATTCTGCCATACTCACCCGCGTGAAAATACTTATGAGGTGGGCGAACCTATTGCGAACTTCTATAAACAATGGAAGAAGATGCTTGAAGGATTAGGTCTTGACAGCCCAAAGGGGACTCCTCAAAACCAAAGGCTCGTTCCGTACTCGCTACGGGGATATTACATAACAATGAGACTTAGATACGGAAAGGTCAGTATTGATAAATTAGCGTCTGCGTGTGGGACAAGCCCAAAGATTATCCTTCAAGCCTATTATGACTTCTCTTCAGAGAAAGAGTATGACGAGCTTAATCAAGGGTTTGGATTAGAAGATGATTCACCGGGAGTTGACTTCAATGAAGACGGTTTCTTAATACCCAACTCGCTAGATAGCGCGATGATGTAAATAGAGAGAAATCGCTATAATTGAAATTTTTTGAGACATAGGGTAGCCACTCTCGAAAACTAAGAGTCTCTTTTTTCAGCAACTTTCATCAATATGGTCGCAGATGGAGCCTTATCTATATGAATAGAAAGGCTTAAACTATTTACACCAATGCTCTCAGCAATCATCAAAAGTCTCTCTGAGCTTTGCCAAAATTTTGATATAATAGAATCCTATTTTGAGAAAAGCTTTGAAGAAAACACCAATCTTACAAATTCCCTCCTAAATATACCAAACTCAAATTAAATGAAAGACACCTAACAACCAAGGAGAGCGAAGCTATGATTTATATCATCGCAATACAACAACACATAGCAGTAGAGGCAAAGAACGAAGAAGAGGCGGGGGATAGAGCTTTAGGAACGCCTAGACAATACTGGAGACAAGACGAATTTACTATTGAGGAAAGTTGTGACCAACAAGAAATTGAATACGCCTCGAAGTATCTACCACCAAACTTTAACTGGACAGAAGGGAAAGGAGAATGAAGCCATGCCATTAAGCTTTGTTACAGAACAACAGAGAGTGAATGCGATAGCGGCTAATAAAGCTGAAGAAGACGAAATTATAAGCAACCTGATAGAAGGAGCTATTGTATACGAACACGATGACGCAGATTTCAGAGGATATGTAGACGTTGATGACGGATGTATAGGATTTGGCTCCTGTCTGGAGACTCAATTTATGTTAGATGCGGGAGGTGATGGAGGATATGCCGTTTATAACATCCCAATGGTGTTTAAAGATGTAGATGGGGAGGTGTATGTTACGTCTGCTTTTCTTATACCGCACGGTTCAACAAATGGTGAGAGGGTTACTGATGAGTGGCTAGGAACCCTAAGAGAATCGAAAGATACTGATGAGTGGCTAGGAACCCTAAGAGAATCGAAAGATATGACTGCTAATAAATAAAATTAGGCCGTGTAGAGGTGTCCCTCCGAGAAAGCAGGGGCGGGGTCTAATAACCGCCCCCGGCCATAGTTGAGCGGAACTGGGCACAATAGAGCGTATCTCATAGGAATAGACAGAGATTCAGCCATAATGTATAATGCTTATTAATAGATAAAAATAAGCATTATAATTTAACTCACTGAAAAGGAAACGGTTATGGCACACGAAGGACAGGCAATTACTTTAAATGAAGCGGCTCATAAATCTTTTATGGGCTATTTAGATAATACACGGCATTCCGCAAGAGATAAGGCGATATACCTTCTAACCTATAGAGCCGGGATGAGAATTGGCACCGTAGCCCAGTTAGAGCTATCTGACATATTGACCGTAAGTACTAAATCTACCAGTACTAAACCTACCAGTACTAAACCTACCAGTACTAAATCTACCAGTATTAAACTGAAGGAGGTTGTCATAATGCGCAAGGCGATAACTAAAGGAGGTAAGACGGTTACGGCATTCATTAACCATCCTGAGCTAGTAGAAGCTCTACAGGCTTGGCTTGAGGAGCGGAAGGGTAACTGTAGGAAGACTCTCTTCTACTCCCAGAAAGGTGCGCCCTTTACGCCTAATAACTTATCTAGAGTAATGTTACGCCATTACGAAGGTGCGGGTTATGAAGGTAGCTCTAGTCACTCAGGTAGAAGGGCATTTGCCTCTAACTGTTTGAAGGGTGGGATGGATATAGTGGCATTAAGCAAAGTGATGTCGCACGCCTCAATCAATACCACTATGCGATATGTTCACCATGATGAGAGCGAGTTATTAGGTTTAATCGCTAATGTATAGTAGTATCCGATAAGTAAGAACAAATCATAAAATGAAAAGGATACTATTATGTTCGGTTTAAATGACAATGAAGTAAGAACGAAGCCGGGTAGAGCACCCGCCAAGCCTACTGATAAGCACCTTCCTATCTTTGAAAGGATGAAAGGAAGGACAGTGGGCTTCTTAAAGCAAAGCATAGTGGAAGGTAATGGAAGGTTCCACGGTGAGGGAACTGGGGCATACGGAAAAGACCACGTTGATACAGCTAAAGCGAAAGCTTCACCTTGTTGGAAGGTTCATAAGGCTAATCCTGATAATCCGGGGCAAAATGAGTTAGTTCACATTGGTATCCCTTGTGGCAATAAGTTTATGGTTTGGTTTAAGGATGATAAAGGTGAGCCAACAGGACAGCCATTAGTAGACTCAACTATTGTCGTATCTAAACTAACTGAATGGTTAGCTGACTTTGAGGGACTTACCAAAGATAGCAAAGAAGGTAAGGAGTTTTGGGAGCACTCAGTAGAGAATGCTGAGCCACCAAAGCAAAAGGGTTTACCTGATTCAGTTAAGAGCGCTTCAGACTTCCTAGGACAGACATACAGCAAAGCGGAAGATAAGTGGATTGATACTCCTGCGAATGCGGCTGATAAGAAGGCGAAGGCTGAAGAAAGAGCTAGAGCTAAAGCTGAGGCTTAATAAGTTAAGAGAAACGCTATAGCAATAAGTGAAGCCTCTTATGTAAAAGTAAGGGGCTTTTTTAATGTCCGGGAGAAAGCCAAAGAAGTAAGTTTTTCTAGGTTGAGAGTTAGAGTTTTCAATTTTTTATTATCCTCCTACCCATTCTAAAAGAGGGTGAGAAAAACATCATTAATCGTTGCCTATCAGGTAAATGAGTCTATTAGAGCTTAAATCAAGATAAAGAAGGATAGGCGGGGTTTATAGAGAACCTAGTCGAAAATAATGCCTTTTCATCATTAGGTTAAGGGGTCTGGGAGGAAGCTCACCAATTTCAAATCGTGACAGGGATGTCAGAAAAATGTTATAATATCAATTAATTAGAGGGGTAAGCTAGAATTTACATTAAGCGAAAAATGATTTTCGCGAGACCGCCCCCCGAACAAATATGCGCAAATCAATCACATCTTTAGCTGAACTAATAGATAACCAAGAACCTATCTATATCGCCCACTATTACTCCGAATTAAAGGAATTACTGGACAATCGTTATAACGTCAGCCCGAAAGAGAGACTTGATATAGATGAAATAATTGACTTGGTGGTTTATGAAGACCCATTTGAAATATAGCCTATCTGATAAAGATATATTGGGATTAACTCTCTATCTAAACGTGCCTGACATTGTGAGGCGTTTTAAGGATAGAGGACTGTATGAGCGTCACATATACCGTGTTCTCGAAAGATATAGACAAGGCTCCCCATTACAGAGAAGACAGAAATTCTTAGAAGATACGATTTCTGCGACAAAAGTGTCAGCAAATGTATCCGCTAAGCAGAAAAGGATAAAGGTTAAGAAAGCTATACAGCTTCTAGGCGAAGACCTATGCGACCATATTGATGAGCACGCAAGGCTTTTTGAGGAGAAGTGGAATTGACTCTATCACTTTGGATGCCAACACCTAGTAAAGACGGAAATTATAAAGATACTGATGAACTGCTAAAGAATAAGCCAATAAGGAAGCTGTATAAGAATAATAAGAAGGAACATATAGATTTTTCCTACTATTGGAAAGAGCTAGATAGCTTTACGAATGAAGAGACAACACTTTATAAAGTTAAGCACTCTGTGGAGAGGGTAAGAAATGCGAACCTTAATGTATGTATAGGCTCAAACTCCCCACACCAAAATATAGAATATACAGACCCCAAGACAAAAAAGACTGAAATCTTTAATAAAGAGTACTTTAGGAGATTGGGGGCTGTATTAAAGAATGAGGATAGAAACTGGGTATTGCTTGACTGTGACAAATGTTACCCAGAGGTTCATCCACAAATGAGCACACGCGAGCGAGTGAAAGTGCTTGAAGACAAGTTATCAATCCTCAACCATAAGGGATTGGTAGCTTGGCCTTCTTCAAGCG
>Ga0307994_1002564_pt1 | contig 10132 bp, 9 predicted proteins | sample EllFjometagen261_FD_203171 | JGI IMG/M metagenome (GOLD analysis project Ga0307994, IMG submission 203171) | Marine microbial communities from Ellis Fjord, Antarctic Ocean - #261 | ecosystem: Environmental > Aquatic > Marine > Unclassified | place: Southern Ocean | collected 2014-11-02
TAATTCGAATCAGTAAATTGCAAGCCAAGCCAAGTCAAATGGAGAATATTCATCTTGAAGAGGCGGCAAGGTGGTTAGAAGCACTATGGAATAACCAAACATTACCAAGAACTCCAGACGTATCATTCGAGGATGCAACTGAATTTCAGTCCAATGTTTGGAAAGAGTTAGCAAAAACGATCCCAGGGGATACAATTACCTATCAACAATTAGCAAAAAATGCTGGACATGAAAATGCAAGCAGAGCAGTGGGCAGCGCTATGGCTGCAAACCCAATTACAATACTGGTTCCTTGTCACCGAGTAATCCAATCAAATGGTAAACTCGGAAACTATAGTGGCCATGGCGGCATAGAGACCAAAAAGTGGCTATTAGAACTTGAATCAAATTATTGAATAGATGATTCACTAGCATACTTTATTGCTTCAGCACCCATTGCCAACATCGACAATTCTGCTACCAAAGCATGCCAGCCCTTGGCATGCTCTCCATAGAGATGACCAACTTCTGATGAATCGTAAAATTCAGCACTTGGTGAGTTCAAATTATCCATATCACCCTTCTTAGCATTTATTCTATAGAACCAAGATGCGGCCTCACCATCGACCAAATAAACGACAGGTTCAACCGGTGCTCCACCTTCTTCTGTCAGAAGAGTTGGAACTCCTTCTTGAATTAAGAAATTTTCAACATCTCCACCCCCTTTGGAATACATTAGTTTCTTCATCTTTCTATTGGACAGTTCAAGTAATTCCTTTCCTTGCCTGACCGCCATAATTCCAAGTCCATATGTCCCTCTATCATTTTTAACAAAAACGACAGGCTCTCTTTCTATCCCAAGGGATTGGTATTTTGCTCTAATATCTTTAATGAATTCGTCTACTTCTGCCGCTAACTCAATCCTGCAATTCTCTTTTTCAAGACATTTATTCTTTGAAACAAACCAATTTGCCATCAAATGCCAACTATCAATTTCTAATAATTGGGCCATCTCATCGACATATTGTTGCAAGCAAGCATAGTGTTCAGATTTCCTACGCCGATGCCATCCCATGCTCGCCGGTGGACTCACATTATTAGCAGACAATCCTGGCACTATCCCTTCTGTAAGATCGTTATTTAGTAGTATCAAGCAAGGTCTTTCCCCTTCTATGAATAACTCTTCTTTTCCATCTTCAAGTTTTAATTCAACTGTTGACAATTGTAAAGGACCTGAGATTCCCGCAAGAGAGCCATGATTAGATAATTCCGGTGAACCAACTGTACATCTAAAACCTGAAAGGAGAATTAAACGCTGCAAAGTTGCTATATTCTCGATATAACCTGCATTCCTTGTATGTGATTCGGGATACAAATGAACCCATTTACATTCGCTTTTAATCCTCAAGATATGATTTTTTAGAAGCGCTGCAAGATGTGGTTCATCCTCCTTTGAAACATTGTTAAATCCAGCAGGAAAGTGATTTGCATCAACAACTGCAACTTTCCATCCAGCATCCCTTACATCGACACTACCGTATATAGGAATTGGAACTTCACTACGCTTCTTTTTCATCCATGCTGTGATCAGTTCTCTCTTAGATTCAAGAATTTGTGAGTATTCATGTACGTAATTCATCATATCACCTCATCCAGTAAATCAATTGCTGTTCCTGAACGCTTACTTCTACCACCGTCAAGAATATGCATTGCTTCAAACAATCCTAAGCCTATTGCCAAATCCGGTTGATCTTTGAAAGCACCACTAATAAGTGGGTACTTACTCATTATTTGCTGCGCTCTTCCATCCAATTGTTGTAACATTTTCTGCAGTAGCATAGGAGATGTTGCTGTACCTGCTGGCAATTTTGGCCTGCGGACAATTTCTGCTGGTAACTTGGTTAAATCAGCAGCACGGCGCAAGGCTATTTTCTCTTCTAATGAAGGAGGGAGACGCCATTGCATCGGCAATTTATGAGATTCCTGGCGGTGTGACTTGCCGAGGAATGGAACTCTAACCTCGAGAGAATGAGCCATAGAATGTCTATCAACTAAACGTAATTGGAAATTACTCAACTGCCCACTATCCAATTCAAATTGTAAGAAGTCCTCTAATGAAGAGGTGTGGGCAGTTGCTGAATGGTCATTTGAATAATAATAATCACCAATAGGTAATTGACCATTTTCAATGATTGATTTCGATGGATGCTCCATCATATCAAAGCGAGATTGAATCACACTAGCATGATGATCAAGGTCTCTATAACGTGGATAACCTGCATGCAGTTCATCCGCTCCTTGACCACATAATCCAACTGTCACCGATTCAGACATCTTCTCAAATAGAGGCTGGAAGAATAGAACTGTCACATCCAAATCTTCACCATGCCAAGCCAAATCAGGTAACATTTTGTCAAACGAATCCTCTTGCAAAATATGTTGGTGATGTTCTAACTCAAGGCTTGATGCTACTAACTCAGCCGCTTGCCAGTCGGGGTTCTCTTCACTCTCCGCAACCGTCCAACATGCTGGAACGGGATTACCACTTCTTTGGGCTGCTTCATGAGCAACTGCGGCAACTAAACTAGAATCAAGTCCTCCAGAAAGTACTATCCCAACCGGTACATCTGACATTAACCTCTCTTCAACACTAACTACGAAAGATTCCAATAACTTACTAGCCTCTAAATCAGGATTCCAAGTCTTCGCAGGGTCAACCTTCTGTTTTTCCACGGTTGCTTTGCCAGTTAATACAGCGCAACCATTGTTGTCAAGACTCCATGTCTCAACTGTTCCTGGCCTTATTTGTGCAACATCCTTCAGCAGTGTTGTCCCGTCTAACGGGTACTCCCAAGCCAACCTTGCAACCAATGCAAGTTCATCGATTTGCGGAATATGCCCTTCATGGGCCCTAAGGGCCTTGGCTTCACTGGCAAATAGAAGACTACCTTCGACTTCAGTTCTAATCAATGGTTTGATTCCCATTGGGTCTCTAGCCAATAGCAACTGCTTATCTTTTGGATTCCATATCGCTATAGCATACATGCCATTGAGTTGAGAAATCCATTTGGCATGCTGTTTAGCGGATAATTTACCGCTATTTGTCGACAATGCATTTTCATGCAGAGCCAGTATAGTCTCACTATCACCATTTGTAGTCCATGGATAGTGAGTGTGATTTGCTCGGATATTGAGATGATTGTAAATTTCTCCATTAGCTATCAATATATTTCCACTCTGTGCAGAGATAGGTTGGTCACTTCCACTGACATCAACAATCGCCAATCTTGTGTGTCCGAGTGCTATATTTTCATCACTCCAAACATCATTACCATCTGGGCCCCGATGACGCATCAACCGATTCATCCGCTCTATGATAGCGGAATCGGGGTTTCCAAACATACCACCAATACCGCACATAGTAAAAGGATGAAATCCACCCTTTTGAATGATTGTTTGAATTGATGAATCAATTCACAATAATACACTTAGTTTAAGATCACCAAAGAGGCCATTTGAACATAGTAATTACAAGAGCTAAGACCGCAATACCAAAAAATATGTAATATGCAGTTTGTGGTGGGTCATTGGATTCATTTTCCTCAGACAAGATAGTTCACTATTCCAAAGGGGGGAGCAACCACCATTTCAACATATTGAGGAATATGAATGGCTTTTTGTAAAATCATAGCAAGCCGATGAATGGGTCAAACAGTAAAATTGCGCATAATGGGATTAACACCATTGTTGCATTATCATCTATCCATCGCAGTCGAGGCCATTCACTTATCATGCAAAGTGGCGCCATTATTGGAATTAACCATAGCGGTGTAGCAACGAAATTCCAACATGCTAGCCAAATAATGGTAATAGCCAGAGTTGTATATATCATTACCTGTTTATCATTAAATCCTTTTCTTCGCAGCTCTCCCATCAAAGGATCACCTAAAGATAGTGAAAGAACAAGTGGCCAGATATATTCTGGTATTGGCGCCAGCAAAAGGGCTAATCCAATTCCAATCGCACCCCATGCTAATGCTGAAACTTGGTGAGCCTCGTATTCCCTTTGGCCGAAGATTGTTATTGAAAATTTAAGCCTAACCGCCTCAGCGGCAATCACTGATAATATGATTACAGAAACAAATTGGCTAAGTTCTAGTCCAATAAGTTCTGCACAACTCGCACCATATTCGAAGTAAAAAAGCGGAATAAAAGACATACTCAAATGGATTACCCTTCTTAAGATATGCCCATAAATTCCACCCTTGGATTGTTGTATTGGGTCTGTCATCGCAATTTGTCCATTATTTTCACTCATAGTATTCACCTTTTATTCAATTGTTTAAGTTGTTAATCGCTTCATCCAAATCTATAGAACCAGATGCTAAGGATAATAAAGTGTCATCCAAATTTGGATTCTGTAACATTTTCTGTTCAAGGCCTGACAACAGCCGCTCACGCCACCTAGCCTTTGAGGAACGTCCGGTAGACTGTAAATTAAGCAACACATCGGAGGCAAATTGGCATCCATCACCATTCAACGCACAAGTCAATAACACCGGAGGTGATTGTCCTTCACCCAACTCAAATGATTGTTTGATCTCGTCTGCATGCTTTCTAGCACCCACCATATCAGATTTATTGACAATTACAGCATCTGCTAATTCTAATAATCCCGCCTTTTCTGCTTGGATTCCATCACCTCTTGCCGGACCTTCAACCACTACAATTCTATCTGCAACCGCAGCACATCTAACTTCTGACTGCCCTGCTCCAACAGTTTCGATGATGACTTTATTCCAGCCGAGCGCCAGCAATAATTTGGCCATATCGGAAACGACTGCTGGGACGCTGCTGGAGGACTTACGAGTAGCGACCGAGCGAACATAAACCATATCTTTTAGCATAATATCATCGACTACGGTTAAGCGAACTCGATCGCCCAACAATGCTCCACCGGTTCTAGAAGATGAGGGGTCAACTGCTAGTAATGCAATTTTCTTACCTTGGCTTGCCCACTGAGAAATTATTTTGTCCACCAGACATGATTTACCAACTCCAGGAGCACCCGTAATCGCCATTATACTCCAATCGGATTGTTGAGAAGCATCACTATTGGTTTCGCCTAGCATTGCTAACGCATCAGCAATATCGAGTGTATTATTTTCAAGCGCTGAAAGAGTTCGTGCTAATGACCTGCGGCAACCGTCTTTTGCGGCTAACACAATGTCGCTATTCACTCAAACACCCTGCCAATACCAATCGCTTGATTGCCCAACACCGACTTCATCCATTTCGTTTGCGAATTCAATAAAACTAAGTATTTCTGCAGTAGAGGTTCCTGGCCCAAAAATTGCTTTGAGGCCACAAGAGAATAGGGCTTGTCTATCTGTTTTAGGAATAATTCCTCCAGCGAATACTATCACATCATTCAATCCTGCTTTGCGCAGTTCTTCACAAACCTTTGGAAATAAATGACTATGTGCGCCAGAAAGTGAGGATAATCCAAGAAATGAGGCATCCTCATCGCGTACTGTTTCAACTATTTGGCTCGCCGTTCTACGCAATCCTGTATAGATTACTTCGTGTCCTGCATCTCTTAATGCCCGAGCCACAACCTTAGCCCCACGGTCGTGCCCATCAAGACCCGGTTTTGCAACTACTACGCGAATCATTGCACCCATGTCAAAACCGAGTAGGACTTAGCCTATCAATAAAACCCATCCGAAAGGTGTAATCGTAGTAGTTTAGGTGTGGATATTAAACCGACCAAAGTAGTCATACCGGATACATTTTGACTATATATTGTCGCAACGCATAAGGAGGGAGTTTTCTTAGAGATAATTGGCGAAGCCTATGGCATCCACCGAAGAACGACTCGAGGACCTGCGTAATCGTAAGGCAAGAAGTGAAGCAGGTGGCGGTCAAGCACGTGTTGATTCTCAGCATAATCGCGGTAAAATGACTGCTCGTGAGCGCATGGAATTACTTCTCGATGATGGATCATTCCAAGAGATGGATGCTCTTGTTGAACATCGATGTAAAGATTTTGGAATGGAGAAGAATATCATTCCAGGTGATGGAGTAGTAACTGGCCATGGGACAATAAATGGACGTCAAGTATTTGCCTTTGCCCAAGATTTCACTGTTTATGGTGGTTCACTAGGAGAAATGCATGGCCTGAAAATCTGCAAAGTATTGGATATGGCCCTAAAAACAGGTCGGCCTGTTATTGGAATGAATGATTCAGGCGGAGCCCGAATACAAGAAGGAGTGGCTAGTCTAGGAAGTTATGCTGAAATCTTTTTCAGAAATGTAAGGTCCTCTGGAGTCATCCCCCAAATTTCCGTAATAATGGGACCATGTGCTGGCGGTGCAGTATATTCACCCGCGATAACAGACTTCGTAATAATGGTCGACAAAACTGCACATATGTTCATAACTGGACCTGAGGTTATCAAGACGGTAACAAATGAAGAAGTTTCTTTTGAAGACCTTGGAGGTGCGATGACACATGGTAGCAAGTCTGGAGTATCACATTTCACAGCAGTAAGTGATGAAGAAGCAATACAACTTGCAAGGGAACTAGCAGATTTACTTCCTCAGAATAATATGGAAAAGCCTCCGATTAGAAAGACATCTGATCCAAAGGATCGGATTTGCGAGAAATTGGACACTATTATTCCAACTGAATCCAACAAACCTTACGATGTAATTGATGTAATCAATGAAATCGTAGATGATGGAGCATTCTTAGAAGTTCAGGCTGATTGGGCCAAAAATATTGTAATCGGCTTTTCACACTTAGGCGGTAATACAGTTGGAGTTGTCGCAAATCAACCAAAGTTCCTTGCAGGTTGCTTGGATATTGATGCGAGTGATAAAGCCGCAAGATTTGTCCGATTCTGTGATGCCTTCAACATCCCAATTCTAACTTTGGAAGATGTACCTGGGTTCTTGCCTGGTACTAGCCAAGAATGGGGTGGTATTATTCGACACGGCGCAAAATTACTGTATGCATATGCAGAGGCCACTGTGCCGTTGCTAACGGTGATATTGAGAAAGGCTTACGGAGGCGCTTACGACGTCATGTCAAGTAAGCATATCCGTGGCGACTACAATGTTGCATGGCCAAATGCAGAACTAGCGGTCATGGGTGCTGATGGTGCTGTAGAAATTATTCATCGCAGGCGCATCGCAAACTCGCGCAATCCAGAAGAAGAGAGAACAAGATTAACCGAAGATTTCAACGATACTTTCGCAAATCCGTACAAAGCTGCGGCTCTGGGATACTTAGATGATGTTATCGAACCTAGTGAAACCAGAAGCAAGTTAATTCGTTCTCTTGAGATGCTAATGGATAAAGAAGAATTAAGGCCAGCAAGAAAACACGGGAATATTCCACTTTGAGGAGATTTTGTTATGACTAAAACAGATCAACAAACTCTAAGAATGGCAGCAATTGCTGGAGTTTTAGCGATAATCCAGTCACAAGGTGACGACCCTGCACAAATCGCAAGGAATCCTGGTATGGCCTGGTCACAAGACCATAGGAGAATGTTTTCCGGAAAATCTTCATTGTTAAATCACAGAGCTAGTCGCTCACCATGGAAGTGAAATTATGTCTGAGACGAGAAAAGTCATCATCGATGGGACTGAATTCGAGGTTGAAATCGAAGGCGAAGGCACTACTTTTTCTGCAACTGTTGAAGGTCGGACTTTTGAAATCCAAATACCTGACGCAGCGCCTGTGATAAAGAAAAAGCGCAGTGCTGGTGGGAAGAAGAAAAAATCTGGAACTGTTACCTCCAGTATTCCGGGAAAAATAGTAACCGTCGAAGTAAAGCAAGGCGACGAAGTTAGCGAAGGTCAAGTTGTATTGATTTTAGAAGCAATGAAAATGCAGAATGAAGTTCAAGCACCTGTTACTGGAACTGTAATCTCAGTAAATATTTCCGAAGGAGATGCTATTGAAGCAAATATTCCCCTTCTAGTGATTGAGCCCGCTGTCACCGATGAAGATTCCCAATAATTTGTAAATCTATTCTACAGTTCACTATTCGGTGGAAGTGGGTGCTTTTTTAACATTGATGCAATAGTTAAAGTGAGTCCTATGTTAGCGCTATACCATGGCGGAGACTGCAGTCTGTGATTTACCTGGTTGTGGAGATGAAGGAGAGATTGTTTCTCGCCTTTCTCCCGAAGGATATCTTGTTGCAACCGGCAAAAAAGCCTATTCGTTTAGAGAGGCATACCGTCGTTTCCACTATTGTCAGAACCATCATGATGAATTGATGAGCGGAGTTTGGTCAAGAGTTAGAACTCCTGAAGATAAGAAAGAAGGACATGTTGCACCAACTGCGATTTGAGTAAACTGTACTATTTCAGGGCGATTTGTCCTGCATGACTATGATAAGGGGGTTGCCATTGCATTGTTCATGCGTGATAATGCAATACCTGCCACATCTGCAAAAATTAGACCAATACTCGTTGCATTATTGATGCTATTGAGTACCGTTGTAACTCTTGCTGGACCTGTTCAAGCAGTCGGAGTAAACCAAACCGACTTCGGACTTCAAGGCGATTTACCAGACAACATGTCGGCCGTCACTTCGAACTTTACATCACAACTCGCTGGATTGGCACCATTTAGTGGAACTGCCAATGGCCAGTTAGACGTCAATGATGACCAAGATTGGTTTGCAATCAATCTCTCGGCAAATGAAGGAGTAGCACTTAGCCTCTCTTTCAATACATCATATACATCTTCAAATGGTTCAACATATACTAACGATTTCGACCTCGCAATCTACGATGCAAATGGCACTATTTTGGACTCTTCATACGCTAACAATCCAGAAATCGTAAGTACAAATAATTCAGCTACGCAGCATACCGGTATTGTCTATGTTCAAATGTATCGCTATGATGGATATGGGTGGTATGTACTCGACATATGGACATTCAGCACTTCTTCTGGCAACGGAACGGGCAACGGAACGGGCGGAAACGGAACTTCTGTACCAGCAAATTGTGCCGGCAGCAATACAATTGTCTCCGATATTTTAGAGCCTAATGACAGTCAGGCAGTTGCCACACAAGCATCAACCCTACCGGTTTCTTGTACTGGTTTGAGTATCCACACCACCGCTGATGAAGACCTTTTTGAGGTTCAAATGATCAGTGGAGTCACCTACTATGCAAATGTTACCTTCCTGCATAACGGTGGTGACCTCGACATTGAATGGGAATCTGCCAGTGGAAATTATTTGGCTTCTTCAGGCTCTGTTACGGATAATGAAGCAATGTCATATACTTCAGCAGTAAACCAAACAACATACATCAAAGTATACGGTTACAATCTTGCAACCAATACATACGGAATTGACATTACTACCAACCTACCTGGTGGTGGCCAAAGTATGGAAAGTGTTGATCTTACTCTAATTAATCTGACATCTGCGACACTAACCTTTAGTGGCCTCAGTATTGGAACTAATTACACTTATAATTATTCGACAACACAGTATTTATTGAACGCCTCAAGTTTTTCTTCCAATCCGACTAATGTTTCGTTCAATGCAACTGCTTCAACAATGATTTACAACATCGCAGTTTCTCAGCCTCAAAGCTTTGAATCTCAATATCAAATAGTTGCCTATTTCATGGACGCAAATGGTGGATATATTGGCTTTGACTATGATGGCACGTATATAGAAATGGTAGAGGTCACTACTTCTTCTTCAACAACTGGTGAGATTTCGCTAACAAATCTGTCTATTGGAACTGATTACTATCTTGAATGGTTCGTAGTTGATGATGTTCTATTCGGAAATAATTTCAATGTCACATTGGATCCCTATTCTGCAATCAATGCATCTGAAGTTGATTCTGGCAATTATTCTTTCAACGCATCTATGTCTTATTCCACGACTCAACTAAATTGGACTGGTCCTACGACATTGAATGAACACTTATTTATCGCGATTCTTTCATTCAATAATACGGCTACCAATCATAACAATGCCTCGGGTTGGGTCGGCATCCACGATACAGATTTCATCCCACAATTACCAACTTTACTAATTGACAATTATTCCACAAGCAGTACCTCAACGACCAATGATGTTACAACCAAAGGATATGATTTGGT
>Ga0307994_1002568_pt1 | contig 10125 bp, 10 predicted proteins | sample EllFjometagen261_FD_203171 | JGI IMG/M metagenome (GOLD analysis project Ga0307994, IMG submission 203171) | Marine microbial communities from Ellis Fjord, Antarctic Ocean - #261 | ecosystem: Environmental > Aquatic > Marine > Unclassified | place: Southern Ocean | collected 2014-11-02
CTCAAAACAGATATGCAGATGGCTCCACATGGAACAGTGCCTCAGTATTTTTGAGCACGAATTACGACATCTCACCTTCCATGGCTCTGTCCTCTGGAGTCCGCGTGAATAAAATAGCGATGTTCACCCCTATCGAATTCAATAATTTTCCAGAAGTTAACGAGGATGTTTATCTGAATTTTCTCGCTCCTAGTGGTTCCTTAGGGCTCACTTACTATAAACCTAATTTTAAATACTTTATTAACTTCAGTACGGGCTTCAGGGCTCCAAATATAGATGATGCAAGTAAGGTGTTCGACTCTCAACCAGGGTGTTTGATTGTACCCAATACTGATTTGAGAGAAGAACGTCTTTATAGTTCTGAGGTCGGGATGAAACAAAAACTAAACCATTGGATAGCTTTAGATGCGAGCTTCTATTACAGCTATTTAGACAATGCAATGCTCCGGGCGCCGTTTGAATTCCAGGGAAGCGACAGTATTTTTTATGATGGTGAGCTTTCTCAAGTATTGGCAATTCAAAACCTAGATTACGCATGGATTTGGGGCTACCAATTTGGCTTACGTAGTGAGCTTAGTAAACGACTGTTTTGGACCGTTCATTGGTCTCATCCTTTTGGACGTGATAGCCAAGGAGAAACCCTAAGGCACATCAACCCATTCAATGCTACATCTCAAATAGTCTATCGAAGAAAGAAATGGTCTTGTAATATGACCTTGCGATATAACGGTGAGGTAGCTCCTGAAGACATGCCACTTAGTGAGCGATCTAAGATTCAAATGTATGCCATTAATGACTTGGGACAAACGTATAGCCCGGCTTGGTATACTATTAATATTCAGAGTACTTACGAGGTAAGTAAAAATATAGTTCTTCGTATTGGGATGGAAAACTTAATGAATATTAAGTACAGGCCATATTCAAGCGGGATCACAGCACCGGGAAGGTCTGTGTTTATTGCTTTAAGATGTTCGGTCTAAGCGCGGATAAATCCCAACCTTGATTTGCGTCATTACGTATCTTTATCTCTCCGTTCAACACTTGCAGTGGTCCAGGTATATTGTTTGTGTAAAGACTTCCAGTACCTAAACCTTGAGGGATCTTGTTTTTCTTTGTGAAAACCCATTGTGCAATCGCGTTTAACCCCACGTTACTCTCTAGAGCGGAGGTCGCCCACCATTGTATTCCTCTCTCTTCAGCTAAGGTTACCCAATCATTACTTCCACCCCATCCGCCTATAAAACTTGGTTTCAAAATGATAAATGGCGGATTAATATCGTCCAGTAATTGGCGCTTTTTCTCTAATGAGAATAATCCAATTAAACTTTCATCCAACGCTATAGGAATCTGCATTAAACGAACGGCCTTAGCTAAAGCGGCATTATTACCTGCAGGTATTGGCTGTTCTATACTGTGCACTTGAATATCTGATAAATAGCCACTAACCTTCACAGCGTTATCTAATTCAAAAGATCCATTAGCATCCACACGTATCTCTAACTCAGTAGCGGAAAAACGCTCCCTTATACCTTTTAATAATATTTTTTCAGCATTCCATGATATTGCGCCTATCTTCATCTTCAAGGTCTTAAAACCCTCTGCTAGGCGTTGCTCTATCTGGTCCATCATAAAACTTTGATCGCCCATCCATATTAAACCATTTATAGCCTGACTAGCCCTGCCTGAAGTGAAATCGGAAGGAAAATGACAGAATCCATTCTTTAAATGACTAAAGGCTTGTTCTAGAGCAAACTGTATACTTGGAAACCTTTGATTCGCTACGAATAATTCCTCTAGTCCTAAATGAATGTTCTTAGCAGTCCACGAGAGTTGAGTCTCTAAAGCTGGGGTATCATCTGCGGAGAGACCTCTCAAAATACCAACTTCGCCCCAACCTTCCTGGCCGTCTTCAATGATCTGAAGGAAAAAGCTTTCCTTTTGTCTCAAGACACCTCTTGAGGTACCGCTCGGCTCTTTGAAATCCAATCTGTAGGAAAAAAACGTAGCATGTATCATAGCACCATACTTAATGCAGTGAAAACGCAATACAGCAGCGTGACGAGAGCTGTTGGTTTCAAAAGGGCATCTAATTTCTTTGACGAGTCTGCCGCAATAAACTTTTTATATATGAAACGAAGTAACAATTGGAAGAGAATATGCGCTACAAGAGGGTAATAATGAAGTGATTCGATGGTTGCTATAATCGCAAAGATTAAATTAAGTATCATGGACAACATCAATAATACCTTAAAATAGCCTCTACCCCATAGATACCCAAAGCGCACTACTAAAGTTATTTTACCATGCAACTTATCTCCTTCAATATCCCTCAAATTATTTAAAGTAAGTACCGCCGCACTCATAGCTCCAGCGACAGATGCCGGCAACAAGTCCAAGATATAGAACGCATTCGTATGTATGGCAACCGACCCCAAAACACCAACATACCCGAAAAAGATAAATACGAAAATATCACCTCCTCCCCAGTATGCATATGGATTCTTCCCTAGAGTATAAGATCTCGCTGACCAAACCGCAAGGATATTAAGTGATTGAAAAAGAACATTTAACCTTACGTTTTCGAAGGCCAAGTAAGACAAAAATGCCCCGGAAGAAAGTGCAAGTAGCGTAAAGAACTGTACCGCATTTCGCATTTGTTTTTCAGAAATAACACCTGAAGCAACGGCGCGCTGTTCACCCTGCTTGTCGGCATCAGTTCCCTTGATACCATCGCCTAAATCATTGGCATAGTTAGATAACACTTGGTAACAAAAACTCGTTAATACAGCCAGGAGAAAGATGGACCATTTGAATGATGATTTATCATGGTAATACGCAAGACCAGACCCCAGTGCTATCACAGCAAAAGCCAAGGGCAACGTACGCATACGAGCCGCATGAAACCAAGTTCTAAGTCGAAATGGAGGTCCTATTTCTTGCACTGCATTTTTCATGTAATAGGGCGCCTACAAAAGCTCTTTTAAAGTCACGTGAAATGAATTCACTTTTTCAAAAAAGGGCTAGGTTTTAATTAAGGGAACATCGGATATTTTCCAAAGTCAGGATCTCTTTTTTCTAAAAACGCCCTCTTCCCTTCCTGAGCTTCGTCAGTAAGGTAATAGAGTAAGGTCGCGTCTCCTGCGAATTCCATCAGACCTCTTTGACCATCTAGCTCAGCGTTTAGGCCTCGTTTGATCATGCGCAGAGCTAATGGAGATCTCAAAATGATGGTCTTACACCATTCGACTACCTCATCCTCAAGTTTTTCTAAGGGCACTACTTTATTAACCATCCCCATATTAAAGGCTTCCTCCGCGCTGTACTGGTTACAAGTAAACCAAATTTCACGTGCACGTTTTTGACCCACATGTCGGGCAAGGTAAGACGAGCCAAATCCGGCATCAAATGAACCTACTTTAGGACCTGTTTGACCAAATATCGCATTATCAGAGGCTATGGTAAGATCACAGACTACGTGTAGTACATGTCCCCCACCTATGGCATAACCATTTACCATAGCAATTACCGGCTTTGGCAGTGAACGAATTTTGTGATGAAGATCAAGTACATTAAGCCTTGGTACGCCATCGCCTCCTATATAGCCACCGGTACCTTTGACATTTTGGTCCCCACCAGAGCAAAACGCTTTTTCACCCTCGCCAGTGAATACTACAACGCGAACGTCTTGACGCTCTCTGGCAATTTCCATAGCGTCTATCATATCCATATTGGTTTCAGGACGGAATGCATTATACACGTGAGGTCGAGTGATCGTGATTTTCGCAATACCGTTGTATAATTCAAATCGGATGTCACCGTATTCTTTTATTGTGATCCAATTTCTTTGTGCCATTTTTAAGTTCTTTTAAGTAATTCGTAGGCTGCAGTATTGTTTGCATCCATAGTGCGGGCTTCTATAACAAGCGTACCAGATACTTGTTCTGCCATAGCGTTAGTCAATTCTTGTTGGTCGGTCACACAAATATAAGACACTCCAAAACCGGAGCAAAGCGATTCAAAATTGACTTTTTGCTCGTTTGCAAACAACCGTTGTGTTTCACTCGACAAAGCACGATTTCCTGGTAACCAATCGAATATAGCACCAATGCTGTTATTTAAAATAATGATGGTTAGGTTTGGGGGTAGAGAAGATAGATTTAATGCATTAGAATCATAGATAAAGCTTTGATCTCCAATGATACAAAAGTGTCTTTCTTTTTGGCGCGCCAGCGATGCACCAATAGCTGTGCTTAGACTTCCATCTATGCCCGAGATGCCACGATTGGCATATAGGTTAACTGGTCTATTAAAAAACGAGAAATATCGTACAGCTGTGCTGTTAGCAAGGTGTAAATGACTCCAGTCAGAAATATGATGTAGTGCGTTTTTAAACACCAAAGCATCTGACCACGGAAGTTCTACACCATTGTAATCCTTTTCTGCAGAGGAGGTCTTGATCAATTGTTCACTAAGTCTAAGTTCAAATTCTTCAGGGAATTGATCCAAAGCAATGTGAATAAACTCTGACGCGTCCGTTACATCCCAGGACTGATAAAAATCAAGATGAACGTGTACTTTTAGATGCAATGCTCTCAGGTGAAATTTCGGGGCCTTATCTATCCACTGTCCACCTATACTAATAATTCCTTGCGGAGCAAAAGACAGAAGCTCTGAGATAGGTCTGGTATCCGGTAAATCTAGTAAGCCTGACAACGGGTCCACAAAACATGTAAAAGAATACTTACCTGAACTGATGTCTTCACGCATTTTGAGAGACTGCTCGTGTGACAGTTGACCAAAAATTACGGCGATTGAATCACACTGGGACAATCCATACAATGCACCAGTTAAATCTATCTCATGTAGTGCATGCTCGACCCTAAAGTTCATGGTCGTTTTTTTAGGCATCAAATCATACAGAGGCTCTTGAAAGCCAACATTAATATGTACTGGTGCTCTTTTATCGAGGACTTGCTGAGAAAGGAAAGCGAGAGATTCCTCTAAAGCCAATTTGCGTATGTCTTCTTGAACAGAAATGGATGCTCCTATATGCGGATTAAAAAAATCCATTTGACGACATGATTGACCTTCCCCCTTATCTATTCTTGATGCTGGCCTATCCGCAGAAATGACAATGAGCGGCAGTTTGCTATAAAACGCTTCCAATACCGCTGGATGGTAATTTGCGATCGCACTTCCTGATGTACAGCAAACTGCTACCGGTTTACCTAATGCCTCAATTTCGCCAAGCGCTTGAAAAGCGGCGGAGCGTTCGTCTAAAACAACCCTCAACTTAAAATCGATCCTTGCGGATGCTGCTATAATAAATGGTGCATTACGAGATCCAGGGGAAAATATAATGGAATCAACCCCCATTATTTTTAGGCCATCTAATATCCAATCTGTGATGGGCTTACTTGAGGTCATTTCGGAATTATCGAGTCTTTTAGAGCCGAGATTTTGTATTCGGTTTCCTTCCATTCATTCAAAGGTACGCTGTCTTTAGTTATTCCACCACCAGCGAAGAATCGAATCCCGTTTGAGTGCCATTTCATGGATCTCAAAAGAACTATGGCATGCAATTGCGTGCTCATTAGCGCGAGATATCCGGTGTACATCTCTCGATCATATTGCTCCAACTCTTCAATCATTTGTTTCGCTTTTTTCGTTGGAGTGCCGCAGATGGCTGGTGTGGGGTGCAACGATTCTAACGCTTCAATCTCATTAAGGGATGTGTTATCTGAAGATACCCATGTCAGTAAATGTTCTACAGGACCTGCCTTTTGAGTGTGCTGTAAACTCGTGGTTATATTTCCTCCAAATTCTTTTAGCTTATTTATAATTTCTTTCGTGACAAAATTTTGTTCTTCCTGTTCTTTACTTCCCCAAGAGATATTTTGCGCTGACTTTAACCTGGTTCCCGCCAAAGACATGCTTTGATATCCATGATCAGTTTTTTGAAGAAGAACCTCTGGACTTGCACCCATCCAATCACCTAAAACCGGATGTTTAAACGCGAAAACAGTGCCATCACTAAATCTTTCTGAGAGTTCCTTAAAGGTTTGCTCTGCACTGGCCTGGGCACCTTCCCAAAAATGATCTCTACTCAGTACGACTTTATTTAAACTATGACGCTGAATGGCTTCAACAGCCTTGCTTACCTTCTCTTGATACGACGCTGCGTTTGTTTTTACAATAGATTGAAATTTCTCAAGGCCAAAGCCAGTCCAAAAGGTAGATTGTGGAATGCTTGTAGATTGATTGAACGCAAATATTTGTCCTTTAAATCCCCTGAGTAGCACGGTGGATTCCTCTAATTCACACGCGATCAATCGTGTTGCGGAAATCTCTTCTCCCGGCAATCGGATAATAAGATCTAGCATTATTTACGTTGCTTAATAAAATTGAGCAATTTCACCATGGATATTAATTCCTGCTGTTCGTTTTCTACACGAATATGAAATAAATGCGAACTTTTCCCTTGATGAACACAAGTAGCGGTAGCTGTTAGCTGACCAGTTCTTGCGCTTTTAACATGGTTGGCAGATATCTCCGCACCTACAGCAAGTTCCGTATCCGGGTCGATCAACATTAAAGAAGCAGCGGAACCTACACTTTCTGCTAATGCCACAGTTGCTCCACCATGAAGGATTTGCATAGGCTGGTATACCCTGCTGTTAACAGGCATTGTAGCTACCAGAGTTCCATGGACAGGATCCGCATCTACATAGACTATTCCAAGCGTTTCCATGAGGGTATTCGAGCACGCTTTATTAAAGCGAGCTAGTATTTCTTCCTTTGTTAAGACTGTTTTCATTGGGAGCAAAAGTAATATCTAAAGCTAGTGTTATAAAATCATCACGAAAAAAAGCTAAAATGCTCGTATAGCTATTAAATTTGCGCTTCTGATATAACCGAAAAACTGGTAAAATGATCACGGTAACGTTTCCCGACGGCAATCAAAAAAGTTATGACAAAGGCATAACTGCTATGAATGTTGCAAAAAGCATCTCTAATGGCTTAGCTAGAAATATACTTTCTGGTAGTTATGATGGTCAAACTATTGAATTAAATGACCCGTTAACCTCAGATGGCCTCTTGAAATTTTTCACCTGGTCAGATACTCAGGGAAAGGAAGCCTTTTGGCATAGTTCAGCTCACCTATTGGCTCAAGCAATCGTTCACTTTTACCCCAATGCGCAACTAACCATAGGTCCTGCTATTGAAAAGGGATTCTATTATGATGTGGATTTTGGCGGTGATATGATTTTTGAAAAGGATTTCGAACGCATTGAAAAACAAATGCTCGAATTCGCAAGGTTAAAATCTGAATTCAAGCTCCGCGCAGTAACGAAAGAAGAAGCGTTGAACGCCTACAAAGACAATCCGTATAAAACAGAATTGATTTCGAATCTGGAAGATGGGACCATTACTTTTTGCGACCATGCAGATTTTACTGATCTCTGTCGAGGCGGTCACATACCTAATACGGGATATATAAAGGCGGTAAAAATCATGAACGTTGCTGGTGCATACTGGCGCGGTGACGAAAACAATCCGCAACTGACTCGTATTTATGGGGTATCCTTTCAAAAACAAGGAGAACTTAAAGACTATTTAGAACTTCTAGAAGAAGCTAAAAAGCGTGACCATAGAAAACTAGGAAAAGAGCTGGAATTATTTACTTTCAGTAAAAGAGTTGGCCAGGGACTGCCGATGTGGCTACCAAAAGGTGCTGCATTACGCGAACGCCTCGAGGATTTCTTGAAAAAAGCACAAAAAAAAGCTGGTTATAGTTCTGTCATTACGCCACACATAGGCAATAAGGAACTTTATGTTTGTTCTGGTCACTATGCCAAATATGGTAAGGATAGCTTTCAGCCTATAGGCACTCCAGAAGATGGAGAAGAGTACCTTTTAAAACCTATGAATTGCCCTCACCATTGTGAGTTATACAAAGCAATTCCAAAATCTTATAAAGACCTCCCCGTTCGATTCGCTGAATTTGGGACGGTATATCGTTATGAGCAAAGTGGAGAGCTTCATGGACTTACACGGGTTAGGGGATTTACACAAGATGACGCACACATATTTTGTACTCCGGATCAATTAAAATCAGAGTTCAAGAGTGTCATTGATTTAGTGCTTTACATCTTTAAGACCCTAGATTTCACGGATTACGTGGCACAAGTCAGCTTGAGAGATCCAAATAAACCTGAGAAATATATTGGTTCTGATGAAAATTGGGCCAAAGCAGAGAGTGCTATAATAGAGGCAGCAGCTGAGAAAGAACTGAATACCATAGTAGAATATGGCGAAGCCGCTTTCTATGGACCGAAACTAGACTTTATGGTCAAAGACGCCCTAGGAAGAAACTGGCAATTAGGTACAATACAGGTAGATTATAATTTGCCTGAACGTTTTGAATTGGAGTACAAAGGCAGTGATAACGAGACACACCGACCCGTAATGATTCACCGAGCACCTTTCGGATCAATGGAAAGATTTGTCGCCGTATTGTTGGAACATTGTGGTGGTAATTTCCCTTTATGGCTGACCCCTGAACAAGTGAAAATTCTACCTGTTAGCGATAAATTCAACGAGTACGCTCAAGAGATAGCAAAATTCCTAGAAATTTCCGATATTCGCGCCCTCGTAGATGATCGAAACGAAAAGATAGGAAGAAAGATACGTGATGCGGAAGTCACCAAAATACCCTTCATGCTTATCGTTGGTGAGAAAGAAGCTACAAGCGGAGAATTGAGTGTTAGACGTCATGGAAAAGGCGATCTAGGTACCATGACACGACAAGAATTTGTACAAAATATAGAGAACGAAATTTCTCAATTGATTAATTAACAGACGTTTAACTAAACACTACGAACCCTGAGAAGAGGTAAAAGAAAGCAGCCAAAAGAGAAGTTGGCAGCAAACCACAGAATAAACGATCGCATCCGTGTCGCATCAGTCCGATTAGTCGGAGACAATGTTGAACCTGCCGTTTATGAAACCCGCGATGCCAAAAAAATGGCAGAAGATTTAGACTTGGATTTGGTTGAAATTTCACCAAATGCAGATCCGCCGGTGTGTAAAATCATTGATTATAGCAAATTCATGTATGACCAGCGTAAAAAGCAGAAGGAGCTCGCTTCGAAAGCTGTAAAAGTGGTTATTAAGGAAGTGCGCTTTGGTCCTAATACGTCAGACCATGATTATGATTTCAAGAAGAAGCATGCTATTGAGTTCCTGCAAGCAGGGAATAAGGTAAAAGCGTTTGTTTTCTTTAGAGGTCGCGCCATTGTATTTAAAGAAAAGGGAGAAATCCTACTACTTCGCCTCGCCCAAGATTTAGAGGGTTTCGGTAAAGTAGAACACATGCCGTCCATGGATGGTAAAAAAATGAGCATTACACTTGCTCCCAAAAAATAGAAGTCACTCCATTAATAATAAAGTTGAATCATGCCAAAGATGAAAACAAAATCCAGTGCTAAGAAGCGTTTCAAGCTGACTGGCTCTGGTAAGATTAAAAGAAAGCACGCTTTTAAGTCGCACATCTTGACTAAAAAAGCAACAGATCAGAAACGTCGTTTGACAAAATCTGGTTTGGTCAGCGATGCTGATGCTCCAAACATCAAAAAGCAATTGGGACTGAAATAAATTCCCCTGAGTTAATTAATAACCCTGTGCTCGGTAACCAAACCATCTTGAGATAGTAGATGTACCGCTCGCAAAAAATTAAAAATTATGCCACGTTCAGTAAATGCTGTTGCTTCTAGAGAGCGCAGAAAAAAATTAATGAAGCATGCCAAAGGATACTTTGGCCGCAGAAAGAATGTTTGGTCAGTTGCTAAGAATGCTGTTGAGAAAGGTCTTCAGTATGCTTACCGCGATCGTAAGAACAAAAAACGTACGTTTCGTGCACTATGGATTCAGCGTATCAATGCTGGAGCTCGTTTACACGGTATGTCTTATTCTCAGTTTATAGGTAAGGCTAAAATTGCGAACATTGAATTGAACCGTAAGGTATTGGCAGATTTGGCCATGAACCACCCGGAAGCGTTCAAAGCGATCGTTGATAAGGTGAAGTAATAATTCTTTTGGAGTACTTAGAAAACGCCTCGTTCC
>Ga0307994_1002576_pt1 | contig 10113 bp, 7 predicted proteins | sample EllFjometagen261_FD_203171 | JGI IMG/M metagenome (GOLD analysis project Ga0307994, IMG submission 203171) | Marine microbial communities from Ellis Fjord, Antarctic Ocean - #261 | ecosystem: Environmental > Aquatic > Marine > Unclassified | place: Southern Ocean | collected 2014-11-02
CGGAAAACCCTATTTGGCGTACGGACATGATTATCATCCAGATTTACCAACCGATGGAAACTTCTTAAATAATGGATTGGTTGATCCATATAGAAACCCGCATCCACATTTATCTGAAGTTAAAAAGGTGTACGAACCAGTTCAGTTTAGCTATTTAGGAAATCAAACAATTAAAATTACTAATAAAAATTTCTTTGCAGATTTTTCTGATAAAACAATTTCTTGGAGGCTACTTGAAAACGGAAAAACAATTGCTACAGCAAGTGATCTTAAAATAAATGTGTTTCCCCAAGAAAGCAACATTTTAAAACTAGAAAAGCTTCCAAAAGTATTTGACAAGTCGAAAGAATATATTTTACAAGTACGTTTAATACAATCAAAAGAAACAAAGTTAATTTCAAAAGGGCATGAAGTTGCTTGGGATGAATTTGTTCTTCAAAAAGAAATCTTTATTAAAAATTCAATTAAAAGTACTACGCTTAAAATTGCAGAGAGTACTGTTTATGAAATTTATAATGATAAATCGGCTTTACATATTGATAAAAAAACTGGTGAGATTTTAAATTGGTCATTCAAACATAAAGTACTAACAGACAAAGCAATTAGACCTAACTTTTGGCGTCCACCAACAGATAATGATTTAGGAAACGGCATGGACAAATGGGCAAAGGTTTGGCAAGATGCTAGTTATAACTACAAAGCAAAATTAATAAAAGAACCAGTTCTAACCAACAAAGGAGTTCTCTACACGGTTTCATATACTTTACCAAATAATGAAGCAACTGTTATTGTAAATTATACTTTAAATAACGCTGGATCTTTAACAGTAGATTATTCATTTACACCGAATAAAAAAGAGTTACCAAACATTCCGAGATTGGGAATGTATCTTACATTAAATAATGATTTCGAAGACGTTTCTTGGTATGGCAAAGGACCAAATGAAAGTTATTGGGATCGAAAAACGGGACAAAAAACAGGGATTTATTCAGGGAAAGTGACAGATCAATTTCATGTATATTCTCGTCCGCAAGAAACCGGAAATAAAACAGAGGTTCGCTGGATGCAAATAGCATCAAAAAACATGAATTTAACAGCGACAAGTAAAGAAGTATTCAATGCTAGTGTTTGGCCTTTTTCTATGAAAGAACTTGATTTTAATTCTGATGAGGGTACACAATCAGCTTCAGGATTAGTACCGGTTACTAAAAAACATGGCGCTGATATTAAAATTGGAAATGCCATTCAGTGGAATATTGACTTTTTACAAATGGGTGTTGGCGGAGATACTTCTTGGGGGCGACTGGTTCATGAAAAATACACCATTCCTGCAAACAAAATCTATGCATACTCATTTACAATAATACCCTCAAAAAACAATTAATTATGAGAAAATTACTATTTCTTTTCGCAACTATTTTAACACTTTCATCTTGTTCAACCTCAACAGAAGAACAAGATAAAAAAGAGATTTTAGCCATTATGGATGTCCAACAAATCGCTTGGTCTAAACACGATTTAGAAGGGTTTATGAAAGGGTATTGGAAATCTGACTCCTTAAAATTTTATGGAAGCAACGGCATAACATATGGCTGGGATAAAACCTTAGCAAACTATAAGAAAGGATATCCAACTCCTGATCATTCAGGAACCTTAAAATTCAAAATAAACGACATTACTAAGATTGAAACAGCATCTTATTATGTGATGGGAGCATATCATTTAACACGTAAAGTTGGAGATGCCAACGGTGTATTTATGATTATTTTTAAGAAGATTAATGGTGAATGGAAAATTGTTGCTGATACTTCGTGTTAAAAAGGGAGTTCCCAAAACACCTTTTTCAATCAAGCCAGTACTAAAACAGCAGCGCTATTTAGGATTGTTTAAGAATATTTATCTGTAGTTTCGCATTCTAATTCATCGTAAAAAATCAATAAACAATGAAACCAATCGTAAGACTTGCAACTAAAAATGATTTAGCAACTTTAGACACATTTATGGATGATTTGGTAGAAGCCGAACGCCCAATGGATGTAACCATTAAAGATGGGAAAGTTATCTATTATGATCTAGAAGGTTTTATCCTTTCAGAAGATGCCGTTTTATATGTTGCAGAACTGAATGGAGAATTGGTTGCTTCTGGCTACGCTAAAATAAAAAAAGATAGAATTTACTTAAAGCACGATGCGCATGCGTATTTAGGATTTATGTACGTTCCAGAAAAACATCGAGGAAACGGGTACAACAAATTAATTGTTGATGCTTTATTAACTTGGTCTAAAACAAGAAACATCAATGAAATTCGACTAGATGTTTACGAAACAAATCCTTCTGCTATTAGAGCATATGAAAAAACGGGGTTTAAAAAACACATGATTAACATGCGTTTGGATTTACATGATTTGGATGCTTAAATTCCGAATGGATTCTCTATCGAATACATTGGTTTTGTAAACCATTTTGGCCCTTCATTTGTCATATAAATATGATCTTCATGTCTAATTCCGAATTTACCTGGAACACAAATCATCGGTTCATTGCTAAACGTCATTCCTGATTCTAAAACGGTTGTATCATTTCTTACAATATATGGCCATTCATGAATTCCTAAACCAATTCCGTGTCCAGTTCTGTGCGGCAATCCTGGTAATTTATAATCTGGTCCTAACCCATGTGATTCCAATACAACTCTAGAAGCAGCATCTACATCTGAACATGTATTTCCTAACTGCGCCGCATCAAATGCTGCTTGTTGTGTTTCCTTTTCGATGTTCCAAATTCGAGTTTGTTCTTCATTTGGAGTACCGAAAACATAGGTTCTTGTAATGTCAGAAATATAATCATGTAGCATACAGCCAGTATCTATCAATACAACTTCATTTTCTTCTAAATTTTTTGGTACTTTTACTCCGTGAGGAAAAGAAGAATCAACTCCAAACAATACAATACAGAAGTATGATCCTGAAGGAGCTCCATGTTTTACATGTGCTTCGTTGATAAAATCAGTAACCTCTTTGGCAGAAATACCTACTCTTAAAATTCTTGCTGCTGCTTTCTGAACTTCTAATGTGATGTTCATAGCATGTTGCATAATGGCAATTTCGCCATCAGATTTAATCATTCTACAACCTGCAGTAATTGGTTTTGCATTTATTAATTCGTATGTGTTTTGACAATTTCTAATGCCATCAAATATAAAAAAAGGAGTTGCTTCATCCATAGAAATGGTTCCAGCTTCTACTCCATTTTCTTTTAAAAGGGTTGCAAATAATTGGTATGGAGATTCGTGTTCTTCCCAACAATGAACTGCTCCTTCTATCAACATAAAATCGAATATCGTTCCTTTTTCAAATTCTGGAGCGATATATATTAACGTACCATTCGGGAACAACAAAGCACCAACCATGCGTTCACTAGAACTCCATTTCATTCCTGTGAAATAGAATAAATTTGTTCCAGCATGAAGATATAATGCAGGCACATTTTGTTCTTGCATTAATTGACACGCTTTTTCAATTCTTTGTTGAAATTCTTCTTTTTGTATGGGTTGCACTAAATGTACTGTAGACTGAATTGCATTTAACTCAGCTTCTATAGTTGATCCTCCGATTCCTTTCATGTTCCTTATTAATTACGCATCAATGTTTCAATCTCTTCAATTTCAATTGGCATTGCAGCTGTTAAATTGACGTTTCCTTCTTCTGTGATTAAATAATCATTCTCCAATCGACAACCAATTCCTTCTTCTGGAATATAAATTCCTGGCTCACAAGTAAAGACCATTCCTGCTTCAATAGTTCTAGAATACAAGCCTACATCATGCACATCCAAGCCTATATAATGTGCTGTTCCATGCATAAAATATTTTTTATACAATGGTTTTTTAGGATCTTGATTTGCAACTTCAGCAGCAGTTAACAATCCTAATTTTATCAATTCTTTTTCTACCAAAATCGCCATTTTCACTTCATAATCTGAAGGTAAAATACCTGGTTTCAAAAAGCTACTCCCTTTTTTTAAGCATCGTAAAACGGAACTATAAACTTCTTTTTGTCTTTTAGAAAACTGTCCGTTTACCGGAAAACAACGTGTCGTATCACTGTTGTAATTTGCATAACAAATACCAAAATCTAACAAAATCATTTCACCATCATTACAGATATCATCATTGGTATTGTAATGTAATGCACATGCGTTTTTTCCAGAAGCAACAATGGGTTGAAACGCATGATGTGATGCGCCAGACTTGACCAAGTTGTACGTTAATTCTGCTTCCAACTCATACTCTTTCATTTCAGGTTTGCACGCTTTTAATAATCTGATAAATGAATGGACACTAATATCTGCTGCTTTTTGCAGGAGTTTAATTTCTTCTTTCGATTTTACTGGGCGTAAATCTCTTGTGATTTTTGCCGCTCTATAATATTCATGTAAAGGATATTTTTCTTTACACCAATTTATCATTCTGTCTTGTTGTGTTTCTTGGTCTTTAGTTACACGCTTTAAATGCTCGTTATGTCCTAAATAAAATCCATCAGCCTCAAAAGCCATGTATTGCAACATCATTTCAAAATCTTGCGTCCACTCTACTCTTTCAATTCCAGAAACAACAGTTGCTTGTTCTTTGGTTAGTTTTTCACCATCCCAAATTTTAATATGCGCATTGGTTTCTTTTATAAAGACGATTTCTCTGTTTTCTTCTTTTTGGGCATCTGGATACAATACTAAAATCGTTTCTTCTTGATCAACTCCAGATACATAAAACAAATCGTTGTTTTGCACAAAGCCCATCACATCATCTGCATTGTTATGCTTCACATCATTAGAGGTCAAAATAGCAATCGTATTCGGTTTCATTTGCGCAATGAAATTGCGTCTATTTTTGATAAATAATGAATTTGGAATTGATTCGTATCTCATAATTAAAATTTTCTATCTGGATGAAATGGTGATAAATCTAACGAAGATTTCTTGTTTGAAATTATTTCTGACACTAATTTTCCTGTCGCCGGACCTAAGCTCCAACCCATCATTGCATGACCAGCAGCAATTGTTAAATTAGTACATTTTGATGACTTCCCAATATATGGCAATCCATCTGGAGAACATGGCCGTAAACCACATTCTGCTGCGTCTTTTTCTGCTTGATTAATCTCCAATCCGTTGTAAAATTTCTTTGCTGCATTTGCAATTGCATCTACTCTTGCTGGATTTATCTTGTGATTGATCTTGTCAATCTCCATCGTTCCTGCAAAACGTGTAAAACCGGTCATTGGTGTTACAGCAACTTTTGCTTCACATAAAATAGACGGAACAGTAATATTCGTTTCTCTTTCTACATTAATGCGATATCCTTTTCCGGCTTGAATCGGGATTTTAATTCCCAATTTCTTTGTCAATAAAGGACTCCAACTTCCAGCAGCCATAACTACTTCATCTGCATCATATACTCCTTTATCTGTATGTATTTTTGAAATAACTTGGTTCTTAACTTCAATATCTTTCACCTTTTCGTTCGCGAAAATTTGTACACCTTTCGATTTTAAATATGTAACCATTTCTGGCATAAAATCAGAAGGTGTCATATGCGCATCGCAATCGAAATACACGGCTCCTTTTACATTTAAATCTACATTAGGTTCATATTTTCGAATTGCATCCATAGAGGTTAAAAGCTCTGCATGTAAACCCTCCTTTAATGCTTTTTTTCCTAATTTCCATTCGTGTTCTCCTACTTTATCCGTTTGATAATACATCATTAGACCTTTACGTTCGTAATGAAAATTAAAATCATTAGTCGCTTTTATCTCTTCATATAAATCTCTACTTAGTAAATTTATGTCTTTTATAACCGGAATTGAAGCTGCTACTTTTTTTGCGTTTGCTGATTTCTTAAATGCCCAAGTCCATTTTAAAAAGTCAGCATTTAATCTTGGTTTTACATAAAAAGGACTGCTTGAATTAAACATCCATTTAATGCCTTGTGTAATAATTCCTGGTGATGCTAGTGAAATAATATGACTAGGTGTTATATATCCCGCATTTACATAAGATGCACCCGTTTTAAAATCTGATTTATCAATTATAGTAACTTGATGTCCTTCTTTTTGTAAATAATATGCAGTACATACACCAATAATTCCGCCACCAATTACAACTACATTCTTGCTCATATCGATATTATATTACTTGAAATCCATGTGCATACGGATCATCTTCCGTGTCAATGGTAATTGTGTTTTGTCCGTATATTTTTGCCCAACCTTGAATACTTGGAACAACAGCAGACTTACCCGCTAAGGTAGTTTCTTCTTCTACACATCCAATAAACTTACTACCGATAAAACTTTCGTGAATAAATTCTTGCCCAACTTTTAATTTTCCTTTGGCAAAAAGCTGCGCTAATCTTGCCGATGTTCCTGTTCCACACGGACTTCTATCAATGGCTTTATCACCGTAAAAAACAGCATTTCTTCCATGAGAAGTTGGATCAATCGGGTTTCCAGTCCACAACATATGAGTTACATCTCTAATGGTCTCATTTTCTGGGTGAATAAACATATCTGGATATTTCTCATTGATGCGAGCTCTAACAACTTGAGAATATTGTATGATTTTACCTGCAGTAAAATCGTGTACACCAGAAAAGTTTTTCTGCGGATCTACAATTGCATAATAATTTCCTCCATAGGCAACATCAAAAGTAATTTCACCCAATTCAGGACAATCAATCGTTAAATTCTCTGCCGCTAAATAACTTTTTACATTGGTTAATTTTACCCAATCAACTTTATTATTGGTTTGTTGATATGCTATTTCTACCAAACCAGCCGGAGCTTCCATTTTAATTTTTCCAGGAGTTTGTGGTGTAATTAAACCTTCTTCAATGGCAATGGTAATGGTGCCAATAGTACCGTGACCACACATTGGCAAACAACCTGAAGTTTCTATAAATAAAATGGAAAAATCATTTTCTGGGTTGTGTGGTGGAAACAAAATACTTCCACTCATCATGTCATGACCACGCGGTTCAAACATTAATCCTTTGCGAATCCAATCGTATTCTTTTAAAAAATGAAGCCGTTTTTCATTCATGGTATTTCCTACCAAAGTAGGACCACCACTTTTTATAACTCTTACAGGATTTCCGCACGTATGCGCATCAATACAAACAAAAGTATGTTTACTCATTATTCACTTTTTGTATATAGTTGTTTACTCGTTCTTCTAAAATTGCCAACGTAACAGTACCTTGTTCTAAAACAACTTCGTGAAAATCTCTAATATTGAATTCACTACCAAGTTCCTTTTCTGCCTTTTTACGTAATTCTCTAATTTTTAGCTCTCCTATTTTATACGACAAGGCTTGTCCTGGCCAAGAAATATATCTATCCGTTTCTGTGTTTATCTCATGTAAAGAAAGCGCTGTGTTTTCTGACATATAATCAACCACTTGCTGTCTCGTCCAATTTTTCGCATGTATTCCTGTATCGACAACCAATCTGCAAGCACGCCACATTTCGTAGGTGAATTTTCCAAATTGCTCATAAGGTGTTGTGTACATGCCCATTTCATCCGCTAAAAACTCTGAATACAAACCCCAACCTTCTCCATAAGCTGACAAATATAAATTTCTACGAAACTGCGGAATTGAATCTCCTAACTCGTTGTTTAAACTGCCTTGTAAATGATGTCCAGGAACAGCTTCGTGCACTGTTAATGAAGGTAAAGTATATAACGTTCTACTTGGTAAATCATAGGTGTTTACCCAATAATAACCAGGTTCCGTACTATTTTTTGATGTTCCAACATAACGCCCACCAGTATATTTTGGTGCAATTGCATCTGGCACAGGCGCAACTCCATACGGTTTTCTTGGCAACGTTTTAAAGAATTTTGGTAATTGAGCATCTGCTCTTTTTGCCATATCTCTGGCAATCATTAATATTTCTTTAGGTGATGTTGCATAAAACTGTTTATCAGTTCTTAAGAATTTTAAAAAGTCTGGAAAGCTTCCTTTAAAATTCAAATTGGTAATAATCTCTTGCATTTCTGCTCTGATTCTTGCAACCTCTTTTAACCCAATTTGATGAATATCATCCGCAGTATATTGCGAACTTGTTGTATAAAAATTGATTCTGTTTTGATAATATACTGCTCCGTTCGGAGTTTCAGAAACACCAAGAGTTGTTCTCGTTTTTGGTAGATATTCTGTTTCGAAAAAGGTTTTAATTCTTTTAAATTGAGGAACCACTTTTTCTTCAATCGTTTGTTTTGCAGCAGTTAAAATGGAATCCTTATAGCTCTCAGAAAAAATACTTGGTAATTTTTTGAAAGGTTGATAAAATGGACTCTCCTTAAAATCACTTACAATATGATCGTTATACGTAGATTCATATCCTTTAAAAATAACTTTTGGTTGCGAAACTCCTTTTGCTAAACCCTCTCTTAAATTTACAAAATGTTGGTCTACAAATTGAGGCAACGAGTTTAACTTTTTTAAATATTCTTCGGCATCGAAATCATTATAAATGGGTCTAATTTTATAATTTAAACTGCTATGAAAACCTGAATCTGATAATAACGGATTCAAAAATCGTTCGAATTTGTAATAATCGACTTGATCTTCTAAAACGAATTTTAATAATTTGGCAGAAATTTGTTCCGTTTCAGAAAGTTCATCCATTTTGATACAACCAAAATAGTGCAACTGCTCTTCTGCGTATTTTGCTTCCTCTTTATAATGTTCTCTTGTAAATAGACCTAAAGGATATTCTTCTCGATCATAAGAATCTCTTTCTTCATAAGATTTTATGAGGGTTTCTAATTCTTGAGACGAATCTCCACACTCTTCTCCTCCAGAATTGCAAGAAGTTAACATGGAGAAACCTATTAAAAAACAAACGTTAAGGAATTTCATTTTTATATTTTTTTACGAGTTATTAATCCATCTATAGTTCTAAAAATTTCTAAAGGATTTTCATCTTTTAATTCATTTGGCAACAACTCATTTGGCCAATCTTGATAACCAAAAGGACGTACCCAACGTTTTATAGAATTAATTCCGACGGCAGTAAATCTACTATCTGTTGATGCTGGATAAGGACCTCCATGAACCATAGATTCGCAAACCTCAACACCTGTTGGAACTCCGTTAAAAATTATGCGTCCGACTCTATTTTGTAAAGCGGAAATTACTTTTGAATAATTAGCAACTTCATTCTCATCAGAAATTACTGTTCCTGTTAATTGACCTTCTAAATTTGCAATTACAAGCTCTAATTCTGCTTCATTTTCACACTGAACAATCATAGAAAAAGGCCCAAAAACTTCTAAATGTAAGGTTGGGTTTTCTATAAATGATTTTCCTTCTACAGTAACAATCGTTTGTTCTGCGTAATTATTTTTTACATCGGATGCATAGTTTGCTGTAACAGTAACATTTTCTTGAGAAACTATTTTTTCTTTATTATTTAAATATCCTTTTTTGATGTTAGGATGCAACATACAAGAAGGATTTATCTCCATAATTTCTTGGGATAAATTATGAACAAAAGAGCTTAAAGAATCACTTTTAATTCCTAATAATAAACCCGGATTTGTACAAAACTGTCCAGATCCTAAAGTGATCGAACCTGCATATGTTTTTGCAATTTCTGCTTGTCTATTTTCTAATGCTTTTGGTAAAATAACAACAGGATTTACACTACCCATTTCTGCAAAAACCGGAATTGGTTCTTCTCTTTTCGCTGCTATATCTAACAACGCTCGTCCGCCTTTTATACTTCCTGTAAAACCAACTGCTTTTACTTTTGGATGCGCAACTAATTGTTGCCCTACCTCTATTCCGCTTGAATTTAAATTAGAAAAAACACCATTTGGCATTCCTGTTTTTTGAGCTGCTTTTACAATTGCTGATGCAACTAATTCTCCTGTTCCAGCATGCATTGGATGTGATTTTACAATTACTGGACAACCTGATGCTAAAGCGGCAGCTGTATCACCACCAGCAGTTGAATATGCTAAAGGAAAATTACTTGCTCCAAAAACCACAACCGGTCCTAAAGGAATTAGCATTTTTCTAATATCTGATTTTGGCATTGGCACTCT
>Ga0307994_1002579_pt1 | contig 10107 bp, 15 predicted proteins | sample EllFjometagen261_FD_203171 | JGI IMG/M metagenome (GOLD analysis project Ga0307994, IMG submission 203171) | Marine microbial communities from Ellis Fjord, Antarctic Ocean - #261 | ecosystem: Environmental > Aquatic > Marine > Unclassified | place: Southern Ocean | collected 2014-11-02
TTAGGACAGAAAAATTAGGTAGCTATACTATATATCACTATATTTGTATCATAATATACTAACAAGCTAAAGCCTAGAAGCAGTAGCTCTCCAACCTTACAGTTTGTTGGTATATTTAATATTAATTTTAACCTAAACAAATAATTAAGATGTCAAAAAAGAATTTAGTAGCACCAAAAAAAGAAGGCGGAACAGTAGGAAGTTTTGTAAGATTACCAATAAGCTTAAAAGAAGATGCTCAGATTTGGTGTATTAAGAACAAGAAGAGTTTAACAGATATTATTATTGAAGGTATCAAAAATACTATAAAATAATATGGGAAAACTATCATTAAAGCACTCAAGATTAAAGCCTAGCGTTTCTGTTTCATTAGTAAAAGACGAAGAAAGTGGTATATTGAATTGGAGGTATAGGTTTTTAACTATAAGTAAAAACGGAACTTATAGAAAACACGAACTTATAGATTATGACTACGAAGATTTTAGCAACCTTGCTGAGTTTAAAAGTAGGATAGAATATGAGATAGATTTAGCTAAAAGATTAAAAGAAAATCTAAATTAGATATGAAATCAGAAGCAAGAATACAGCAGGAGATTGTAATGTTTTTCAATAATGAATACCCAGAATTAAGAGGTTGTCTTTGTTACAACAATAATAATTCAGTAGGTGGTTTAAGAGGTAAACTTAATAAATTTCTCGGAGTTGTAAAGGGTCGCTCTGATATGGTTCTATATTATAAGAGTTTCTCAGTAATGATAGAACTAAAGACGGAAAAAGGAAGGCAGTCGGATTCTCAGAGGGCTTGGCAGTACTTAATGGTAAATCAAGGTTTTGAGTACTATATTGTCCGTTCACTTGAAGAGTTTAAAGAATTAATCGTAAAAATAATAATATAATGAGTTTCGAAGAAGGTAGCGTAAATTCAACAGCAGATATATTAGCTATTGAAAAAGAAAGAAGGGATAGAGTAGTTGCTCAGAATGGGAATGACGGATTACATTACGGGAAAACACCCGAGCATTACTCAAATGAAAAAGGTAGTTTGTATAAAATAGGACTAGAAAGGGGTTGGAACCCTTATCAGTTCGATGCTATTAAACGTATTGATAGAGCATATAAAAAAGGTCAATTCAACGAAGATATAGAAAAAACACAATTGGTTTTAAATTTAATGAAAAAAGGGCAATAAATTATGAAATTAATATTAATAGTTGTCTTTTTAATATTTTCATTAAAAATATTCAGTAAAAAAAACGAACCTTTTGATTAAAAATAAATAAATTATGGTATTATCAAAAAAAGCAGTACAATTTGTAAGCGGAGGAATTATATCTTCTTATATTACAACTCATTACTTAGAAGAGTCAAAGCATTTAGGTGTATTTAAGCAATCAGCTAAAATGAACGTAAATAGAACTTTAAAGGACTTAATAAAGATAGAAGAAGACTATTTTAACGAAACAGAGAACGTAGACGATAAAGATTTGTCGGATAAGTTGGTTTCAAACAAATTAACGTTTATAGACGAGTTTTTAAAGTTTGATTTTGCAGATTTTACAAAACTACAAGAGGTTTTTGTAGCATTTACAAAGGATAGAAAGAGATTAGTTAGTATAAGTGATAGAATTTTAATCGAAGACAAGGCAAAAAAGTAATGAATGTAAGCGAAGCGTGTAGTATATGTTTTAAAGAAGAAATAAAAGTCTACCCCGTAAAAGTCGGGGGGACTTGGAGGATTGAGGTTAAAACAGGTAATAATAAACCTATGAGGTATAAAAAGGCATTAAAAGAAGGTATAGATACAAATAATGCTATTTCAAAAACATATATTTTTCTAGCAAAAAAGATTATAAATAAATAAAACAATATTATGTAGTTATTTTTTAGTATTTTTGGGGAAATATGTAATTTTATGCCATTGAATATATTTCAAAGACTCAAAAAGCTAACTTGGAACAGAGATTCGTCTGGTAACAACTGGTATGTAGAGAATAACGGGAACGGTTTCGGTTCTGGCGAAAATCAAAGTAACTTAGAAATTTCTCAGAATCACCCAATACTAACACCCGCATTATTATTTATATCAAAATTATTTAGTCAAGCTGAATTTAAGGTTGTAAATAAAGAAACAGGAAAGGAAGAAAAAAATCATTGGCTAATCAAACTTTTAAATAAGCCAAACCTATATCAAACTCAATCAGACTTTTTAGAAAGTTTACAGTTTATTCAAATTGCTCAAGGAAAAGCTGTTGGTTACTTAAAAAGACCAATAGGATTTAGTGGAGCAGAGGATATAGATTCAATATACCTATTGGATTCTGATTTAATAGAATGGCCATTAAAATACAAGGATACTAATTTTCGTTCCCCAATGCTATCTGCAAGGGCTAAAAGTTCCGCTAATAACGAAATTATAAAATATGATGTAAACGGTGAAAATTTAAAAATAAAAGTTAAGGACTTAATATTTTTCTATGACTTACCTAATATGTTGCAAAAAAACTTCTATGACGTAAATTCTAGACTAGACGGATTAAGACAAACCTTGATTAACACCAACGACTCTCTAATCGCTAAGAATATCATTTTAAAGACTAACGGAAAAGAATTGATAAGCGGAGGTAATAACGAACACTTTCCTCTTGCGGGTGATGATAAGGATAAAGCCGAAAACTTACTTCAAAACAATTATGGTTTAGGTTGGTTCAGAAAAAGAGGCATTGTAACAAAGGCAAGTATTAACTATCAGTCATTGCATATTGCTTTAAGAGATTTAGGTCTTGATGAGTCTGTAAAAGTAGATGGTAATTTAATATATACCGCTTTACATATACCTAAAGATATTATTTCTTTAGAAGCTAAAAAAACAACCTACAACAACTTCAAGGAGTCTATGGTTTCGTATATTCAAAACGAGATGCAGGCTAGTACAAATGCTTTTACAGACGTTCTTAATCAGTTGATTGACGATACTGACTATAAATTAGTAGGTAGCTACGAGCATTTACCTATAATGCAATTTATACTTATTGAAAGGTATGAGGGAATAAGTAAAAAAGCTAAAGCATTAAATGACTTGCTTATAACAGGAGTTCCTAAAGAGGTTGCTCTTGAAATGTGTGGTTTTGATAAAGACCTTAAACTAGAAGAGATTCAAGTAATATCAGCTTCACAGAACTCAAATATAGAACAAAATGGAGAAGAACAAACCGACTAAAGAGGAGTTATTAAAAATTATTGCTCTAAAGAAAAAAACACTTAATGATAATAAGGTAATTAACAAGTAAAAAAAATGAAACTAGATATTCCAAATTACCAAACAAAAAAAGAGTTGTTTGATTTCTTAATACTAAATAAAGAAACACTTATTTCTCAGAAAAAAAGTGTAATTAAATTAGCTGACGGTATTGGCGGAAGTTCTGTTCATATTCAAGGTACGAAGTCAGTAAATAAATCAGAAAGTGTTTCTTCGGAGCCTATTAGTGAAATAAAGGTTAAGGCAGTTATAAATACTACTAACTTTTTAGATTCACACGGAGACGTTCATATACCAGGTATTTGGAATAAGTCTTTAAAAGAGAATAATAGAATAATGCATATACAAGAGCATCAATCAAGTTCTTTTGATAAGATTATAGCTAGTGGAGATGATTTAAAAGCTAGTACTGAAACAATGACTTGGAAAGAGTTAGGGTATAATGCTATTGGAACAACTCAAGCTTTGGTTTTTGAATCTACGGTAAAAGAGTCTCGTAACAAATACATGTTCAACCAATATAAGCAAGGTTTCGTAAATAATCATTCAGTAGGAATGAGATACGTAAAAATGGAATTAGCAATAAATGATAAGGACTACGAAAAAGAAAAAAACTTTTATGACAAATACATTTCTCAAGTAATAAACAAAGAAGATGCTGATAAATTAGGTTACTTCTGGGTAGTTACTGAGGCAAAAGTAATTGAAGGTTCAGCCGTACCAATGGGAAGCAACCCAATTACTCCAACAACAAACATTAAGAGTGAGCCGTCTCTAATTGATTTAATCAATAACACAGACACTCAGGAGAAAGCCGCAGATAGCACTTTCAGTATAATTGATGCGATTAATAAAAATAATTTTAATTTAAACTAAGTAAAATGAACAAAGAGGAATTTGACGCACTAATTTCAAAGATAGAGTCTTCTATCGGTGCTAGTATTGACACGAAACTAAAGGATGCTTTTAGAGAAGTAAACCCAGAGGTTTTAAAAGCAATTTCTAACAACTCGGCTGAGTTAAAGAAAACAGTAAAAAATTTAGAAGATTCTAACGTAGCTTTAATTGACGCACAAAAAAGTCAAGGAGCAGTTATTGAAGGATTAACTACTAAATTAAACAACGCAAACGAAAACAAGAAAGTTTCTTTTAAAGACCAAGTAATTGGTTTACTTAAAGTAAATGAAGAAAAGTTAGTTGCGATGAAAAACGGAGATTCTAAGACGAATATTCGTATGACTATGAAGGCAGTTGGAAATATGACAATAGGTGGAAACACTACAGGTCAATTACCACAAGCTGAACGTGAGTCTGGGATTACACGTATAGTAAGAAGAAATCCTTTTATTTTAGACTTAGTGAACGTTGGTTCAATTACTTCTAACTTATGGGAATGGGTTCAACAAGCTAACGCTGAAGGTGCGCCAGGAATGACTGCAGAAGGTGCAGCTAAAGCTCAAATTGATTTTGAATTAGTACTTGCAAGTGCGGCAGTTCGTAAAGTTACCGCTTATATCAAGGTATCTAAAGAAATGTTAGATGATATTCCTTTAATGGAGTCTGAAATCAACCAAGAATTAGCTGAAAGAATCAATTTAACTATTGATGCTCAATTATTATCTGGAGACGGAACGGGTCAAAACTTAACAGGTATCTTAGCTAACGCAGTAGCGTTTACACCAGGTTCTTTTGCTACGGGTTCTGTTAATGAAGTTATTTCACCTATTAATGCTGATGTATTAAGAGTTGCTATTAACCAAATTTCTGTTTCTCTTTTCCAAGCTAACTATATCGTTATGCATCCTTCTGATGTTACCGCTATGGATTTAGCTAAATCAATTGACGGACATTACGTATTGCCTCCTTTTTCAACTAGTGCAAATACTATCGTAAAAGGTATTCCAGTTGTTGCAAATACAGGAGTTACTGAAGGAGACTACTTAGTAGGAGACTTTAGTAAAGCAGGAGTAAGATTCAGAGAAGGTTTAACTTTCGATGTAGGTTACGAGAATGATGATTTCACTAAGAATTTTGTAACTATCTTAGCAGAAGCTAGATTAGTTCAAAGAGTAAAATCTAATCACTATCCAGCATTTGTAAAAGGTGACTTTGCAGTAGACAAAGCAGCAATAGCAAAAGCATAGTAATTAATTTTAAACAACAGAACCGTTAGAGTAAAATCTAACGGTAAGTTGTTAAAGTTTAATAAGAAGTAAAAAATTGATAAGTAATGGCTAATATAATTGACAACACGTATTTTGAAAAAGGAGCACTTTATATACCTAATAATAAAGATTTAAACGCTTCTTTGCCAGGAAACCCGAGTAATCAAACTGATTTGGATTTCTATATTGAGGAATACGAGCGTGAATTATTAATTAATGCTTTAGGTATTGTTCTATATACTGAGTTAAAGACAGCGTTATTAGACCTCCCTAACTCTAACCAAAAATGGAAAGATTTAGTAGACGGTAAAACTTACGTAAATACTTCTAACGTTACAAAGCGTTGGGATGGTTTAAAGGGTTCTAATAAACAAAGTCTTGTAGCTTGTTATATATATACTGAATACCTTAGAAATTACAATGAAACATTTGCAACTACGGGCGTAGTTCGAAACGACTCTAAAAACGCTACTAATTACGATGCTACACCAAAGTATATTAAAGCGTATAATAAGTTTTTAGAACAATATCAGTCTGACTTATCTAGCAACCCAAGAATTTATGTAAATAAATTTGGTAGCGAAGGTATTGATTGGTACGGCTCAGAAAAAGCAACGGTTTCATTACATCAGTTTTTAACTGACTCTAACGAGTTAGATGCAACGTCTTTTCCAGATTTTACTTTTAAATTTTACGCAGAACAAAATTCATTTGGTATATGATTGTAGTTGAACATACTATACAAAAGATTGTAGATACTATTCCTTCTATTCAGATAAACTCAAGTTTAAATACTAAACCTAAATTTCACTGGGGAGACGAGGATGAGTTAAATAGATATGTTCAATTAATGAAAGATGGCTCTTACCCGTTAATATGGTTATTACCGTCTTCAGATAAATACGAAGGGTCTTTAGGGCAAGACGTAGTTAAGGAATGTTCTTTTATAATAGCAACTAGAGAAACTAGAACTGATTTGTTTAACAATGAAAGATATAAAAAATCTTTTGATATTGTTTTACAACCATTGACTAAAAATCTAATTCACGGTCTTAGCGCATCAACTATTACAAGTAGAATTGGTGATGAATGGGAAATTATAAAACTTCCTAATTATTCAGCAGAAAGCGAAAAGAACGGTACTATTGATTTATGGGATGCGATAGCTCTTACTATTAACGTAAGGTTTAGTTCTAATTTAAAATGTTTAAAAGCAATAGATTATGGCAGTTAAGAAAAAAAAGAAGGTAGCGGTAGCTATTAGTCAATTTACATTTAGCGGAGAACTCTACAAAATAGGTGACTCTTTTAAAGGTAGCAAAATACAACAAGATTCATTAATAAATAAAAATTTAATAAAATGGCAGTAATTAATACAATAGCCTCAAAATCAGCAGGATGCGGAGGCTCATCAATAAACACAGGAGACTTAGGGTGTGATATTTCCTTTGGTCTAGTTATTCACGCACTTGGATTTAAAAAAGGAGTTAAAATTCCTGCAAGTACTGATATTACAATCGACTATATCAATGGGTTGGTTCAAAGCGGAGATGTTATTCCTTTGATGGATGCGTTTTCTTCTGAACCTACAATGTCTGAAGATACGTTAGAAACTTCTCCATTAGGAGTTGAAGCTTTAACGCTTAAAGGTCTTCCTAAGTATTCTTTGACTATGAAAAAAGGTCAAAACTACTACAAGGAAATGGCTAAGTTAACAGGTTTTGGAAATATCAATTGGGTATTAGGAGACGTTAGCGGAAATTGGAAATACGCAGTAACTTCTGAAGGAGACTTTACGGGTTTTACAGCAGGTCAAACACTTGCATCTATAACAACCCCAGCTACCGCAACTGAAACTGAAAAGAAATCTTTTACGTTTCAATTAACGGATAGAAATCAAATTGATAATAGCTACGCAGTAATTGAGTCAGCTAATCTTTTCCCAATATCAGACGTATCTGGTATAAACGGAGTTGAGTTATCTTTTGCTGATGCAAACGGTGCGGTAGTACCCGCAAGTGGAGATACTGATTTAAAAGTTAAAGCGGTATTAAAAGCTGATAGAATTACAGCAATTGAAGGATTAGCAACGGCTAACTTTAAATTCTCGGGTGGTTCAGTAACCGCTGTTGAGGATAGTGAAGGTTTCTATACTTTAACTATATCTAGTTTATCAGCAGGTTCTATTAACTTAGAGTTATATGACGCATCAGCTTTAGCTAACGCTATTATAGTTTCTGGAGAATTATATAGAAGCAACTTATTGAGCGCAGTTGTAGCTTAGTAAATAGATTTTAATTATAATGTAAAAGCCCTTTCTCAATGCGAGGAAGGGCTTTTTTTAATATAAAAAATATAAATATGAATGTTGTTCAGTACCAAAGAAGACTTAAATCATTTAACGTTGAATCTAATGTTAAAAAAGCAGTTAAAGAAAGTTCTGAAGAAATAGTTAATTTAAACAAAGTAAATTTAAGCAAAGGACTGAATAGTTTTGATAAAGTAGTAGGGAGGTACTCATCTTTTACCGCAGGTTGGGCTAAAAAATTAAAACCAAATAAACCTAAAATATTCGGAAGTCTATATAATTTTGATTGGACAGGCTCTTTTATTAACGGAATTTTTATAACTTACGAAAATTATAAGATAAAATTTAGTAGTACAGGAATGGGTGGTGCCAAGAAGACAAGATTTATTACAGATAATAAATTATTAGGACTATCTAAGATTAAAAGAAAGATTATTAATGAAGTTATTTTAACACCAACATTAAGAAGGTATTTTAAATCACATATAAATAAGTAATGAGTAAAACAAAAACATATTTAAGCTTTGAAGATATACCTGTTTATAATTTTTACAAAATATCTGAAGATTCTGATATGCGTTGGTTCGCTAAAGACTTTAGAGGTGATAGGGATATAAAGTTATTAGAAGAGGAGATTATTGAATTAGTTGAAAGGTATAAAGATATTTATGACGAAAGAATTAAATATACAAACGATACAAAGACACTTGAGTATTATAGAAAGTTAAATGATTTAAGCGACCTTGAAACTAAATTATTTAGATTAACTTCAGCTTTTGATGTTTTAATGGATATAAAATTAGAACACGAGTTGTTTTCCGAATACGTTACGTACTTTAAAGAAGATGAAGGTTATGTTTTTTCAAAAGAAATAACAACGAATGAATTACGTAAGGAATACTTGCTATGGCTAAGTAAAAAGATAAAAGGATTTAAAACAAAAGTAAGTGTAAAGAAGGCTAATTACTCAGATGTGTTAAAACCTGCTGATATTAATTCTAAAAACGCTAATTTTGACATTGTAAAAGAAAAGATACTTTTGCAGGAATCTTTAGGTATTACAATAGATATTTACAAATGCCCATTAATAGAGTGGTGTGCAATGATAATGAGAGCAGAAGAGAAATCAAAAGACTCCAAGAAACAATTAGATAAAATAAAAAGTAAAAGATAAGAATTATGGCAGGTCAAGTTGACGTTATTATATCCAAACAAGCGATTAAAGAAATTCAAATAGCTACTGCTCAACTTGAGCAACTAAGAATTAAGATACTTCAAGTTAACAAGGCGGGTGCTAAGTCGGGTGGTGTTGGTGTTTCTGACAACCAAGCTTTAACCTCTCAATTGGCAACTCTTAACAAGTTAGTTGTAGCAAATAATAAATTATCAGTATCTGCTAATAAAAGGCTAAACGCTATTAAAAAAAATACTGCAGCTACTAATCAGAGCACATCGGCTAATAAAAGAAATGCAAACTCTCTTGGAGGTATAGGAAAAGTACTTAAAGGAGGTGGTATTCTTTTTGCTTTAATGAAATTAAAAGATTTAACAGTTAGTCTTGTAAAGGATGTCTTTAATTTAGCTAAACAATTTGATTCACTACGTTTTGCTTTAGAAAGAACTTCAGCTAGTTTATTAGAGGCTAAAATGAACTCAGCCTTTATGTTAAAGCTATCTAACGATTTAGGTCTTTCTTTAATTGCAACTACAACAAGGTTTATAAAATTCGCAGCTGCAGCTCGTAATTCGGGTCTTGCAATGAAAGACGTTCAAAAGATTTTTGGTACAATGGCAAAAGCGGGAGCCGTTCTTGGTTTACGTACTGATGAATTGTCGGGTGTATTTTTAGCCTTAGAGCAAATGCTTTCTAAAGGTAAAGTAACTACGGAAGAATTAAGAAGACAATTAGGTGAAAGATTACCAGGTGCGTTTGGTATAATGGCAGCTAGTTTAGGAGTTACACTTCCTAAGTTAGATGAAATGTTAAAAAAGGGTGAGTTGCTTTCAGCAGAAGTTTTACCAGGATTTGCTGACGCAGTTGAACAAGCTTTTGGTTTAGAAACTGTTGACAAAGTAGAAACTTTAGTAGCATCTCAAAATAGACTTACTACTTCTTGGCAAAATTTTGTTAAGAATTTAACAGAAGAAGGAAGTGTTGTAAAAGGTGTTTTTAAAACTATTTTAGATACTATTGGTGAGTCAATTAAAATACTAGATAGCTACGTTAATTCTAAAGAGTTTTTTAACTCAGAATATATGGCATTTGGTTTTGATATTGAAACTGATATAATAAAAAGAAATGCTAAAAAATTACTTGAGGCTACAAAAAAAGAAGATGAAAAGTTTGAGGTTTTACAAGAAGCGAGTAGAAAAGCATT
>Ga0307994_1002585_pt1 | contig 10099 bp, 11 predicted proteins | sample EllFjometagen261_FD_203171 | JGI IMG/M metagenome (GOLD analysis project Ga0307994, IMG submission 203171) | Marine microbial communities from Ellis Fjord, Antarctic Ocean - #261 | ecosystem: Environmental > Aquatic > Marine > Unclassified | place: Southern Ocean | collected 2014-11-02
GGCAAGTTACCCTAGCAGCACTGGTCCTGAAAGACTACGCAGCACAACCTGTTGATATTAATCGAGTGTTACGCATGCTCTTGATCCATGATCTATGTGAAATCGATACAGGCGACGTGATTGTATACGACGCAGTGGGCGCCGAGCACGAACAAGCAGAGGCTGCGGCCACACAGCGTATTCTAGGCATGCTACCTAACAACATAGGGGATGAATACATTGCCCTGTGGCACGAGTTTGAAGCAGCTAAAAGTGCAGATGCACGCTTTGCTAAAGCGTTAGACCGCGCATTACCCTTGATGCATAATCTAAATGACCAAGGGCACAGCTGGCAAAGCCATGGCATCACTAAGGAGCAAGTGAAAACCGTTAATGGCAGTCGAATAAAAACAGGCTGCCCACAATTATGGGAGCTACTTGAGCCATTGGTGGACGAAGCCGAATTAAAAGGTTGGTTATGTTAGACCTAAAGGGTATCAAGCTGGTAGACTACGCCCCCTAATTTCACTACCAACATATAGCATATTCCTTTGATTACTACCGCAAACATCACTATGCAGTTTGGCGCTAAGCCATTATTCGAAAACATTTCAGCTAAATTTGGCAATGGCAATCGCTATGGTCTCATTGGTGCTAACGGATGTGGCAAGTCCACCTTCATGAAAATACTCAGTGGTGAGCTAACGCCATCTGCTGGCAATGTTTCCTTCTCTCCAAATGACACCGTTGGAACCTTAAGTCAAGACCAGTTTGCCTTTGAAGAATACACAGTGATCGATGCTGTAATCATCGGTGATGCAAAACTGTGGCAAGTAAAGCAAGACCGTGAAGCCATTTATAATCAGCTTGAGATGAGCGAAGAAGATGGCATGAAGGTTGCTGAATTAGAAGTTGAATTTGCAGAAATGGACGGTTACAGTGCCGAAAGCCGTGCTGCAGAAATTCTCATTCAAGCAGGTATTGAAGAATCATTCCACTGGGGGCTAATGTCTCAAGTGGCTCCAGGCTGGAAACTACGAGTACTATTGGCCCAGGCCTTGTTTGCTGATCCTGACATTTTATTATTAGACGAACCTACCAACAACCTTGATATCACCACGATCAATTGGTTGACAGAAGTATTAAGCCAACGTCGCAGCACCATGATCATCATCTCTCACGATCGCTATTTCTTAAACTCTGTGTGTACCCACATGGCCGATATCGACTACGGTGAATTGCGCGTCTACGCCGGCAACTACGAAGCCTATACCGCTGCCTCCAACTTAATACAAGAACAACTGCTTTCATCAAACGCCAAGAAAAGCGCCGAGCGTGAAGAACTACAGCAATTCGTAGCACGATTTTCTGCCAACGCCTCAAAAGCCAAGCAGGCCTCTTCAAGAGCGAAAAAATTAGAGAAAATTCAACTAGATGAAGTCATCGCCTCTAGTCGTGTGTCTCCCTATATTGGTTTTACCTCCCATAAAAAACTCCATCGCCAAGCGTTGGTGCTAGAAAAAATTGGTCATGGGTTTGACGGTGATGCTTTATTTAACAACGGCGAACTCATTCTTGAGGCAGGCTCAAAACTGGCCGTTATTGGTGAGAACGGAGTTGGTAAAACAACTTTTTTACGCTGCTTATTGGACCAACTCAAAGTCAATAAAGGCGTTATCAAGTGGTCTGAAAATGCAGTGCTTGGGTACTGCCCACAGGACAGCACTAGTGACTTTAACTGTGAGTTAACCTTATTTGATTGGATGTCCCAATGGCGCACACCTAAACACGATGACCTTACTGTAAGAGGCATGTTGGGTCGTTTACTGTTTACTGCAGACGACTACCTAAAGAAAGTAACAGTATGCTCAGGTGGCGAGAAGAACCGCTTATTGTTTGGCAAATTGATGATGCAAGACACTAACGTTTTGATTATGGACGAACCCACAAACCACTTAGACATGGAAGCCATAGAGTCACTTAACAAAGCGCTAAAAGCTTATGACGGGACGTTGATATTCGTCAGTCACGACCGCGAATTCGTATCCTCGTTAGCCACTAGAGTAGTGGAAATAAAAGATCACACGCTTGTTGATTTTCATGGTACTTATTCTGAGTACTTGGCTAAACAAGCGTTGGATAATCGTTAATCTAGCCACGTTTAAGGCCTACAGAAGCCAGCCGCAATACAACTACCACCCAAGGCGTAAGTTAATAACCCATCGCTACTTATACTCGGAGAGAGTGTGAACGTATAGCCACCAGCTGCTGTCGCTCCCGTACCCGTGATTTTACCGTTGGTAGCAGATAGTCCGATGCTTTGGGTATTATCGCTGGTACGGGGTGCAGGTATCGCAAGCTCTGCAAAGGTATCACAGGCGCTGATATTGCTTCCTGCTTGTAACAAACAAGCGGACTGAGCAACGCGTATCGCGTGACTGTGTTGTACCACTTCCATAAACCGCGTTTTCTGAAGATACGTTTGATAAGTAGGCACTGCAAAAGCAGCCAAAATACCGATCAAGGCCACCACAAGCAATAATTCGAGCAAAGAGAAACCCTTGACTAAGCGCCCCCGCTTAACGACTGCACAAAGACGACTTTCCGTAGCATACAACACATCACGCTCCTGTGAATATTTCGAGACTCCTTAAATATAGTTCAAATGTAGATTATTGCAGATGACAGTTAAGACTAAATTCTTACTTTTGCTTTTGATCTAATCTTGTTGATCTGCTGATTCCAACAACGCACTAGAAAAATCGTTTTCCAACTCGTCACCAGCAATCGCATAATCTCCACTCGCCCATGCACCTAAGTCAATTTGCTGGCAGCGCTCACTACAAAAAGGCCTATGGAGGTTTTTGGGATTCCAGGTGAGTGTTTTTTGGCACTGGGGGCAAGGATACTGGCTCATAATTGGTTTTCCATCATATGACAAAGGTGGTGATGTAATAGTAATACTTGTTCACTAAGGTGATTTAGATCATGCTGATTATCTAGCACCCAATGGGCCTTATCTAACCGTTCCTGTCGTGCCATTTGACTGTCAATAATGGCATCAATTTGAACCACTGTATTGCCATCTCTTTCACTAGCTCGCTGTCGTTGAAGCGTTTCACTGGCATCTACAACCACCACAAAATCTGTGCTTTTGTGTTGTGATGTTTCAAGCAATAAAGGTGATTCTAAAACAACATAAACACTGGGGGCGGCGGCAAGTTGCTCATCGATTTCAGCACCTATAAGCGGGTGCAATAAAGATTCTAACCATTGCCTTTGGGCTTTATCAGAAAATATTTTCTGGCGTAAAGCAGCTCGATTCAAAGCACCATTTTGGAGTAGTATCTGACTGCCAAAATGCTTAGCGATACTGTCAAGAGCTGGGCTACCCAAAAGCACGACATCTCTGGCTACCTGATCAGCATCGACCACCGAGATACCAAGAGCTTTCAGCTGAGCGCTCACAGCGCTTTTACCACTGCCAATGCCACCTGTGAGGCCTACTATCATAATCGCAACTCACTAAAAAACAACAAGGGTTATTATATCAGGACTCTAGTGTAGTCACATCATTTGCCCCATTTGAAATAAAGGCAAATACAAAGCCACCAAGATCAAGCCCACGAACAAGGCCACCAAAATGAGTAACACAGGTTCTAGCAATTGCTCTAACCACTGACTTTGGTTTATAACCTGAGCTTCATAATAGCTCTGTAATTGGGAAAAACTCAACGCCAAGTCGCCCGTAGCCTCTCCTACACGAATCAGCTGCAATGCTTGTGACTGCCAGGACATTTTTGTCAATATCTGACTTAACCTTTGGCCCTGTTGCAGACCTACAATGGCGTTTTTTAGATCTCTAGATACATGCTCCCAAGCACTGCCATTGGCAGCTAACATTAGACAGTCTAGCAATGGCACACCAGCCTTAAAAGTGAGAGAAAGCACCAAAAACACATCTGCCTGACTGTGCAGATACATCAACCGGCCAAGGCCTGGGACTTGCCATAACACCCACTCTAACTTCACTCGCATGCTGGGTATAGACCAGAACCATTTCAACCCAATATAAGTTAAAATACCAGCCACTAACACACCCCCCATACTGGTCTTAGCTGTATGAGAAAATTCCAATAACCACTGAGTCAGAGGAGGTAATTTATATGCTCCTGCTGAATATAAATTACCTACCTGTGGCACTACCCAATAGACGATTAACACGCTCACTGCCCAACCGCTAAATAGGGTTACTAAAGGCATAAACAAACTGCGTTTAAACCGACGTGTTAAATTTGTCTGGCGGGCGTGCTGTTGGTGAATTTGAGTTAACAACTCGGCTAACTCTCCACTCGTTTCACCAGCAGCAACCAACTGAACTATAGTTGGCGGAAATATTCGACTTTGGGATAAAGACTGGGAAAAACTTGCTCCAGTCAGCAATGAATTTTGAAGCTGTATAAGCTCATAACGCAAGCGACCCGATGCCTGCTCCAGATGAACCAGGGTGACACACGCTAATAAGGGTAACCCTGCACATAGAAGTTGAGACCACTGACCCAGCAGCGTTTGTAGGTGCTTATCATCAATACGTTTAGGCCAATAGCGTTGCCAAGGCCACAAGTGCTGAGCCCTATCTAGTTGAATTCCTTCTAACGCCAATTCAGAGCGTAACAGTTGTCTGCTCAAGCACTGACGCACCCCACTATTTTGAACATGTTTTGCATCCAACCCATACCACAACCACCAATGCCACATTACCAGGTCACTCGATTCACTTCAGCGGTACTCGTATGCCCAGAAATCACTCGCCATAGACCCTGGCGACGAAGCCCAGCCCCATACTCTAGGCCTTGCACCTTCCTCTGAGCCACTAAGTCACGTTTCGACTGATCCATAACCATAATGTCAAATACTCCAAATCGCCCTCTGTAGCCTCCATGGCAAGCCTCACAACCTACAGGCAAACAAGGATTAACTGCACCAAAACAAAGTTCATAGGTTGCCACCGCATCCAACCACTCTATACTGCCCATTGAAGCTAACTGCAACTTTGTCATTGGCTGCTTGCATTGACCACATAAACGACGCACCAGGCGTTGATTAATAATTAAGCTCAAGCAGTAACTTAAGGCCAACATATCCACGCCTAAGCCATGGCAACGATGCATGGCTTCGCTAAGGCTGCTAGTATGCATCGAAGTCAATAGTAAGTGCCCTGTTTGCGCAGCCTTTAAAGCAACGTCTGCGCTATCAAAATCACGTAATTCACCAAGCATAATTACGTCGGGATCTTGACGCAGCAAGGCTCTGAGGATGTGGCTGAAGGATAGGTTAATAGTGTTATTTACAGCGACTTGGTGCACATCCAGTAGCGCAACTTCTACGGGATCTTCTGCACTAACGGTGTTGATATGAGGTGCCTGAATTTGTTTTAAACAACTATACAAAAACATCGTTTTGCCGCTGCCTGTGGGGCCAGTCACTAGGATAAGGCCTTGAGGTTTACTCAGCTGATAATTAACAATTTGCAGTTGCTTGGGTGAGAGGCCCTGTTCGTTGATATCGATATTCTGTTGCTGCCATTGCAATCGTAATACCAATTTCTCCCCCCAATGTCCTGCCAAACTGCTGCAACGGATATCTACTTGCTTGTCGTTTAACTGCCACTGAAAGCTGCCATCTTGCGGACGACGCGACTCACTAATATCCATTTCCGATAGTAGCTTAATCCGCACTACAATAGCGTTCGCTGCCGTGGCTGGTAGTTGGTCAAATGGGGGCTTAAGTAACTGCATAAGGCCATCAACTCGCATACGTATGCGCATACTTTGAAACAAAGGTTCCAAATGTAAATCAGAGGCGCCGGCCATAGCAGCAATTTCTAACAACTGGTCTGTCAGTGCAATGACGTTTTTAAGAGGCACAGGAGTGTAAAAGGGAATATCAGACATCGACGCTTCCTTGCGTTATTTATCTATCCCTTAAGCTTAGGTGATATTTTAACAATAGCACCTAGTTAAAAAGTTTTAATTCATTTCTCCACTAAGTTGGCGTGCTAAATCGACAGCATAGTTATCGGTCATACCACCGATAAAGTCCATAGTACAACATAAGGCCTGGTATGCAGTTGCTCCCTTTTCAGGACGATGGGCGCCCATCAGTGCAAGGTGTTTTTCTGCTTTAAAAGATAACCGCTTATCACCCGACTGTTGATCTATGGCTAATGCCGCAGGCACAAACCCATCAAGCAACTTCTCTAACACCGAGTAGGCTGCCAATTCTGTACGGTGGCGTTCTGGGGCTAGAAATATACGGTTTTTTGCTAATGCTTTGGCATCACCAATTATTTGTTGAGTAACAGGGTCACAATGGGAAATTAAATCACCCTCCAACTGCCCTTCCAATAAGGCTGGTATATTTTGCATAAACGCGTGGGCTGCAGACTGTACAAGATAATCGATAACCTTGCCGCGCAATAAAGCCAGTCGCCGAGTGGAGTAATATGCGTCGACCATAGCTGTACGCTGAGGCACCGCTAAGGGACCTGTAATTGGAGATAACAATTCTAATACATCTTGTTCGTCTATAATACCCAGCTCTACACCGTCTTCTAAATCGATTATGGCGTAGCAAATATCATCGGCAGCTTCCATTAAATAGACCAATGGATGGCGGCACCATTCAAAATCTGCTTTCTGCAACAAACCCAAACGACCTGCAATATCAGCTAAGATATATTTTTCTGATTGCAAAGCGCCAAACTTAGATTTACGCTCACACTGCATTGAATTTGATAACCATGGGTATTTAAGAAAACTCCCCAAAGTAGCGTAGGTGAGGCGCATTCCACCATCAAACTGATGGTATTCTAACTGCGTAAGGGTGCGTAGTCCTTGGGCATTACCTTCAAAGTTAAGTAGATCGGCCTGTTCCGCAGAACTTAACTGGCCCAATCCTCCCTTCTGAGCATAGCTAGCGAACCAGTGACGAATTGAGCTCTCACCAAAGTGACCAAAGGGTGGATTACCTATATCGTGGGCTAAACACGCTGACTGTACGATAGCGCCTAGATCATGGGGTTCTATCCAATCTGGCCAATTGGATTGATTTTTTAAACTGTGACCTACTTGGATTCCTAAGCTACGACCAACACTAGACACTTCTAAACTGTGGGTTAAGCGGTTGTGTACGTGGTCATTATGAGACAATGAGTGAACTTGAGTTTTGTGCCCCATACGCCTAAACGCACTGGAGAATATCAGCCTATCATAATCTTTGTGAAATGGAGTGCGGCCTTGGTGATGTTCTTCGGTATAGGGCTTGCCAAAACGCTGATCAGCTAACAAACCGTGCCATGTCATGGCCATTGTTGATGTCCTTGTGAATAAGTAACAACCAGTGCTGTTACTCGTGGCAGACGTAGTGGCCTAAGTGTATGGTCACCACATCTATCATAGATTGAGTACCACCTACTCTAGCACGATTATAGAACGAATGCGTGCGAGGGTAGCATCGCCTATGCCTTTGACATCAAGCAATTGCTCCAGATTAACGAATCCTCCAAGTTGCTCACGCAATGCGATAATAGCAGCAGCCCTAACCTCACCTACGCCATCGATGGCCTCGACAAGTTCAACAGCTGTGGCTGTGTTAATGTTAATAGGCAGTGTGCTTTGAGCTAGGGAAAAGGGTGAAAAGGACCCTAAGGTAATGGCAGTAGTTAATAGCAGCAAGGCTATTTGACGAGTTAGCTTCATGATCTATTCCTTGATTAAAAAAATGAGTCTCGAATTCCTTGAGACAAACTAAGCCTAGCACAAAATAACAGAAGTGCTAGGCAAAACCATTAATCCTCTGTTAAGCAAGTTCCTGCTCAATCATTTCCAAGGCTTTCATTGGATCGTCTGCTTGAGTAATAGGCCTGCCAATTACTAGGTAGTCACTGCCAGCAGCAATAGCTTGAACAGGTGTCATGATACGTTTTTGATCCCCCGCCACTGCAAAATATGGGCGTATACCTGGAGTAATCAATTTGAACTCTTGACCTAATTCATTTTTCAATAATGCCGACTCTTGAGCTGAACAAACAACACCATCAAAGCCAGAATCTTGGCTCAAGTGAGCCAGTGACAATACTCGTTCTGATGGAGACTGATCTATGCCTGTCGCTTTTAAGCCCGCAGCATCCATACTGGTTAACACTGTTACTGCAATCAATAAGGGTTGATGGCCGCCTTTGGCTTTAAGTGCAGATCGGGTTGTTTGCATCATTTCTGCACCGCCACTGGCGTGCACATTAACCATCCACACACCCATACGTGCTGCGGCTAACACCGCTTTGGCAACAGTGTTAGGAATATCGTGAAATTTAAGGTCTAGAAATATTTCAAAGCCACATTGCTGGAGTTTTTCTACTAACTGTGGACCAGCAGCAGTAAACAGTTCTTTACCTACTTTGAGGCGGCAACGCGTTGGATCTAACTGGTGCGCCATAATAATGGCTTGGTCTGCAGACTGATAATCCAAAGCCACAACAATAGGTGAATCTTGCTTCAAGTTACTCTCCTTCTAATCCGTAAATGGGCTTGGTGCTATCCCATTGGTGACAACTAGGACATTGCCAGTGCATGGAGTTCCCGGCAAAACCACATTGCCTGCAACGGTATTGCGGCTTACTATTTTGTAACGCAACTGTAAGGCCTTTGAGCACCTGTAAACTATCTTTAGCATTCTCAGACGCCCACTGCATATGTAGATCAATAAGGTAATTGAAACCTTTTAAAGAAGGTCGTTGACGAAGTTGCTCTGTAACATACGCGGCCGCGTCAGAATCATTTTGCTGGCCTATTTCATGAGCTTGAGCTAATAACAAGCTAGTACTTGGGTATTGCGACATGGCTTGACTTAACCAAGCTCGCCAGCCATCAATATCCGCAAGTTTAGTAAAGCATAAATGTAGCGGTTGAATGATTTCAGGTACTAGCTGCGAGTCTTGCTGGGACATGATCAACAAGTGCCTTTTGGCTTCTGTATAGTTGTCCTCTTGCATGCTTAATTTTGCTCGCAAAAAGCTCACTCTTGGGTTATCAGCATTGTGGCGCTTAGCGCGTTTTAAGTACGCTAGACATTCTTGTTCTTGGCTTAACTGTAGCGACTCTTCAGCCAATTCACAGCAAAAGTGAGACAATCTTTGGGCTAAATCGACGCTGGCAGAGACGTTAGCAGCTGCTCCTACGTCTAGGGCTTTATGCCAATCTTGCTCGCGTTGATAAACGTCAACTAATAGTTCTGTCGCTTTAGCCTTTTGCTGATTCGGCTGTTGCGCAACTTCGAGCAATAACTCTTCTGCGCGATCTAATAAACCCGCTTTAATAAAGTCGTGCGCTAATTCCAGCTTTGCTAGCATCAACTGTTCTTGATCTAAGCCTTTGCCAGATAATAAATTTTGATGGATTTGAATGGCTTTATCAACTTCACCGCGACGCCGGAATAAACTCCCTAAGGCTAAGTGAGTCTCAACGGTTTGTGGATTAACCTCTAGTGCATGAATAAACAAATCTAGCGCTTCATCTGTTTGCTGGTTTAACAAGTAGTTAAGACCGCGGTAGTAATCAGCTTGCAGGCCAAGTCGAGAATTTCGCTTTTGTTGATTTTCTCTTTGACCTAGCCACCAACCGATGCCTAAGGCGGCCATTAATACAACAAGTAAGAAGGCATCCATACTTACCGGGTAACCTTATTAGTAGATTGCGTTTGATTAAATTTAGATAATTGGCGCTGTAACTGAGCATTGTGACGTTTCAACTTAAAGGTTACAAAGCTATAGATAAATGCACACAAAAGCACACCCATCGCTAAACTTAACAACAGCCAAATAGCCATACTCATTGGGGGTAATTGAAAAAATATAAGATCTAAAGAAACGGCCTGACTATTGCGTGTACTGAATAATACACCAAGAATCAAAGCCACCATGGTGATGACAACGAAGAGTACGGCCTTAATTAATTTCACGTGCTTTTACCTAATCAGGGTGGTTGAAGTGAACCCAACCTTTATCAACGATAGCCTATTATAGACTATCGTTTACCTGATCGCGTAATTCTTTACCTGGTTT
>Ga0307994_1002589_pt1 | contig 10095 bp, 10 predicted proteins | sample EllFjometagen261_FD_203171 | JGI IMG/M metagenome (GOLD analysis project Ga0307994, IMG submission 203171) | Marine microbial communities from Ellis Fjord, Antarctic Ocean - #261 | ecosystem: Environmental > Aquatic > Marine > Unclassified | place: Southern Ocean | collected 2014-11-02
AACGCTCCTTTTTTTGAACCGAGTTGCGTGCACGTTCTTGTTTTAACTTGCGAACAAACTTCTTTTTAATGGCTTTTTTACGATTCATCTCTCTCTCCAACAGGAATCTTTAACGGTTAATTAGCGCAACTATACAACAAGCTATCATTAAAAATGTGTCAATTAATCTCAGAAATGCTTACATACCCTTTAAATCATCCTCAATCCAGTACCAAAATGCTCAAATCACTGCAATTAACCCGTCTTATTGTGTAAAATTTACCCTCTCAAATTTTTCGATGGAGCAACGCAATGGGAAGAGCTTTCCAAAACCGCAAAGAGTCAATGGCAAAAACGTCAGACCAAAAGGCCAAAGTTTACAGTAAATACAGTCGTGAGATTTACGTTTGCGCTAAGTCCGGTGGTGTTGAAACCGATGGAAATTTGGCTCTACAAGGCTTGATTGATAAAGCCAAAAAAGACCAAGTCCCTGCGCATGTTATCGAAAAAGCCATTGATAAAGCCAAAGGTGGTGGCGGCGAAGATTTTTCACCCGCTCGTTACGAGGGTTACGGCCCAGGTAATACGATGGTGATTGTTGAGTGCTTAACCGACAACCCAAACCGCACATTTGGTGATGTACGTCACTGCTTCACCAAAACAAACTGCAAAATTGGTACTCAGGGTTCCGTGGCGCACATGTTTGATCACTCCGCTATTTTGGTGTTTGCAGGTGAAGACGAAGAAGCGGCCTTAGAAGCATTGATGAATGCTGATGTGGATGTATCCGACATTGAAGCAGAAGATGGCAAGATTACCGTTTTTGCCCCACACACTGAATATTCAAAAGCGAAGATTGCGTTAAAAGAAGCGTTTGAGAACATTGAGTTTGAGGTCGATGAGATTCAATTTGTGCCTCAGATGACTAAAACACTTGAAGGCGAAGACCTAGAGATGTTTGAGAAGTTTCTTGAGTTTTTAGATGATTTAGACGACGTTCAAAAAGTGTACTACGACGCAGAGCTTTAAAAGTCTAAAGTTTTTCATGGCTTAGTCACTTCATCATTTTCATAAAGCGGATAAATCTATCCGCTTTAGTCACAGCCAATTCCTATCTGATACTTTGAAACAACTACCTTAACTTAACGCTTCACATCGTTAATCTCAGTAGCATCCGTTTTCCCTTTTTCATCTTTAATCATTTCTTGATAACCACTTTTTGCTAAAGCATGAGAGGCCAGTGGAATAAACGCCAATAATATAATCAGTAGCACCACCAATCTTAAAATCCAAGCGCCACCTAAATCCTGCAAAATCACAAATCCAATCAAACTCAGAATCATAATGCTTAACGCCAAGGTAACCGCTTTGGTCACGGCATGCTGTCTGGCTAAACTGTCTGGCAGGCGTAACAAACCCAATGCCGCAATTAGCATCACAATCACCGCTAATGCAAGCGTTAACCAAACGGCAATCATGATTGTTTCTCCTGACTTTGCAGTTCAATAAGACGTGCCCATGAAAGTGTCACCACAATACTGGTTAGCGCCAAACCAATCGCGACATCTAAATACACGGTTCGTTCAATCGTCCAGGCCGCCAACAAACAAAATCCAATGGCGCACGCAAAAAGCATATCCAATCCAATAATTCGATCGGTTAGGGTGGGCCCAACGGCTAACCGGTAGACACCGGCAAGTGCAGCCAGCCCCATTAATACCATCGCCAACATGAGTAAATTCATACGCCCTCCTTTCGGCTCAATGTTTTTAGATACGGCAGATAGTCACGATGTATTTGCGCTAAGTTCTGCTCCTTTTTTTTCATATCCAACATGTGTACGGTGAGCTTCTTATGTGTGAGGTCAATATTAAGTAAGGTGGTGCCTGGGGTGAGCGTAATTAACACCCCCATTAAACTGGCTGTGTTATCACCTAAGCCATCATAGGGCATGACCACAATGCCACTTTGTAAGGTCTTGGCACCAAACAAAATAAGCCGAGCCGTTTCAAAGCCTGAAATAACCGCCATTTTAAGAAAATTAAAGATCAACATGAAAACGGCAAAGATTACGTTCATTGAGCACCTCCATAAAACCCGCCAACCTGACTATCAAGTAATTGAATTATCGGCTCCGGCATCAAACCTAAGGCCAAAATTAAGACGCTTAGCGCCAACACCGTCCACATTAAAATACGGGGAATCGGTCGCACTTCAGTCCCTTCAGGAAGCGGCTTCCAAAAGGCCTCTACCCAAATTTTACTCATTGAGTACAACGTCAATAACCCGGTAAACATGGCTGCTATCGCCCAGACAAAGTACTGTTGAGCAAAGGCCTCTTTTAAGAGTAAAAACTTACCCCAAAACCCACTGCTTGGCGGAATGCCGACTAAAGAGATGGCGCTTAATAAAAACACGATCGCCAACAAAGGTTTGGCCTGATAAAGCCCCCCTAACCGTCTTAAATCAAAGTGTCCTAAACTTAACCAGATTAACCCTACAATTAAAAACAGGTTGGCTTTAACGAGAATGTTATGAATCATAAACAAGAAAGTTGCCGTGGCAGCGGCTTGACTTGCCAGTGCCACACCCAGCAGTAAAAAACCAACCTGACTGATAATATGAAACGCCAGAATCCGTCTTAAATCCCAATGATAAGCGGCACCAATCACTCCGCTTAGCATCGTAATAACCGCTAACCAACCCAACACGTCATAAAACAGGCTGAAATCGAACACCTGTCCACTCAGCCTTAAAATAATGTACACACCAATTTTAGTTAACACCCCACCAATAAACGCCAACCAATGTATCGGCAAGGTATGGTAAGAACCCGGAAGCCAAGCATAAAGCGGAAATGCGCCAATTTTAAGCAATAAGGCCAGTAATAATAAACCACCGTAAATAGGCAATTGTTGCGCAGTTTCAGGCGACAGGTCGAGCGTTGCAATGGCGTTAAAATTAAGATGACCCGTGGCTCGATAAATCAAGCCAACGGCGGCCAGCATCAACAACGTGCCTAGCAGGCTTAAAATAAAATACTTTAAAGTCGCTTCCATGTTTTTAGGCTCGGCTTTTCCAACCATCAGGCCAAGCACGCTAATTAACATAAGCTCAAACCAAACATACAGATTAAATAGATCTGCGGCCATGCTGATGGCCATCGATGCCCCAATCAAACTTTGTAACAGCGCAAAGTGCCGAGACTCGATCAATGAATCGGAGAGTTGTACCTGAAAAATAATAACCGCAAACGCAATCAGCGAGATACTCACCATCAGCAAAGCACTTAGCCCATCTGCGTAAAACTCGATGCCAAATGGCCAAGGCCAATTACCTAAGACAAGAGACTGTGCCCCCTCATGCTGAGTGGTCAATAACAGCAAGACAGTGACAATGATTAACGCGAACGAGCTGATTAGATGCATACTTTTGAGCAGACGACCGGTTACAAACAGGCTTAATGAAGCGGTAGTCAAAGGCAGGAGAAGACTGATTAGCAATAACACTATTCTGCCTCCATTATGCTGGGTTTACAGTTGTCTTTGCCGTCTTTGGTTTGTGGCTCGCTTTGCTGTAAGGCCTGAACATCATGATGCCCATTTTGTTTCACTAAGACCGCAGCCAATATTAAGGCAAAACACAATAATGCAAAACCAATGACAATCGCGGTTAAGACCAACGCTTGCGGAAGTGGGTTGGCCGCTTGATTAACCAAAACCTCGGTGGCGGGTTCAAGTACCGCGGGAATTAACGTGCCCGGAATACCCGCAAAAAATACAATTAAGTTAACCCCCATGCCTAATAACGCTAAACCAACCACAATTTTAAAGACGTCTCGACTCAACAGCAAATAAACACCGGCCATGACCATACAACTGATGGTGATTATTAGAATTAAGTTCATAAGACCGTCTCCTTGCTGGCGGTTGTTGTTGCGTTAGTCTGATTAATCTCTTTATTCGGCAGTGAATCGCTGTTGATGAGGTTGGGGCTTGCATCTGGCAGCAAGGCATAAACATACCCCGTAAAGCCACCCCAAACGACTAAGAACACACCCAAATCAAAAAGCATAACGGTTGATAATCCATTCCACCAATAATGTCTTAAAAAGCCCTCGCCCAATAAGCCAGCAAGCACACCCGCAAACAGCGCTAACAGAACGCCAAACAGCGCCAATTGCAATGGGGCTAAAACCTGTAAGCGCTTCGCCTCGCTAGGGGTTTTAATAATCGCCAGCAAACTGCTTGCAGCCACGGCAATTAACCCACCAATAAAACCTCCGCCCGGTTCATTGTGACCTCGGAACAAGACAATAACGGCAAACAATAACATGATCCAATAAAGCACCACCGCGACTTTACTGAGTAAGATGGATTGGCTTGGTGCGTTGGCAATCGTGTTCGCTATGGTATTGGGTTGAGACTGCATTTTTTTAAGCAACGGCCAAGCGGCCACCAGACCTAAGGCCACCACGGCGATTTCCCCAAAGGTATCCATCGCTCTAAAGTCAACAATAATCACATTGACCACATTTCGACCGTTTGCTAACCCCCAACTATTCGCTGAAAACCAATCTTTAAGAAGCGTATTTTCCGGAAAGTTCAAAGTACTAAGTAGCAGTACAAACGTTATCAGGCCTGCCGAAACCGCCAGCAATAAACGAATGACATCACGCGAAATCGGTTCATTGATTGTTTTGTTCTTGAAATACGGTAACACTGAGGCCGCCACTACAACCAAAATGGTTTCCATCATAAATTGAGTAAACGCCAAGTCGGGAGCGCCCGAAAACAAGAAAATAATAGCCGCACCATACCCCACTAAGCCGCTCAATAACAGTATCGATAAAGTCCCTTGGGCTAATATTGCCCCGACGGCACCGATAATAACGAACATCCCCGCTACCAGCCAAGCCCAGCCGTGGGAATCCCAAGCCATCAACGCTTCAAAATCGACACGAAACCCCACCTCTAATAACAAAAGCGAAATAGCCACAAGTAAAGTACCTATGACTAAACGGCTATAAACATTTAACTTACCAGACTGTAAAAACCGTGTATGTGCAGCAGCCACTCGTTTTAACCCTGATAAAAACCCTTCATAAGCCGCTTCAGGCCCAAAACGATCAATCCAATGCCACTGACTAAGCCAGCTATGAATTTTATCCCAAGCTAAAAACAGCAACACACCAACTAACAAGGTTAACCCCACACTGGAGAACATATTTTCAAAGGTATAGGGCGAAGACAGCGTCTGAATCGCTAAATCGGGTGAAATACTTTTGGCTGCAGCAATCAAAGTAGCCTCGATTAAATCTGGAAACAGTTCAAACTCAATACCAATTAAAGCAATCATCAAAGGTGGTAAAAACAGCGACCAATGCACCTCTTTAACGTCCTTTAAACCCGGTTCTAGTTTGCCCCAAAATACCCGAATCGCCGCCACACCGGCCACCGCAATGGCGGTGGCACTGACTAAAAACAGACTTTGACTGACCAAGCCGATTAAATCCGAATCTTCTTTAGAAATCGCAATGACGTCTTTGGCTACAAACCCAAACGCCATCGGTAAGCCTGCCATCGATAACCCCGCGACCACCGCAATCAATGCACTCCAAGGCATCACACGGCGTAACCCCATTAACTTATCAATTTCTCGCGTACCCGTGGCGTGATCAATGTTTCCAGCGACCATGAAAAGCGGCGCTTTGTAAATGGCATGGGTAAACAAAAACACCACTAAAGCCAAACCGGCGCTGCTGCTTGGCAGACCAATTAAAATGGTCATGGTTCCCAAAGCGGAGACCGTACTGCGCGCCAAAATTCGTTTAAGATCTCGCTCGCGCAACGTCAACAACGCCGCCCACAAAGCCGTGATAGTGCCTGTCCCAATGAGTAAGACCTCCCAAAGCAACAAGTCATTAAACCCCGTGTCTAAACGCGCCATTAAATAAATGCCCAGCTTTACCATGGTAGCTGAATGTAAATAGGCACTGATGGGCGTGGGCGCAGACATCGCATTGGGTAGCCAAAAATGAAACGGAAATTGCGCCGATTTAGTGAACGCGCCCAATAAAACCAAAACAATGGCAAGCGTGAGTCGAGGGTCTTCTTGATAATTTGGTACAGCCGCCACAATTTCCGATAAGCGCCAACTTCCGGCCATTTCGGCTAGTAAAATAAGGCCACCTAACAAGGCCATGCCACCGCCCATTGTTATAAATAGGGCTTGGCGTGCCGAGTCTCTGGCTTTTTCATCATTGTGTTTAAAGCCCACCAGTAAAAACGACGTTAGACTGGTTAATTCCCAAAAAACGAATAATAAAATAACGTCATCAGCCGAAACCGCGCCCATCATTGCGAGCATAAAAATGGGTAGGATGATAAAAATTTTATGACGATCAGGGGTGTGAGATAGGTAGCCAGCGGCGTAGATAAAGATGAACGTTCCAATGCCCGTTATCAAAGAGAGCATCATGTAACTAAACGCGTCGATTCTAAAAGATAGGCCAATGCCCAAACTGCTTACCCAGTCCCAAGAGATGAGCCAAGGCAACGGGTATTCTAAGTAAGCAAGTTGAATTAAAACAAAAAGACCAAACGGCAAGGCTGCCAACCACATCCACGGCGAGATAGACGAATCTGATTGCTGATCAATCGGTGTCTTCATTGAATCACTCTCGATATACAGATGGGCTTACAGTTATTAAAGCATCTAATGGCTGTCTGTCAATGATTTTGTATGACTAAAAAGTGGGGGAAATGTGGGGAGAAATTTAAAGGATCTAACAACCTTTTTTTTAATAAAGGAATTAAAAAAAGGATTAAAAAAAACGGCGCTTAAAGGATGAAACGTTATGCGCCCTGCAAGGTCGTCCAATGTACTTCGCACGCATCGTCAGCCGTAGCAATATAAGCAGACTGATCGCTAATGCTCACTGAAAATTCCATTGTGCGTTTAACCAGGCCTGCTAAGTATTTGATTTGACTGTGATCGAACTGGATAACATTGGCAGAAATCGTTGAGAACTTAGCACTATTTTGCTCCCACCAAACATCGGACTTAGTATTAAAACTATAGACCTTAACGTTCTTAGCGATACGACTGGCTTTTTTAATACGATCAAAGGCCGGCTCACCAATATCAACCCACAACATGAGTTGGTCATCTAAAGTACGCAACCAAATATCGGGTTCTTCAATCGCACTTAAGCCCTTGGTAAAATCCAGAAACTCTTCGGCATTTAAGCAGTAAGCCAAAACACGCGCCATCATCCGTTCCATATTTTCAGAGGGGTGCATGGCCACGGTTAAATTTAAGGTGTCGTAAACGCCTCGATTCATATCAGACAGAGAGATTCGAAACTTGTAGATGGTAGGTTTAATGGCCACTGCGACACGCCTTTTTAAATTGTAAGATTAAGTATGTTTGGCTTAATAGAAGGCGCGTAGTGTAGCAGAGAACGTTAAAAATTAGCGACGTTAGCCAAATTAACAGAGTTTAAACCGTAAATAAATAACCAATAGAACGTTCTAGCTTTAAGCAGGCCTGTTGATTCTTTAAGCCGTTTTTAAAGCGCATTATGCCTGCGATTTAATGTAAGCCACGACGTCTGGAATGCGGCCTTTAAAGATTACTGAATGCTCACTTTTCTGCATTTGGTAATCGTACATTGGGTCGTAGTACTCGGCTAATAAGGTTTCTATCCAAGCTTGATGCCCTTCGGTTGAACCCGTTTCAATTTGAGTTTTTAAAGCTGCATCAAACTGTTGTGAAACACGTTGGTACCGCTCGCCTCCCAATCGTTTGCTAATGCGAGACATCGCGCCCTGCATAAACGCCGTCCAATCATCTAGGCTGGAATACTCTTGCTGAGCCTCAACCACATACTCATCGAGGGTAATTTGTATACGTTCAGCCAGGCTCGTTTCTACAACAATACGTGGCCCGTTTTTAAAGAAACCAAAGGTCTCTTTAGAGAAATTAACTGAACCAATGTTTCGCCCTTCATCCTCTAAAATCAATTGCTTACAGTCAGCTTCTAGAAAACGAATTAACGACATAGACAGTTCATTTTCAAAGTCAATTTGAGTGGGTTGCGGGGTAGCATGACGACCAAATGCCGAGCCACGATGATGCGCAAGCCCTTCTAAGTCGATGGTGTTACTCAGCTGTTTAATGACTAAGGTTTTACCGGCACCCGTTCGTCCGGCAAGCACCACAGGCTGAATCCCCTTTGTTGCATACAAGGCAGGTGCGCCTTCTAGAAAGTCGATAAGGTAACGTCTAAAGGCTTTATAACCGCCTTTTAAACGCACAATCTCTCGACCACTGTCTTGCAACCATTGTTGCGATATTTTAGAACGCATGCCGCCTCTAAAGCAGTAGAGTAAAGCATCTGGATTGGCATCCATAAATGCGGCCCAAGATTCTACGCGCGGTGCACGGGTTTGTTGATTGATTAACTTGTGACCCAGTTCAACCGCCGCTTCATTCCCTTGTTCTTTATAACAAAGACCAACCTGCTGGCGCTCTTCATTATTCATAAGCGGCAAGTTGGTGGCTGAGGCAAAGGCCCCTTGCTCAAACTCAATGGGGGCACGCACGTCAATTAACGGCGTTTGATTCATAACAATGGAATGAAAATCATCCGTTAAAGGCAGTTCTGCGGTAAATTCGGTAAGTTTAACCAAAATTAAATCACCTCTACCCAATGCGTTTGTTCGTTGGTCGGTAAGGTTCTGCCAATCGGCTCTAAATGCAAACCGTGTTTTTCGGCGACCGCTTTAAATTCTGCTACCGCATCAGGACGCACCGCCGCTAATAAACCCCCTGAGGTTTGTGGATCACATAAAATCATTTTTTGAGTTTCGCTCACCGTTGAATCGAACAGGCCAGATACTTTATGACCATAGCTTTCAAAGTTACGTCCTGTTCCACCTGGCGTACAACCTTGCGCTAAATACTCTAAAACATTCGGTAAAATTGGCACCTTATCAAACTCTATTTGAGCGGCAATGTCACTGCCTTCACAGATTTCAATTAAATGGCCTAACAGTCCAAAGCCAGTCACATCGGTCAGTGCGGTTACGCCATCAATTTTGGCAAAATCGGTACCGGGTTTATTTAACGTGGTCATCGCTTCAATGGCCATGTTCATGTGCTCAGGCTGAATTTTTTTCTGTTTTTGTGCCGTGGTTAAAATACCAATGCCAACGGGTTTGGTTAAAAACAATTCACAGCCTACTTCGGCAGACGCATTCTTTTTAAGATGCTTGTTATCCACAATACCCGTCACGGCTAACCCAAAAATTGGTTCAGGGGCATCAATCGAATGGCCACCGGCTAACGGAATGCCTGCGGCTTCACAGGTTGCCCGCCCGCCTTCAATCACCTGTTGCCCAACTTCAGCGGGCAACTTATCAATTGGCCACCCAAAAATGGCAATCGCCATCAGAGGCTTACCGCCCATGGCGTAAATATCACTAATGGCATTGGTGGCGGCAATTTGCCCAAAAGTAAACGGGTCGTCCACAATTGGCATAAAAAAATCGGTGGTGCTTAACACCGACGTGCCGTTACCTAAATCAAACGCGGCGGCATCGTCTTTGGTGCTATTCCCCACCAATAAATTAGGATTTGGGGTAATCTTCATATCCGTTTTTAAGATGCTATCCAATACCATAGGCGATATTTTGCAACCGCAACCCGCGCCGTGGCTGTATTCGGTTAACTTAATATTATTGGGTAAAACGGCATTTGATTGTGACATGGGAACCTTATCCTTAATTTTTAAAGCATCTTATCGTGATTAGAATAATCTAGGTAAGCATTTTACAAAACAAAATGCAGATAGAGGATTAAAGCCTGAGACTTCAAAGGAGAATAATAGGTTTTTGGGAGCGGGAGAGGTTAAATCTAGAATAAAATGTTCAAAACTATTCAGAAAGAATAGCTTTGAAATATAAAAAGCGAGCCTGTAAATAATTTTGTGTAAACGCCCATTTGGTTAAACGTAATCTTTAAGGCGTTCTTCATGCAAAATAATAAACTGATTCATGGCAGAACTCCAGTCTCTTATCGGCATTGTCCATTTTCGTGATGCGGATTCTA
>Ga0307994_1002591_pt1 | contig 10092 bp, 6 predicted proteins | sample EllFjometagen261_FD_203171 | JGI IMG/M metagenome (GOLD analysis project Ga0307994, IMG submission 203171) | Marine microbial communities from Ellis Fjord, Antarctic Ocean - #261 | ecosystem: Environmental > Aquatic > Marine > Unclassified | place: Southern Ocean | collected 2014-11-02
GCCCTCCCTTCGTTCTTACGATCTTTCCAATCAGTCAGCCAAACAATCCAACGCCAGTGAGATTGATGAAGACGAGGCACTGCAGCAGCTCCAAGACGACGTGATCCGAGTTGCCTCTCCAGATCCTAACCGTGCTCAACCAATCAAGTACAACGTTATCCAAACGAAGCTTCGAAACTTCTTTCTTCGCGACTGGGGTGTCTACGGGAAGCAAACGACATGGGACGTGACATCCGAGTTTAAAGAAAGATTTCGTCTGAAACAGGAGAGAGCTGCGCTGAAAGAGCTGCGAGACGCCAGAGATACCAAGCAGCGCACGGAAGCGGCAGACAAGAAGTGGCGTGCGGACAACTTTCGTCACAAAAAATTTCTTCAAGATCAAAAAATTATGTTCGACAATAGGAGAGAGGACAGCAAGGAGGCGGCGGCACATCGTGCACAAGTTGCTTGGAAGCGCGTCAACGATCGTGAGACTGTCGGACGTGTCGTAGCAGAGGCAGCAGCAGTACGACACACGAAGGAGGCAAAGGACGCGCACGATGCCTTTGTCGAGGCTACGCGCATTGCGAACGAAGCGGCAAAAAAAAAATCAGACGATGACGCAGCGCATCACAAGCAATTGGTGGACGACGACGACGAGTTTGCGGACAATCTTGCAAGAAAGTTTGGTGTGTACGCGGGAATTCCACAGCCAGTTTTGCCTGAGCCAGTGCCAGGTCTCCCACCCAAACAGGCAACACACATTACAGTGGGCTGGATTGAGGGTGAAGCACCCATGGAAGATTCAGACGACGAGGAGGAAGATCAGGAGGAGCATGTTGATGATGAGGTATCGGGCGGAGTGAACGGAAGGTTGTCGGCAGATTTGTTCGTGTACGCTTACGCTGAAAGTTTGCGTGGTCAAAAGTTAGGACAAGAGGGTGCTCGTGCGTTGGCAAAAGTGCTGAGCCCAAGACTTAAAGAGGGACATCGCGGAAAGGGTAGTGGTGGGAATCAGGATGGAGTTGAGCCAGGAGCATGTGAGAATGTGACGAAACTAGTGTTGCGAAGTAATAATTTACATCTTCACGGGACTCGCTACATAACCCAAATGTTTCCAAAAGGTGGACTACCACTACTGCAAGTGCTTGATCTAGCTGGAAACAAGATAGGATGCACGGGTGCGAGACACGTTGCAGAAGCAATGTCAGAGCCTCGAGCTCTCCAACATTTGAAAGTATTAGATTTGAGTTCGAACGTGATATGTGATCAAGGTGGTTACTCGTTGGCGAGTGGTTTTTACGTTGGTAAATGTAAAAAATTAGAAACGATCAAACTTTGTGACAATTGGATGGGAAGCAAAGGAATTCTTGCCGTTATTCGTTCGCTGAGCACTCAGCCGTACAAAAAGCTGCGCATGGCAAGTCTTCGGAGAAATCGGCTCCGACCAAAAATGCTCAAGAGACTGAGAGATGACCATGCAAAGTGGTTGTCGTTGTAAGAGTGTTCTCTGTTTTAGTGTTACATGTCAATGTAGAAATCTACATGACATATTTATTTATGCATACAGCTGTATCATACATGTTTCAAAACTCTGCAGAAAACAAACCAAAAAAACTTTCTTTTCATTCTTCGATTCCAATCTATATTACTATCGATAAGGTAGTGCTAAGGTAGCTACCAGTAGCTACTGTATCGATAGCTACTGGTACACTCGGATTAATGTACTTTTTGTACCTTCTACATTTGATGGAAAAAAACAAAAAATTAAATACATGTACCTATCTACATTCATGTACGTGTCATTCTGCCTCGAGCCCACACAAGCATACTTCCAATCAACACTGTCGTCATCATCACCATTCTTTTTGCTCTCCTGATCTCTTCTACTCTTCTTTTCTCCTCTCTTCTATTTGTGATGTGTTTCCACGGACAATCAATTCCCATAATCTCTGCCACCATACGAGCGCACGCCGTTCCATTCTCTTGCAACGGAATTGCTCTGAGAGCGTATGCTCCACAAAAATAAATGCCACCTTTCCCTTGCAGTTTTTTTAATTTTTTCATTGCCTCGAGCGTGTCTAGTTTGACAACGGGTCTCTCAAAAATAATTCTCTTCATTTCAAGTGATGGTTGTGGATCTACAATGGGATTCCATGTTTGAAACAATGGAGCCAACTCAGTCTTATCCTCCCAATGTTGAGATGCAGCCGAGCACCACATAGTGAACATGGACTCACGACGACGTTCTGATTTTTTTGGCAGAATAACATTCATTGGTAACCAATCACGTTTATCTGTCGGCATGAGTTTTGGATCACGATGTACACTGACAGTTGTGTACTCAAATGGAAAACTTGAGAGAGCATCCACTTGCTCTGGAGACAAGTCACTGACTAGCCGGAGTGCCGTGTGTGCCTGCGACGCAACGATCACTTTATCAAACATTGCCTCCTGCTTCGAGCCATCCCTTTCCGTCCACTCCACGCATGCTCTCGGACGTCCACGATCTGGATCGGCGTGCCAAATACCACGGACTGGACATCCTGTTTTGACAGTACATCCAGCGCTGAGTTTTTTCACAACATCCTGCGAGCCATGGCGACTGTGGTACTGCCCGCTGCTGCTACTTTTAGTAAAGTAGCCTGCGACCAACTCCATTGGATACTCCATGCACGACGTATAGGTGCATGTGCATACCATCGAGAGAATTGGCAAGAGAGCGTCGTAAATGAATGTGTCCGAGTACTGACCAAGGGTTAGAAAATCACCCGTGCACAGCGCAGCGGACGCTGGATCTGTGCCAGCAACGATACTCTTCATCACACGATGGAAGCGAATTGTATCCCAAATCAGAGTGCGTGTATTTTTTGAAAAAATAGATTGCCAAGCTCCCGCTCCATTTGTTTCTGGTACTCGAAATCCTAAGACTGTCCGACCACCCATTTTTAACATGGCACGTGGTGCGTCCAACGTAGACACAGACCACGCCCAGTCGAACGGCTCTATTTCAATCCCAGCGAGTTCGTACATGGACATGAGATTGGGATAGAAACCTTCTGAAAATGCTCTGGGTGGTGTATCAAGCCGAATTTCTTTGCCACGAATAATTGTATTGACAGATTGTGAATCCATTCCTAACGTTTCTTCACGCTCAAGTATAGTAATGGATTCAAACTTGCCCGAGTGGTGAAGTGTGAAGGCAGCGGAGAGTCCTGAAATGCCGGAGCCAACAACGCAACATGTTGGGAGTGACATGGGTAAGGTGGGACGCAGCAGCAGCGCAGATACTGGAGAAGAAGTAATATGTTTATTAAAGCTATAAAATTTAGATATTTACAACTTCCATTCATATGCTTTTCGAACCTGCTAATAACGACCCTTTCACTGGTCGCTTCTATGTCTAGTACTTTCGGAATTAACTCTTGGTTAAACCGGACTAGTATTTTAACCTTCCCATTACCAAATGTAATGCCTGCGCTTCTTTTCATCCTGCATCCATCCTTTAGTGTAAGAGAATCAAAAAAAAACAACTTCGTTATCAAAAAAATATGGTTATGGGGCAAGAAATTAGCGAAAGAAAAGGTGAGCAGCTCTCTAATCTCGCAAGCTGGCAAGCAACGCCCAAAATGAGGAAGCGAACGAGAGGGCAATAATAAACTTAAGAAAAATAATCACCTGTGGGCACTCTCTTAGACCTGCGGGGCAACAGGAAAGAAATGTCCACACAGTTGTTGACTGCCTTGGCATTCGTGGCATGCATGGTTTCTGCTGACAACGCAGGTGGTGGGAACAGGCTCATTCGGTCGTCGTTAGACAGGAAAGGGTTGAGAGTGGCGGAGAGCAGCAGAGCAGGTATTAAAGTGGTGACGGGCACGCTGAACACACTCGAAGAGGCGGCGGACAGGAGCAGAGCAGGTATTAAACTGGTGATGGGTGTCAGAATGGACGCACTGAACACACTCGAAGTAGGAATCGTCAGCAACCTGATGACAAAGTATCACTGCCATGCTGATGGTGCAAGCTTAGCAGAGACGCTAGCAGACATCAAGCAGCAAAACGCCGACTCAACGGGAAAACTTAAGCTCAAGTGTGCTCAAAGCAAAGATATCATCAAGAAAGAATGGGAGGAGTCGAAAAAAAAGCACGAGGTCGACCATGAAAACCGAGTAGAACAAGTTTGCGAATCAAACTTGAAGACGAAAAGCACGTACCAAGACGAGCATGCTGCAGCAATGAAAGTGTACTTCCAAGAAATGGCAGACGCAAAAAAGAAGTTTGATCTTGTAGTTGCAGCGGCTTCTCAAAAGGAGGCAGAGGCAGAGTCGTCTGCTGAACAAATAAGTGGGGCACAACTTGGACAGCTCACAGCCGAGTACGACATGAACATGGAAGAAATAAACACAAACTGCACGCGCAAAACAGCGGCGTTAATGAAAGAGGAGTCCATTGTGAAAGAACTCCAAACTAAACTCTCGGAGCTTTCAATTTCTATTACTGGTCTACTACAGGTAGTACCAAAAACTGTCGAGCATCCAAACGAAAAGTTTCCAAACGAAAAGTTTGAAACGAAGAGTTATACGAATGGAGAGATGGACAAGAAAGAGGAAGCGGCGGAGGACGAGAAAGCTTTCACAAAGGAAGACAAAGTGTATACAAAGAATTTGCGTGTAAATTCAACTCAAAAAAGTTTTCAGAGACCAGAACCAGTTTTTCGGACAAATTACGACATCGAAGGTGCGATTGAGAATTGCATCATTCTGTCAAGAACATCGCCTGGTCGCTGTTCATTGGTTCATTTGACACCCTATGGTGTTTACCTTGACAGAATGACAAGCAGTAGTTTAGTGGCGAATCAAGTTTCTGGAGAGCTTATATGGACCAAACAGGGTAAGCGATTGGCGTACATCGTTAATTTCTTGCGTATGCTTCACATTAAGAGGAACTCAACCATGGTATTCTTTCTAGCCGACACACCCCCAGACTCCTTCAAAGGTTTCCCCATCATCTTACACACAGTGGAAAGGCACGAGGACGCGATACTCTTTCCGACTCCGTACATGCTTCGAGACCTCGACAACGGACACCTCGCTGAGACGCTCAAATTCTGCGATAGTTCTGTCTATAAACCGTTGAAGGAGAGGCGCAATGATGTCTTCTTTCGAGGCGCCAGTCGTGGTAACTTCCGACTAGGAGTCAAGAATTACTACGGCGGCGGCGACGCCACTCTGAGGTTTGACGTGGAATTTACTAGAGTTCCTAATGACAGCCTACTCGAGCCTGTAAAGGCATCCCCGTGGACCGAAAAGTTTAAGCATGAATACCTTCTCACGCTGAAGGGAGGCTGGTCAAGCCAATGGGGGGTATATCACGACTTTGTCGCTCGTGGTGTCATAGTTCGACAAGCCATCGACAAGAAGGAGTACTGGAACTACGACTTGATAGCCAACCATCCTGGCGCTTTCGTCACATTCGACAACATTGAGTCCATCAAAGCGGCCGTCCTTGACAAGCGCGTTCAAGCAAGCAAGCAGCGCATGGCAAACTTTACGGCAGAAGCCGCTTGCATGCTTTTGCAACCAAAGGAGATCATAAAATTTGGAAATAAATTCGTGGACAAGTATTCCTTAATTTTCAGTGACAAGATTATTCATGGTCATGAATACAACCTGCCTTCTGTTGGCCGTTGGAAGGCAGAGTTGATGCCTGCGCCTCCTCCCGGAGTTGTACATACAACATGAAGGTATATATATATATTTATAATATTTATATATATTTTTAAACATTACTTTGCATATTTATATGCATACATGAAGTGATGTGTGCACAACTTTAAAGTTTGCATGTTCGCATGTGTACACCCCCCCCCACACACACACACACACACACGCACACACACACACACCCGCACGCACACCACACCTCATTGTTGTTTCAGTTCTTCTCATTCTCTCCTTCTTCACCAGGCTTACTTGCTGACGTCTCAAATCCTGTTATTTCCCCTAATTTCTCCAATGACTCTGTTGCGCTACGATACAAAACGTCAACATCGGAAGACATTGCTTCTCCGTCACGATACACGCCACCATGCTTGCGCACAAACTTCTGTGCTTTCGACAACAATCGACCTGGAAACAAATCAGCTCGATGCACAACAAAATTTAGCTGCTTCTCCAAGCCACCCATTTTTAATGGGAGACAAAGCACGACGTCGTCGTGGCATGCCTGCTCCATCGTGTGCCTTGAAAATCCTGACGAAGTCGAAGAAGTTCCGTGAAGCATTGCAATGTAACGATGTGAAAACAGGAGGATATCCTTTCGACTTGCAGCAGAGAGAAAGAACGAATCACGCACCACACGCGCGTGACGCATGTCCGTCGATGGATGAAAATTTAACCATGGCAGCGTAAACATTGGCTCCCAGATGATCTGCTGATTCGGCCATTTCAATACTTCGATCAATCTTTCGCTCGTGTATCTCATGTCGCTGGAGCATGCACCGCCGCCGCCACCACCACCACCCGCCATGCAACCACTAACACTATCACTATCACTACTACTACTACTACTACTACTACTACTACTACGACCACCACCACCACCACCACTAGCACTACGACCACCACCACCACTAGCACCACCAACAACAACTGGATCCCCGCCTGATCCCGACGACTTGTGTCCAAGACTCGATCCAGCCACACCAAACATGTTCAGCAACCAGTGCTCCATTCTCTCGTTCATGACTCTCGGCGCTGCAACTTTGCGATCCACAAGAATGCTGGTGTTTGTACCAGGAAACATGGTGCGAGCAAGCACCAGCACACCACGCGATATTGCACCCATGGACTTCTCTGCACTCCACATGGGAAGAATGACGTTCGTCTGGAGACTCTCCGACTCGAGCATGCCGGTCGAACCAGGTGCCAACCCTCCAGTTAAAATCGCGCCGCTCGCTCTATCCACAAGAGATGCTATTTTTTTACGTGCGAGTGGTCCACCACGGTGGTCCCACTTGATAGGAGATCGAAACGAAGGATCCTTAATCATGATTCTCGTCTGCTCGAGAACTTGCTCCTCGTCACGAAGGAACTGACCACTCAGCACGCCGTGCATTCGATGTGCAGCGGGCACGGAGGGTTTTCCGTCTTTCGTCATGAACGCCACCGTGTGACCTTGCTCAATCAGAATGCTCCACGGCACGACGACCTCCATGGGCTCAAATACATCTGGCAGAGGCATGAGCACGGTGGTGGAGCGTTTGGACGGTGCGGAGCAGAACAACGGTGCAGGATCGTGACCACCCCATCCTCCACCTAGACCTGGCAACCAAGACGGTGCGCCACCGCCGTGACCAACAAGAAATGACAGGGAAAGCCAACCACCAAAAATGACACCAAGAAAAAAGGGTGGTGTCTGGAGGCTGCAACGACGGAGAGCTGCCAGGAGAAGGACGATGAGGAGGAGAACGATGCCTTGTTCGCCGGTAGTGGACATTTGTGATAGTGAAAACCCCTTGTCGTGTCGTGTTCCAGCTGTTCGATGTGTCGATGGGATTAGGATAGGATGATGATTCGAATAATAATTGTTTTGAAAGGCCAAATTTACCACCATCCTCTACCCAAATTATGGGGGTTTAGCCTTGATTTTAGGTCAATTTTTAGGTCAATTTCTCCATACGAAAATGTTGGTGGAAATAGCGTAGACCGAGGTCATTGAGCACCCTGCTGGCGCCCTGCTGGCGCAGGTGTGTTCAATGCTGACTATTCGGGTCCACATCTTCGCTAGTCGTCCGAAGGACGACTGCTCAGATGTTCCCGTTGGGAATTTTTGATCAAAACGTGGTCTTTTTTTTCATTTAAAATAAAACAGCTAAACCCACAAAAAAAAAGTGTCAAAAAGTCTCAGAATGAACTACTATGTTTTGAGTTTTGAGTTTAGACAAACATTTTTCAAGATCATGTCCTCCTTGGAGATCCGCGGCAATGAGATCGTCGGCGGTCGAACGTCACCGAGAGAGCTCATCACTACTCACATTGGTCTCAGCTTTTGGGGTGGTGTAGACCCTCTCACATCTCGTGTTGTCGATCACACGCATCCACTGTTCCAACAGCATCTCAGTGGAAAGATTCTTGCCATTCCTAACGGAAGAGGCTCTTGCACTGGATCACAAGTCGTGCTGGAACTTCTCTTGAACGGAATTGCCCCGGCTGCTCTCCTGCTCCGCCAACCTGATGCCATTCTTTCTCTGGGCGTCCTTGTTGCGGAGGAATGCTTTGGCGTCTCCATTCCTATCGTTGATCTTGGCTACGACGAGTTTGATCGCCTTCTCTCCTCATCTTCCTCTTCTTCCTCTTCCTCTTCCTCTTCCTCTTCCTCTTCCCCCTCCTACGCCGCAGTGAATGGTGGTGCTGTGTACATCGATGCCACTACTAACCAAGTCCAAGCTCAACTGGACAAAAATGCCACCACAGATCCACTGCCAACAACTCCTGATGAGCTGGTCTCCCTCTCTGGCTTGTCTCTGAGTTGCGAAGAGCGTGATCTTCTTGCTGGGAGCGAGGGCGAAGCTACACGTCTTGCCATGAGAATTTTAACAAGAGCCGCGGCCATCGAGAGAGCGCCAAGTCTGCTGCCAATCACGCAAGCACATATCGATGGCTGCACGTACATTGGTCCGGGTGGACTTCGCTTTGCTGAGAGGCTTGTTGAGCTGGGAGCCACTGTCTCTGTTCCAACGACACTCAATTCGAACTCGGTTGATCGACGGCGCTGGGAAGATTTGGGTGTGCTTCCTTCTTTGGGTGTACCAGCAGCAGCGCTTGGCGATGCTTATCTTTCCATGGGATGTTCCGACACATCGTTCACTTGCGCACCATACTTGTTGGACACACGACCATCAATGGGTGAGCAAGTGGCGTGGGGAGAGAGCAACGCGGTGGTCTACGCAAACTCGGTGATTGGTGCAAGGACACAAAAGTATGCCGATTACTTAGACATTTGTGCAGCAGTGACAGGACGTGTTCCGTTGTCAGGTGCACATTTGGACAGCGAGAGAGTGGGTCGTGTCGTTGTGGACGTGAGTGAGTTGACAAAGAACATTTTATCGACCACAGAAAGACTGCTGGAGGGAAACGAGGACGCATTGTTTCCCATGCTTGGGTATATCGTTGGTTTGAAATGTGAGAGTCGAATTCCAGTGGTGATTGGGATGGAGGAGGAGGAGGAGGAGGAGGAGGAGGAGGAGAAGGAAGTGAACAAGAGGAGACTGACAACAAAGGATGATATGAAAGGATTTTGTGCGGCGTTTGGTTCCACGGCATCGTCGCCCATGTTTCACATGGTTGGACACACGCCAGAGGCACCGACTGTGAGCATAGCGTTAGGAGGTCAGGAACCACTTGAGACAATTGTTATCAGGGAGGATGATTTATTGTTGGCGTGGAGAGCATTGAACAGCGGCCTGGATTCGAAGACTGTGGATGAGAGGGGAGAGAGTCAGAAAGAGGAGGAGATTCAACTGGTAGCAGTCGGGAATCCTCATCTCTCTCTGGAGGAGTGCAAACAATTAGCATTGTTGTGTGATTTTAGCGGAGGAGAAAATGGAAGAGTGAAGGAGGGAGTGTCGATGGTGGCGACGTTGGGACGTGAAATTCATGAAGAAGCAGTGAGAGCAGGCTACATAGAGAGAATGAAATATTTTGGTGTGACGTTCATTAATGATACCTGCTGGTGCATGCTCCAAGAACCTGTAGTGCCGATTACATGTACGAGTTTGATTACAAACAGCGCTAAGTATGCTCATTATGCACCGGGGCTCGTCGGAAAAAAAGTTCATTTTCATAGTATGAGTGGTTGTGTTGAGGCAGCGAGGACTGGAAAAATTCCTTCAATGCCGAATTGGATGTATCGCAGTGTTCAATCTTTGTTGAAACGAAAGGTCATCTAGACTTACTCGGTATAAAATCATATTCAATAATTTATTTATTTACATGTTATGTAATATAATAATAATATAAGACCGGCCATAATTTTTATATTTTTGTCAATAACTAATACTAGTACCTGGATTAAAATTATAATGTTTTATTTTTGATTTTATTGAATATATCG
>Ga0307994_1002593_pt1 | contig 10088 bp, 8 predicted proteins | sample EllFjometagen261_FD_203171 | JGI IMG/M metagenome (GOLD analysis project Ga0307994, IMG submission 203171) | Marine microbial communities from Ellis Fjord, Antarctic Ocean - #261 | ecosystem: Environmental > Aquatic > Marine > Unclassified | place: Southern Ocean | collected 2014-11-02
ACTATCCGCTTTATATAAAAATGCAGGGCCCTAGTGAGTTTGGTGTTGTGGGAGACGCCACGCTTAAGGACTGGGACAGAACCGGAGACTTGCACCGGATTACGGTGCCGACACTCAGCGTAGGCGCCCAATACGATACTATGGATCCTGAGGGCATGAAGAGGATTGCGGATTCTGTACAAAACGGAACCTTCCTATATTGTCCAGAAGGGGGACACATGACGATGTATGATGACGCGGATCGCTATTTCAATGGCATTATAGCGTTTTTAAACACCCTCTAGGTCATCTAGTAATTCCGCTAATTCCGCACCTACGCGTGTGCCAATAGCAACGCCCATTCCACCTAATCGCGCAGCAACACTGATGCGCGAAGTCACCCTTTGAATAATAGGTTTTTTATTCGCGCCAAATGCCATTATCCCGGACCAGGCGTAGTCTATTTCTAGGTCCTTTCCGGGCGCAATAAAGTCGTGAATATCTTGCTGTAATTCGCTGAAGATGGTAGCGTTTATGCCTTGTTCTGTGGTGGTTTCTCCGGGAAGGTCTAACTGGCGACCGCCGCCTAAAAGCAATCTGTTACCCACGCCACGGAAATAGTGATAGCCTCCATGGTAATGAAAAGTCCCCTCTAAAGAAAAGCCCTCTACAGGTTTTGTTACCAGAACCATCCCCCTACCTGGCTGTAAGTCCAGATCAGGCAGAAGTGATTTCGAAAAAGCGTTCGTACAAAACGCAATTTGTTGCGCGGTTAAGGTGACTTTATCTGTTCCAACCTGAACGCTTAACTTTACTGAACTTGCAAGCTCTTCATGGCCCAGCACGGTGGTTTGGTTGTAGAAGTGGACTCCAGATTTCGCACATTTACGCTGAAAAGCACGAACCATTTTCCCGGTGTCTAAACTTCCTTCGAAGGAGTTTTTTATAAGTCCCTTAACCTTGTCTGTACGAAAACCTAAGTCTTTTATAGCAGGGGTTACATTTGAAAAAACATCGGCATTAAACAACGGCTTTAGCAGTTCGTTGAATCGATCTATTTGCTCATGAGTATGACCGTTAAAATCTAATTCAAAACCACCTTCAGGTTTGTAGCCTATTTCAGAATCACCGAGTAGATTACGGAGCTGTAAAGCACCCTTGTAGCGGCTTTCGATAAGCGACAACAAGCTGTCAGGAGAAGTGTTTTCAAGATTCTCAGCTAGTTCGCTGATGGACCCGAAACAAGCAAAACCAGCATTCTTTGTACTGGCGCCAGAGGGAAACAGGCCTCTTTCTATAATAGCTACAGAAGATTTCGGGTGTTTGATCTGATAGTGGAACGCTGTGGACATGCCCACAATACCGCCGCCAACCACAATTAAGTCGTGCGCAGAAAGTGTGCTTTTTTCCCAATAACTTAATGACATGGACCTCTTTTAGGATTGTAATCGTGACCCTCTCTGTAGATTCTCTACGCTAGAAATATACACCTCCTTTACCGAAGAAAAACGTAATAACGACGATGTTTCAACCATATGTTCTCTGCGAATCAGCATATTAATCAGGGTCGGTATTTTAAATTGCGCACAATTATCGAAACTTAATAAAACACCTTAGAGTGTAAATTATTAAAAATCGAAGAAACAGCATCGTGACAAAGATAATTAATGCATTGGCAAACAGAGCAGTAGTAAAAACCGCTCTGAAAAAAACCTAAGTTAAAACACTTAAAAGTATTAACAATTTAGCATAACAGTGTTTATAACTTTCATTTTTGTTAATTTGCCAACCAATAATCACCAAACCAAAAATGAGTTCTAAAACAACTATTGGAATCACAAGCTGTCTGTGTTTGCTTTTATTACTTGCTTATGCCTGTCAAAACGATAGCTCATACAAGGATGAATATATTTTGCTTTTAGAAGAAAAAATCTCGAAAAACACCGAGAATAGTAACCTAGAAGAGAACGTACACATACTATCTCGTGCTGAGGTTTTGCTTCAGGTTGACGGCATTATTGATTTTGCATGTGATGACAGATCCAAACTTATTGAAAGAAAGGTCATGCAAAATAATCGCTCGGATTGGTTTGTTTTACTAACCCTAAGAACGGATAGTATTGACTCTTTTGGATTTGACATTGAAAGAACATTGTTACTTAATGGTAAAGTTGAGAATGGAATATTTCAAATACTTGAATTAAATAAATTAATTGAAGCGTGCGAATAGAACAATTAACATGCTTAATCCTGATGGGTGTTATGATATCATGTGATGTCATTGTACCCCCTAATCCGTTATCTGGAAGATACTACGGCAACGACTCAATTTATTTTGTAGACAAGGATTTTGAAGATACGTTAGTTAGCCAAGAAGATATATTTCTGGACATACAGGATCTTGGTAATAACACATTTGACGTATTCAACAACAATGGATACTGGACTAGGAACGGAGAGTTAGTCGGTAACAAAATCAAAGTAAATATTAGCCCATTTGAAGGCCAATTTATAATCGACAATGATTCAATATTGTTTCAAGCCGCTTTTGAAGACGGGAACATTAAAGTGGAACACAACGCAATTTTAACGAGATGAAAAACAAAAGAGGATTTATTATAATTTTTGGATTTCTATCTCTATTGTCCATGGGACAAGGGACAGATACGATCTCGAATAACCAAAAGCGCCCGCCCGTACTAGACCTTTTGGGATCGAAAGGCTTAAATAAAACTCAGGCAGTTAATGGAAACTCAACAAATAGCAGAAGAAAAGCAGTAAACAAATCCAGAAAAACTGTTTCTAATAGTGCTCCGAAACAAAAAAGTATTTTAACAAGAGCTCTAGCACGTTTTGTTCCAAATGACCAGTTTAACATATCGGTTATCAAAAACGAGATTTTTGAATTGACTGAATTTGAGCAAGATAATCGCAGTTTACCTGGTGTTCTAGTTAATAATGAAAGCAATACAAAAACTACAGTCGAGCTGATTGAAGAGAGATTTGCCGTTCGTCTTGAAATCGATACAGCAGGTGTTCAAGGCGATATAGATTTTTTCGAGCGTTTAATGTATAACACTTTAGATTTAGATTTAGCCAAAGATAGGGTGGAGGTCAAAATCTGGAACTTCCCCTACGCCGAGATTAATCAAAAGAAAAAAAGCAGCCAGAAAGCCACGCCTCAAGGATCACCTAATGTGGCTCAAACTGAAGAGATTGTTCAAACTGAAGAAAAAACATCACTATTTATTGAATGGTGGTTTTGGGCAATTGTAGTGGGCTTATTGGCATTGTTGATTACCATAATACTTCTAGTCCGGAGAAAACCTAAAAATGACCTTGACGAGGATTTGATAATTGATAACAATGCTTTTAAAAAGATGTCACTTTCGGCTATGGATCGTGCGCCAATAAGTTTAAAAGTTAATGAATTTAAAAAGCTATTAATTGAATCTCCTGGGGCTGTTTCGTCCTTTATGGAAAACTTAATAGAAACTAACCAAGAAGATGCTTTAACTGTTTTCTCTTTTTTAGCCAAACCCTTTCCGGATCTTATTGGTCAACTTAAGCCCTTTATGTCTTACAGTGCTTACCTCACGCTTCTAAATAAAATTGATGAAGACATCGAGGAAAAAATAGATCCTGATACGAAAGACAAATTCCTTCTTACGTTTAATAATACTGTGCGTGCCATATCTAATGAAGAAAATTCAATAGAAAAAACTCCAGATCATAAGGTTTTTGGTTTCTTGGAGCAACTTAATGACATTCAGGTTTTCAAGTTGATAGAGAGAGATAAACCAGAGTTAGCCAGTGTTCTATTCGCTCAGCTACCGGATCATCGGAAATTGAAAATAATGGAATTACTTGACCACGTTCAGCGATCAGAAATTCTTCTTAAGCTTACCGATATGTCGAGACTGCCTTTGAGCGTTATAAAGGAAATAGGACAGAGATATGCTAAAAATGCTAAGGAAATGGCAGGCTTGTTTAATATAGATATCGATGGAATTGGCGCTATCATTAGCACTTTGGATGAGCTCGAAGAAAACAAGCAAAAAGAGTTACTGGAAACAATGCTTCAGAATGATCTTGATAAAGGTCAAATCGTAGAGCAAAAATTCATCGGGTTCTTCAACTTACACAAGCTAGATTCTGATATTATAAAAAACGCCTTGATGGATATTGAAACGCAAGACATACTTAATGCCTTGTACGGAGCCGACGAGGCCTCCAAAAAAGCCTTGCTTGATGCAAGGCCTCCTAGAGAACGCGAAATGATTAAATCAGAATTAGAGGCGGGTAATACGATCTCGACTAAAGAAAAGTCAGCAGCTCGAAAGAAAATATTAAATATGGTTCGAAAATTTGTTTAGTAGATACTTCTTATTACTGGTCTTTTTTATACCGTTGAACTCTCATGGTCAACTGGCGTTTACAACAGAAAAATCTGTTAAGCGTTTGGTAGATGGATTTAGTGAAGACTTTTCCCAGATAATTATTCCGGGAAACAGAATTTATGTTTTAAAACCTGACTACTCTATAGGGGTGAGCTCCTACGAGTCTGATCTCATTTACGAGGGGATTAGTCGGGTTGTTAGCGAGTCCAAATATAACCTGGTTGTTCAACCGTTTTTAAAAGATCATGTTGTGCGTAAGGTGTATTCATCGGATTCGTCATTTAGAATACAACACACGTCATACATGCAAGAGAACCACGCATCGATGAGATCTATAATTGATTCGTTGACTTCATATGGAATTGATCATTTTATTTCAACCACTATTCAAAGAAACGAACAAAATGGATTACACGTTTTAAATATAAAATTTGTTGACACACAAAGCCTTACTGTGAAATGGTCAAGAACCTACTACTCAGACCCACGATTTAAGGACAAAAACACGAGCACTCATTTAAATATTGGAATTCTAACCTCTAACCCCATACAAGCCGAGGTTTTTAGGGATTACGGCACTAACACTTCTGCTTCTTTGGTCGGACCTTACACGGACTTTGTGAGTTATCAAAACATATATTTTCAACTGGATCAAACAATTAACGATACTTGGGGCGCAAGCGTTTTTGTTGGACTATCAGGTATCTATCTGCCTGAAGGTTTTAAAGATACACTCCTGGGAAACAACTCTTTAAATATTGGTTTTATAGAATTAGGAACTGGTATTTATGGCAATTTTTGGCCCAAGAAAGATGCGTCGAAAAATTATTGGATTACACTTAAACAGCTTGCATCACTCGGAAAACCAACTGTAATAGACAATATCCTCAGTACTGAGTCTAGAGTAGAGGTTCATTTAACACCTACTCTTTCTCTTTTTGGGTCCTTAAAGTATTTTGGACCTGTAACACGATCAACACTTCAGTATAATGAAGGACTTAACTTTAATACCTACATGCTATGCTACGGCGTCTTTTTGTCCCTTTAGTCATTTCCTTGGCATGGAGTTCTTGCGTTCCTCTCGAGTATGTCGAGCCGGTGCGAAACACTTCTGCACGTAGGAGCAATGACTCTAGAGATTTTTATCACTCTAACTTATCTGATCCTATTCAGATTGCATACCAGAACGGAGCTTCGAAGGGAAGTGTATACTATAATATTGACGACCCTTATTTAGATATCGAGCTGCAAGGGAGAAATAGTCACTCATCCATGTCAACGGGTGAAATGGTTAGTAAAAAAGATATGATTCTTTGCATTGACTTTTACGTATCAGCCCAAAAGGCAATAATCAAGGACGATCTAAACCAAGCCAACATTGAAATTAGTAAGGCTCTAGAATTGATTGAAATTCAACCGTTCTATGATCTTAAAGGCTCATTATATTATTTATCTGGAGACACCGCGTCAGCAGATTATTATTGGAATTACTTAAAATAACTACTAGACCATGAAATTTTCCGTTGCTACATTATTGAGTTATATGCTCTCCTTGTCCGTTCTAATGATAGGCTCCCTCGATACTATCGGGGCTATCGGCTTTTCTGAAATTATTCCCAAGTTTTTACAAATACCTTTTTTAGATTTCCCTAGCTTGTTTGTTGTTCTTGGTGGTGTGTTAACAGGTTTATTTATCATGTACCCAACGCCAACCGTATTAAATGCGGTAGCCACACTCAGACACGTATTCTCTCATTATAATTCTAAAACGGATATGATTGAGGGCCAGATTAAAAGAATTTTAGAGTTTAGGTCGGAATACGCCGCAGATAAAAATGGCTTTGTTGAAAGAGTTAAATCCAAAACATCGGATGTTACAACGCGCTATATGTTCGACCTAGTAAGCACGAACTATTCCACCAGAGAAATGCGTGATATGGCCGAGCTTTATTTAGATAAACGTCTTACGATGGAACATCAGAAGGCTGATGTTTTACAGATGATGGCCTCAACAGCACCAGCATTTGGTATGTTCGGGACTATTTTAGGTTTAATTATGATGCTTAAGGATTTGAGTGATCCCGCTTCGGTAGGAGTGGGTCTGTCTTTGGCGCTTTTAACTACACTCTACGGTGTAGCGTTTGCCAATTTAGTTTTTGCGCCGATGGCTAAAAAAATAAAGCACAACATGGGAATTGTAGAGACTCAAGAAGCTGTGACGATCGAAGGTATAATACTTATTAAAGAGGGTAAGTCCGAATTGATGATTAAGGATCAGTTATATTCTATCATAGGTAAAGGAGGCGAAGAGTAGTCTATTATGAAAAAACGTAAGACAAGGTTTCAAGAAGAAGAAGGGGGTGGAGACGCCTGGCTTGCCACTTATGGCGACATGATTACATTGTTGATGTGCTTCTTTGTTATTTTTTTCTCGGTTTCAGATGTTAACGTAGCCTTGTTTGAAGAGATGAAAAACGGCTTTAAAAGTGATGTTACCAATACTGAGTCGAATTCACCAATATCAATGTTGGCGCAGCGACTTGACAGTATATATGACAATCCAGAAGACGACAACCCGGAGGTTGATGTTGAGTTAATGATGCGAGGTATTAATATAACCTTAGGAAGTAATCGTCTTTTTAAAAGTGGAGATGCTACGTTAAGCCGAAAAGGTCAAGCGTTAATAGCAGAAGTCACAGGTACCCTGACCGAGATAGTGGGCCAATATCATTTGACGATGGATGTTGAAGGCCATACAGATGACGTGCCTATTAGAACGTATCGATTCCCGTCAAATTGGGAACTTTCTGCTTCAAGAGCCGCTAATGTTGTTAGAAAAATGACTGATTTAGGGATTCCGAAAGAACAAAGCCGTGCAATTGGTTTTGCGGATATGCGCCCGATTTTAGAGCCAAAGGATAGTACAGGGGCTCTGGTAAAAGGAGCACGAGAGAAAAACCGTAGAGTAGAAATAATCATACACTACTAATTTGGAAATAGGTTGAATAACTATAAACTACATATTTTATCGTTACTGCTAACTATTGGCTTTTTTGCCAACGGTCAGACAACGCTACCTGTAGATGACGTCAATTCAAGCTATGATCAATGTTGGGACGGTAGCACCCTGACTCTTTCTGGAAACACAACATCTAGTGACATTTCATATCAATGGTATGTAAGCAGTGTTTCTGCTGGAGCGGGCTTTGCAAAATATACAGGATCTGGTAACACAAGTGCGTCTTTAGTTATTTCTAGTAATTCAGTTACCAGGCATTACCGTCGTTCGAGAATCTATTCAAGTGGAAGTACTACAGATTCTAATATTGTCGTTATAACAGTTCGCGCGATACCTACCATTTCAGGGACGCTTTCAGTTTGTAAGGGACTCACTAGATCCTTAACGGGTAGCGGTGTATCGGGAACTTGGATTAGTGGCGATACAGATAAATTAACAATATCCTCTTCGGGAGTAGTTACGGGAGTAAGTAATGGAACCACAACGGTTACATACACAGATGAAAATTCCTGTAGTGTTTCTGAAAACTTTACTGTAAATAGCCTTCCGATCGTTAGTGGGGGAGCTGACCTGTCTATTTGTTCGGGCGGTTCAGTTTCTTTGTCCGCAACTGTTGGTGTGGGTACCTCGTTTAGCTGGAACAATAGCGTTCAAAATAATGTAGCTTTTTCTCCCTCCTCCACAAATACTTATACCGTAGTTGGTGTAGATGGTAATGGCTGTATTGCTACAGATGAGGTTCAGGTAACGGTTTTGCCATTACCAACGATAACGGGTGGTTCAACGGTATGTGTTGATCTTACTATTACCCTCACAGGTTCAGGCTCTCCGTCTACTTCTACACCGTGGGAATCAAGTGTTCCCGGAGTTGCTACGGTTAGCTCTAATGGTTTAGTAAAAGGAGTTTCCTCAGGTACAACGATCATTACCTATACTGATATTAATGGTTGTGAAAAAACACATAATGTCACCGTCTACGGTTTGCCGGCGGTCAATGCCGGTACAGGATTTTCAGCATGTGAAGGAAGTCAAATCAGCCTTTCTGGAGGTGGAGCTAATTCATACACTTGGGATAATGGTGTAACAAATGGCACATTGTTCACACCAACGGTTACATCTACTTATACCGTCACGGGAACTAATTCAAATAACTGTTCAAATACTGATCAAATAACGGTAACGGTTAATCCAGTCCCAACTATTTCTGGTTTAACGACTGTATGTGAAGGAGGGGATATTAGCCTTACTGCTGATATTGCAGGTGGTACATGGGACAGTGATGATGATGGCATTTTAACAGTAGGTAATTCAGGCGTTGTCGCTGGTGTGGGTAACGGAACGACAAATGTTACCTATACGATGTCAACGGGCTGTAAGGATACTTATAGTATCACAGTTTATGCAAAGCCTGTAATCTCAGGATCATTAACAGCTACTGCCAGAGGTTCTTTAGTAACACTCACTGCTACAGGAACCGCATTTGGTTCAAACGGGTGGACTTCGAGTAATACGGCGACCGCTACGGTGAGTGCTTCAGGTGTTGTTGATCCATTATCACAGGGTCAAACGACGATTACCTTCACTAATAGTAACGGTTGCTCTGTTGATGAAGACTTTACAGTATCTATGGCGCCTTCTATTACTTCATTGGTTAATACGGTTTGTTTGAACGAAAACTTAACCCTAATAGCATCTCCTTCCGGAGGGACCTGGTCTGTTACGAATGCTACGGGTACAGGAAGTATTTCCGCTAATGGAGTTTTCACAGGTTCTTCTGCGGGAAGTGTTAATGCAGTTTATACTTTAAACGGTTCCCCAGCAACGTTTACGGTCACTGTTAGTGCTTTGCCATCGGCACCTGCTGCCACTTCATCGGTTGCTTATTGTAAGAATGATGTTGCTGTTGCATTGAGTGCTACGGCATCAGGCGGCCATACGTTGGTATGGTATGATACGGATGGTACGACGGTATTGAGTGCAGCACCAACGCCATTGACCTCGAGTGTAGGAACTACGGTTTATTATGTTGCTCAGGAGAATACTACGACGGGATGTGAGGGAGCTCAGACATCAGTTACCGTTACCGTTAATGCTTTGCCTGTAGCACCAACAGCGCCGACGACTATTGATTATTGTGAGAATGCTGTTGCTGTTGCATTGAGTGCGACGGCTACTGCTGGCCATACGCTGGTGTGGTATGGGACGAACGGCACTACTGTTTTGTCTTCTGCACCTACGCCATCGACGTCTACTGCGGCAAGTACGATTTATTATGTTGCTCAGGAGAATACGTTGACGGGATGTGAAGGTCCTCAGACAGCGATTACGGTCACCGTTAGTGCAACACCTTTGGCACCTACGGTTAGTGATGTGTCTTATTGTAAGGATGTTGTTGCTACTGCGTTGACGGCTACTGCTGGATCTGGCAATACGTTGGTATGGTATGATGGATCTCAGGGTTCGCTGCCTTCGGCACCGACTCCTTCGACATCTAGTATAGGTTCTACGACGTATTATGTTGCTCAGAAGACGGCCTCTGGTTGTGAGGGAGCGAAGTCTTTAATTACGGTCACTGTTAGTGCTTTGCCATCGGCACCTGCTGCCACTTCATCGGTTGCTTATTGTAAGAATGATGTTGCTGTTGCATTGAGTGCTACGGCATCAGGCGGCCATACGTTGGTATGGTATGA
>Ga0307994_1002594_pt1 | contig 10084 bp, 2 predicted proteins | sample EllFjometagen261_FD_203171 | JGI IMG/M metagenome (GOLD analysis project Ga0307994, IMG submission 203171) | Marine microbial communities from Ellis Fjord, Antarctic Ocean - #261 | ecosystem: Environmental > Aquatic > Marine > Unclassified | place: Southern Ocean | collected 2014-11-02
CAGAAGAATATTGCTTCTCCAGTTGGATATGATCCTACAACAGGCATCTGTACTAGTACACAGAAGACTGATAAGAATATCTATGGCTTAACTTTAGGCACTACTTATGAGTGGGAGTTAAATTATGGTACTGTTTTACTGGTGCTACTGGATGGGCTGCTGGTCCAAACTTCACTACATTAGGTGAGTGTCCAAATATTGGTAACTTCACTGCTTATGGTGCAAATGCAACTAAAGCAACTTTTGCTTGGGATGATTCAAATGGTTCTTATGAGTTTGTAAGAATTAAGATGAGAGTAGATTCGTTATCGAATGTACAATTATCAGATTGGTTCCAAGTAGGTGGATTTGGAGTAACTTATGGTACATTCACTAAAGATAAGAATGGTTTAGTTGCTGGTGAGACGTATAGAGCTCAAGCTAGAACATGGTGTAATCCTAACGGAGGAGCATATAATTCTTTAGCTTGGACTTCACTTGCTACTTGGACTCAACAAACTTCTGTTAGAATCGAGGGAGGTACTGCAATTGCTAACTAAGATGTTTACCCTAACCCATCAAAAGACATTTTTAACATTAGCTTTACAAGTGAAGATATTCAGGACTTAAGAGTTAAAGTACTTAATGTAATAGGAGAGGAGATTGTAAATTATAACTTAGAGCAGTTTATTGGCGAGTACACCAAACAGATTGACCTTTCCAATAATGCTAAAGGAATTTACTTCTTAGAAATTACAACTAATAATGGAATTATTAATCAAAAATTAATAAAACCATAAATTGAAATATCATAATAAATAAGATTATTTATTATAAATATCTAGTTTTTTGTATTTTAGTTCTATTTATAGGAAGTTTTAATGTATCAGTAGTAATACGGATTGAATTATAAAATTAATTTATTATCTTTACATACAAAGTCAAATTTTGAAGCAAATTATATTAATATGACACTTCTAAGCTTAGCTTATTTAATTATTTTGGTAATATGAAGAAGATATTACTTTTCACGAGCATTTTGTTTTTAACTATTACAACTAGTTTGTTTGCTCAACATCCTACTGCTTTGGTTGCCTCAAATGCTACTTCAACCTCTGTTGATCTCAGCTGGGACGCCTCAGCCTGTGGAACAAGCGTTAATTTAAGGTATAGAGAAGTTGGCGGGGTATGGAGTCCTAATATCACTAACGTAATATCACCTTATCTGTTAACAGGATTGTTTTCTAATACTGATTATGAGTGGACAGTTCAATGTCTGGGTATTAGTGGATGGCAAGCTAATGAATCATTTACAACAGCTATAGTAGTGCCTACAATCTCAAGCATATCTATTGGGCCTCCAATATTGTGTTTTGGAGGGGTTACAAATATCCAAATTAATATAAATCAAACTACACCACCTACATCATATTCTTGCATTGTGGGATATTATATTGGTTCTTATTTTGTTTCTTTTGTTAGCACAAATATTACTACGTCTAATAGTTTTGCATTAGATTTATTGGCTGGTGATTATTGTACGCGATTAGTTGATTCAGCTGCATATTATATTGGAAATGGTGGAAGTAGTAGCGGGACTAGTACAGTTGGAATTTATGATGAATGGTGCCCAATTACTATTTCTGAGCCTACTCAATTAGTAGCTTCTACTTCTGTTGTTGCTAGTAATTTATGTGCAGGAGATTGTATTGCGGCTGAAGACTTATTAATTTCTGGAGGTACAGGACCTTATTCATTTACAGTAAATGGAGGGTCATCTCAAAATTTAGCTATTGGCGTTTCAACTTATTCATTTACTAGTCTTTGTGCAGGGCTAAATGATATTGTAGTTACAGATGCAGATGGTTGCTTAACTTCACCTTCAATTACTAGTTTTATAATTGCACCTATTCCACTTATTGTGCCTGCAGGAACAATTACTGATTTTAATGGATACCATGTTTCTTGTAATGGTGGGTCAGATGGAATGATAACAGCTGTAGCTACCGGTGGGGCAGGAATTTTCACCTATTCAAAAGATGGGGTTAATTTCCAATCTAGTGCTACTTTTTCTAGCTTATCAGCAGGAACATATACAATAACTTATATTGATGCAAATAGCTGTACTACTACAGAACAGTTAACATTAATAGAGCCTCCAGTCTTAGTAGGTACTACAAGCATAACGCAAGTTGTTGATTGTTTTGGTTCTAGCACAGGAGAAATTACTTTTACAGTTAATCCTGCTCAGCCTGGTGTTCCTCCATATCAATATTCAATTGATGCTGGAGTAAATTTTCAATCGTCACATGTTTTTAGTAATCTTCCTGGTAATCTTACCTATAATGTAATGATTGAGGATGATAATGGTTGCCAATATATTTCAACTATCTATTTGACTGAACCTGCTGCTGGTACTGGTTCAACTACAATAACGGATTGTAATTCTTATACATGGTCAGTGAATGGAAGTACTTACACAACAAGTGGAACTTATACAGATGTTAATACCAATGCTGCTGGATGTACTCATACAGATACATTAGTGCTTACGATTAATAATAGTACATCAAACAGTACTCCAATAACAGATTGTGATACTTATACATGGTCGGTTAATGGAACTACATACGATACAGGTGGAACCTATACAGATGTTAGTACGAATTCTGCTGGATGTACTCATACAGAAACATTAATGCTTACGATTAATAATTATAATATCAATATAATTGATACAGCCTGTGGAGAGTTTTTGTGGAATGGAGTGATTTATGATACTAATGGAATATATACAAATGTATTTACTGATATTAATGGTTGTGATAGTACGGTTAATTTGACTTTAAAGATTTTTGAAGATAGCTCTGTAACTGTAATTGATTCAGAATGTGATAGTGCTCAATGGAATGGAATTTGGTACTATAATGATACGATCGTTACAACAACAGGTTTAACTACTACCAATAATTTTGGAGGAACAACTGTAACGAGCAGTGGAAAAGAAGGTAATATTTGGTATTTTGGAACAAATTCAGGTATTGATTTTAATAGTGGTAGTGCTGTTGCAATAACAGATGGTGCTTTAAATACTTTTGAAGGTTGTGCTACTATTTGCGATTACAATGGAGGTTTACTTTTTTATACAGATGGTATAACCGTATATAATAAAAATCATAATGTAATGCAGAATGGCACTAATCTAGCAGGCAATTCTAGCAGTACTCAATCTGCAATAATCATAAAGCAACCTGGAAGTAATTCTATTTATTATCTTTTTACAGTTGATTTTAGATTTGGTACACTTGATTGTAGATATTCTGAGATTGATATTAATCTTGATAATGGATTAGGGGGTATTGTTCCTTCAACTAAGAATACTCTTGTACTAAATCCTTCTTGTGAAAAGATTACTGCAATTCAACATCAGAACGGTATTGATTATTGGATTATTGCTCATGAGTTTGGTTCAAATAATTTTTATAGTTATTTATTAAGCAGTGCTGGATTAGGCGCTGGAATTCCCTATGCCTCTGGTTCATCAGTAAGTTTATCTGCTAATTCAATAGGTTATTTAAGAGCTTCAGCTGATGGTTCACGTTTAGCTTCAGCTAGAAGTGAGGGAAATGTAGAGTTATTTAATTTTAATAAGACTACAGGATCAATTACTTTTGAGATGATACTACTTACTTATTCTGGAGTACCTCAATCATTTTATGGTTTAGAATTTTCTCCAAATAGCAATCTGTTATATATTTCCAATGTAGACCATGCAAATGCTGATTTATATCAATTTAACCTAGCTGCTGGTTCTCAGGCAGATATTCTCAATTCTCAAACTACATTAGGAGTTATGCCTGGACAAGGAGGTGCACTGCAGTTAGCTCCAGATGGAAAAATATATAATGCTCAATACGGTACTGGTAATAATTATCTTGGTGAAATTAGTAATCCAGATATAGTTGGGGTTGGATGTAATTATCTTCCAAACTCGTTTTATCTTGCTGGTAAAACGTCAGGAGCTGGCCTACCCACTTTTTATAATTCTATATCTATTTCTTCACCAGCTGGTTGTGATAGTGTAGCTACTGCTATTATAACTATTAAGAATAGTACTTCAAGTACAGATACACAAGTACAGTGTGATAGCTTTACTTGGGCTTTAAATGGACAAACCTATTATACTTCACAAATAGATACAATACAATCAATTAATTTAGATGGATGTCAGCATATTGACAGCTTAGACCTAACAATCAATTATAGTACTTCTAATCTAGATACTCGCCCCGTATGTGATAGTTATTTCTGGCCAGTTGACGGTAATTCTTATACAACAAGCGGCTTGTATATTTCATCATCAACTAATATTGATGGATGTCTACATACAGATAGTTTAGATTTAACAGTCATTTATAGCTCCTCTACATATACAGCTGTTATAGAATGTGACATTTATACATGGTCAGTAACATCCCAGCCATATACATCAAGCGGGTTATATGTTGCGACTTCTACAAATGCTGCCGGATGTTTACATACTGATAGTTTAGATTTAAGTATATTAAATAGCACTACAAGTATAGATAATGTTGGTTCACATTGTGATAGTTTTACTTGGTCTTTAAATGGGCAAACTTATTATGCTTCACAAATTGATACTGTTCATTCAATAAATGCTGATGGGTGTCAGCATATTGACAGCTTAGATTTAACAATATACCCATTAATTAATGTTACCGCTAATATAGTTGATGAGTTATGTTTGGATTATTCTGATGGATCAATAATATTAAATGTTATTGGAGGTTTTGGATCATTTTCTTATAGTTGGACTGGGCCTAATTCTTTTAGTTCAACAACAAGAGATGTTTTCAATTTATTTCCAGGTGTATATGACTTAACTATTACTGATATATCAAGTCTTTGTATTAAGGATACCAGCTTTGTGATTGGAGCTGGATTTGATATGCAATTAACTACATCCTCAAATGATATTAGCTGTTTTGGTTTTGCTGATGGTGCAATTGATATTAGCCCAATCAACTTAATATCTCCTGTTTATAATTGGTCAGATATTACTTCATCAATTGAAGATAGAAATAATTTATCTCCAGGAGTTTATTATTTGCAAATTGATGACAATAACTGTTTTGTAAGAGATACATTTAATATAACTCAACCTGACAGTTTATTCTTGATTGCCACGCAAACTAATACAACATGTGCTAATAATACATTCGGATTTATTTCAGTACAAGTAAGTGGTGGTATTCCTTCTTATTCTTATTACTGGAGTAATTGGATAAATATTCCTATGAATGATGGGCTGCCTCCAGGAATATATGATTTAGATATTATTGATTCTAATGGATGTCTCCTGGAAAAAACTTTTGAAATATCTCCTTATACAGTAGATATTAGTTCAATAGTAGATAATGTTGCTTGTTATGGAGATAGTACCGCATCAATTGATTTGTCAGTAAGTGGGGGTTTTCAGACATATTCTTATTTATGGTCTGATAATTCTATTAATCAAGATATATATAATCTTCCTGAGGGAAATATCTCATGTATAGTTACTGATTATTTAGGCTGTGAATCGATTACAATTTTTAATATAACTCAAGAAAATGAAATATTTTCAACTCCTGTTGTGAGTAGTGTTAGTTGTTTTGGTGGGAATGATGGAAGTGTTATTTTAAATATTGTTGGGGGAGTTAGTATGTATAATATAAATTGGAATAATGTAGATGAGAATAATCTAAGTGAAGGTAGTTACCCTTATAAAATTACTGATGCAAACGGATGTATTCTTCAAGACACTGTTTATATTCCTCAGGAAGATTCGTTAGTTTTAGATATAATAGTTATTGATTTACAATGTAATGGTGATCCAACAGGTAAAATAGATGTTTCTATAGTATCTGGAGGAGTAGGACCTTTTTATTATTCATGGTTAGGTCCAAATTCATTTGTCTCAAACCAATACATTATAAATAATTTGTATGCCGGACTTTATGATTTAACTGTTACTGATGATAGTAACTGTAATGTGCTCTATCAGATATCAGTTACTCAACCTGTGGCTGTTTCTCAAGATATTGACTTTGAATTATCTAATTATTCAACTTTTGGTATTTCATGTAAAAATGGTAGTGATGGTTGGATTAGTGCTACTCCAACAGGAGGTTATATTCCTTATAGTTTTGATTGGACAGGGCCTGGTAGTCCTTATTCAGATAATCAAAGTATTACAGATTTATCTGAAGGTTTATATAGTGTAGTAGTGACAAATGGGTTAGGATGTGAAGAGCAGTTTACGTTTCCAATAAATGACCCTGAAGATGCTATAAGTGGGGTTGTAAGTTCTTTATATGATTATAATGGATATGATATAAGTTGTTACGGGTTTAATGATGGAGGGATTTTAGTTGAGCCGAATGGGGGCGTATCACCATATACATATGTTTGGGATAATGTACAGACATTAAATCCACTCGCATTTCAAGAGTCAGGCCTTCACTTGCTTACTATGTATGATAATAATGGTTGTCCATGGGAAAGTTTTATTGTTTTAAATCAACCAGATGACTTAATTTGGAATACCAATATGTTCCCAGATACTTGTGAAAGAGAGGTTGGGAAAATTATTATAGATGTCAATGGAGGTATTCTTCCTTATAACTATTTATGGAGTGATTCTCAAAACTCTGCAGTTGCTACTCAATTATTTGAAGGTGAATATAGTGTTGAGGTTATAGATAAAAATGGTTGTCAGATATTTGATACGGTTTCTGTGTCTAATCTTATTTCACCTAATATGAATTTTGCTATAATGTCAGATTATGAAAGGCTTTATAAGCAACTTAAAGATCCTATTATTTTTATTGATATGACTGAACTCACTTGGCAAAATGCATTATACTGGGATTGGGATTTTGGAGATGGAACTTACGGGACTGATTCAATTGCATTTCATTCTTATCAAGAAATTGGAGAATATGATGTTTTGCTTACAGTAACTACTGATTATAATTGTATTGACACATTAAGAAAGAAAGTTGTAATAGAAGAATATGAGTTATTTATACCAAATGCCTTTACACCTAATTCACTTGATGATAATATTAATGATGAATTTAGGCCCTATGGTATTGGTATTGATAAGTTTAGAATGAAGATCTATTCTAGATGGGATGGATTGATATATACTACAGATGATATAGAGGTTGGTTGGAATGGAAAATTTGAAAATACAGGCAATGAAGTTCAATTAGGAGTTTATGTGTATTACATTGAAACAAAAGATGTTTTTGGTGCAATACATAAATATGAAGGTCAGGTAACATTAATTAGGTAAATAATCAAAATCACTATAAAAGACTAATAGTTCAATGCCAATAAATTATTAAAATAACTCAATAATCAAAACCAATTATTATGATATCTTTTTTGAATAAATTAATTATTACTTTTATTATTATTATTATTATTAGTGTTGGACAAGTATTTTCACACTCAGTTCAAGTGCAGTATTGTGTAAGTTGTAGTGGGGATTTACGAATTTGGCTTGAACATTGGCATGGTAATTCAGATCCAAATTCAACGACTATGACTATTAGTGTGACTGTTAATGGAACTACTTCTACGATAACTTCAGTTCCTGGAGGAGCAGTAACGGGTATGACTTCAGGATCTCTTCCTGGGTGCTCTACACCAATAACTTATGCGGCAGGTTGTCCTAGTGAAGAAAATACATATAATGATTGGGTATATTATGACTTTCCCGGCTTACCAGCAAATATTCCGCTTTCTTTTACTATTATAAGTGGTAATACTGTGTTTACTGAGGATTGTTGTTCTCCTTGTATGTATCCGTTAATTGTAAATTTTACTGTTCCATCAGGAGTTACAAATGTCGATGATCAAAACATCTGTTATGGAAATATGACGAATCCTGTAATTTTTAATAATAATGCGACATGGACAAATAGTAACCCTTCAATTGGACTGCCAGCTTCAGGAAGTGGAACTATTCCATCATTTTCTCCTTCAGGTTTATCAGGAACAACAGCACTTATAAACTTTGTTTCTTCTTGTGGATCGGGAACTTTTGATTATATTATTCAAACAACCTCAAATATAGATGATCAAGACATTTGTGTTGAAAATATGACTGATCCTATTATTTTTGATAATAATGCAACTTGGACAAATAGTAATCCTTCAATTGGACTACCGGCTTCAGGGAGTGGTACTATTCCATCATTTTCTACTACTGGTTTAGCAGGAACAACAGCATTAATTAACTATAATTCATTTTGTGCAACAGGATCTTTTAATTATACTATTGCCCCAACAATCTTAACAAGTAGCCTTATAAGTGACTATAATGGAAATAATGTTAGTTGTTTTGGAGCTGATGATGGAAGCGTTGATATGAATATTTCTGGTGGTTTTCCGCCTTTTACATATAATTGGAATAATGGTGAAGTGTCAGAAGATTTAAATAATTTAATTGCAAGTAGTTATTCCGTTATAATCACAGATATAAATGGGTGTAAAGCATTTGATACAATTGTCCTAACTGAACCGATACCTTTACAGGCATCGATTCAGTCTTCAAATAATTTCAATGGATTTGATGTCTCTTGTTTTAATTTTGCTGATGGGGCAATAAATTTAAATGTTAGTGGTTCAGTACCACCTTATACCTATTTATGGAATACTCTCGATACATCAACTAGTCTTATAAATATTGGTGCTGGAAATTATCATGTAGATATTGTGCATAATAATGGGTGTATAGATTCCCTAGATATTTCACTTTCAGAACCGACTCCTTTTCAAACAACAATAATTCTTTCAGATATTAATGGTTATAATATTTGTAATGATGGTCAAGATGGTTTTATTGATTTAACGGTTAGTGGATCTGTACCTCTTTATAGTTATGTTTGGAATAATGGAGATACAACAGAGGATTTAGGTAATTTAGGAGCGGGATCTTATTATTATACTGTTACAGATCAAAATGGGTGTATTACTACAGATACTATTGAAATAACTGAGCCTATTTTAAATATACAAGAAAGTGTAACAGATGTGAGTTGTTTTGGAGGTATTAATGGTTCAGTTTTAGTTAGCGTGAGTGGAAGTACTGCTCCATATTATATTTTTTGGGATAATAATATAAATACTAGCTTGTTGTCTGCAGGCACTTATAGTTATCAAATTATTGATTCAATTGGATGTAGTTACAATGATTCATTAATTGTTTCTGATCCAGATTCATTTGTGGTTATTGAGAATATAACTAATGTAAGTTGTTATGGCTTTAATGATGGAGAGATTGTATTAGATGTAACTGGTGCAACTCCACCATATATAGTGGATTGGTTTGGTTTTTCTACAATAAATATGAGTGCAGGGACATATAATTTTACAATTTTAGATTCCAATAATTGTGCTTATAGTGAGATAGCAATAGTAAGTGAGCCAAACCAAATTGGTGTTCTTAATCAAGTTGTTGATCCTTCATGTGGAAATACAAATGACGGTTCTGTTAGTTTATTAATTTCAGGAGGTACACCGGTTTATTATGTTGATTGGGGTGTAAATAATCCAAATTCATTAGCTATAGGAACTTATGAGTTCGTAATTATTGATGACAATAATTGTCTTGATTCAAATTCAGTTACTTTAATTGCAGAAAGTAATATTCAGGTAATAGCGGATGTAACTGAAATAAGTTGTAACAGTTTTTGTGATGGAGCAATTGACTTGCAAATTAATGGGGGGGTAGCGCCATATATTGTAGACTGGTTTGGTTTAAATTCAGCAGCCTTATGTGAAGGTCTTGTCTCTTATAATCTTATAGATGCTGTTGGATGCTCTTATTCTGAGAGCTTTCTGATGGTGCCACCTGATTCCGTCGAGCTTATAATAAATCAAATTGGTATGCAATTAGAGGCTAACGCTAGCGGTGGAATTTCGCCTTATTCTTATGAGTGGTTTAATGATCTAGGTTCTTTAATTAATAATCAGAATGTGAATATTACTTCTAATGGCAATTATTATTGTATTGCTATTGATGCTAATC
>Ga0307994_1002596_pt1 | contig 10080 bp, 8 predicted proteins | sample EllFjometagen261_FD_203171 | JGI IMG/M metagenome (GOLD analysis project Ga0307994, IMG submission 203171) | Marine microbial communities from Ellis Fjord, Antarctic Ocean - #261 | ecosystem: Environmental > Aquatic > Marine > Unclassified | place: Southern Ocean | collected 2014-11-02
TATATGCAAAACAAGACGTAGCTTAGTAACATTAATTATGTCCAACCATCTTAAGTTTTTGACATCCTCCCCGCCCTGAAGGAATCGGTTTTACGCATTAATGAATAAAAAAGCCCCGTTAGTTAATAACTAACGGGGCTTTTTGTTGAGCGTTATAAAGCGGCTAAATTAAGCGACTTTTAATTCACTTTGTGGAGTGGCTTCAAGTGCTGCAATTCGCTCTTCGATTGGCGGATGAGACATGAACAACTTACCGAACTTGCTGTCACCTGCTGAGATACCAAACGCAGCGATTTGATCCGGTAGCTCACCCGGTTGCATCGTTTGTAGACGCTTCAATGCAGCGACCATGTTCTCTTTACCAGCTAAGTAAGCCCCACCATTATCCGCATGGAATTCACGTTTACGTGAGAACCACATTGAGATCATGCTTGCTAGGATTCCGAATAGAATCTGCGCCACGATATCAACAATAATGAACGTCCAGCTGTGACCCGATTCTTCGTTTTTAAGCACGACACGGTCAACAATGTACGCCACAATTTTTGCAAAGAAGATAACGAAGGTGTTTAACACACCTTGTAATAAAGCCATTGTAACCATGTCACCGTTTGCAACGTGCGCGACTTCGTGACCTAAAACGGCCTCAACTTCATTTTGACGCATGCTACGCATCAAGCCCGTAGACACCGCAACTAAAGAGTTGTTTTTAGTCATACCGGTTGCAAATGCATTGGGCTGTGGCGAGTCATAAATCGCTACTTGTGGGCTTTTAATACCGGCTTTTGCCGCTTGAGCTGCAACCGTATCCACTAACCATTTCTCGTCTGCGTTGCGCGGAGTTTCAATAACTTTTGCGCCCGTTGACATTTTTGCTAGCCACTTTGACATTGCCAAAGAGACAAATGATCCGGCAAAACCGATGATCAATGCAAACATAAATAAGTTACCTAGGTTAAGGCTGGTGCCTTCCATGTAACTGCCAACACCTAAGATGTTGATTGCCAGCATTGCAACAGCAATAACGGCCATGTTTGTTAATAAAAATAAACCAATTCGTTTCATTACGTTCTCCTTGTGAAGGTAATAAGTGATTCTTACGAATACACTATAAGGTTTTTTTATGACCTTTCAAGTGTTATTTAATCATCTATATAACTATTTTTTAAAATCGACAGGCCTGCTTAGTTTTAAGGCGTTGCAGGCTTAATCTTCTCTTAATTATTGCGTTTAATTTTAAAGACTTAACTTTGTTTTTTATTGCTTAAGTTAAACGTTCAACTTAATCGTTCAACTTGGCTTTTAACATTTGGTTTACTTGGCCTGGGTTGGCTTGACCGCCTGAGGCTTTCATAATCTGCCCTACAAAATAGCCCATCATTTTCTCTTGTCCGCCTTTGTAGGCTTCAACTTGTGATGGGTTATTGGCTAAGACTTCGTCTACTAAGGCTTCAATTGCGCCCGTGTCAGTAATCTGTTTTAAGCCTTTGCTTTCAATGATCTCGTCCGCAGAGCCTTCGCCATTCCACATGGCTTCAAATACCTGTTTAGCAATTTTACCAGAGATGGTGTTATCCATAATTCGCTGCAGCATGCCAGCTAATTGTTCAGCGGTAATTGGGGCGTCTAAAACACTTAAACCGTCTTTATTTAACGCGGCGGCAAACCCAGAGGTCATCCAGTTTGAACATAACTTAGCGTCTTTACCGTCGGTTTTAGCCACCAGCGCTTCAAAGAACTCAGCCATATCACGCGAAGCGGTAAGTACCCCAGCATCGTAATCGTTTAATCCAAACTCGGCCACGTAACGAGCACGTTTAACATCAGGCAGTTCAGGCATAGTGGCTCTTACCGCTTCAATGTCTTCTTCGGTAATAATCACCGGCAACAAATCTGGGCATGGAAAGTAACGGTAGTCGTTGGCTTCTTCTTTTGAACGCATGGAACGCGTAGTATTCTTTTCAGAGTCATACAAACGAGTTTCTTGCGTAATGGTGCCGCCGCCTTCAATAATGTCGATTTGGCGCTCTATCTCAAACTCAATCGCTTTTTCAATAAACTTAAAGGAGTTAATGTTCTTTAACTCGGTACGCGTACCTAATGGATCACCCGGTTTACGAATTGAGACGTTTGAATCGACACGGAACGACCCTTCTTGCATGTTGCCGTCACAAATACCTAAGTATTGAACCAGTTCATGCATTTTTTTGGCATAGATAACGGCCTCTTGTGCCGATGACATATCTGGATCAGACACAATCTCTAATAACGGTGTGCCTGCACGGTTCAAATCGATTCCGCTCATTCCCGGCACGATACCGTGATTGGATTTACCGGCATCTTCTTCTAAATGCGCACGAGTAACACCGATGACTTTCTTGACGCCATCCATTTCTATCTCTAAGGTACCCTGCCCTACAATCGGTAGATCCAATTGCGTAGTTTGGTAGCCTTTTGGTAAATCTGGGTAAAAATAGTTTTTACGATCAAACACCGATTTACGACCGATTTCAGCGTTTAACGCTAAGCCTAAAGCAATCGATTTGTTAATAACCGCTAGGTTCAAAACCGGCAAGGTGCCTGGCATACCTAAGTCGATATTACTGGCTTGCGTATTCGGTTCTGCGCCATAAGCGATCGACGAGCCTGAAAATATTTTGGTTTTGGTGGTTAACTGAGCATGAATCTCTAACCCTATTACAACTTCCCAATTCATTTGATTCTGCGCTCCTGCTTACTGATATTGCGCTGGCGTTTTGGTATGCCAGTCGGTGACTTGTTGATACTGATGCGCAATATTCAACAATTTCGCTTCACTAAAATACGGCCCTACAATGTGTAGACCCACAGGACGCTGATTAACAAACCCAGCCGGTACAGAAATACCTGGCAGGCCTGCTAAGTTCACAGGAATAGTGTATAAATCGGCTAGATACATACTGGTTGGATCGTCGGTTTTTTCACCAATGTTAAACGCTGGCGTGGGCGCGACTGGCCCCATGATCACATCGCAGTGCTCAAAAGCGTTGGTAAAGTCATCACGCACCATGCGACGGAGTTTTTGAGCCTTTAAGTAATAGGCATCGTAAAAACCGGTTGAGAGCGCATAAGCCCCTACCATGATTCTGCGCTTAACCTCGGCTCCAAAACCTTCTGAACGAGAACGCTCATACAGATCTTGTAAATTTTTAGGGTTGTCACAACGGTGTCCAAAACGCACGCCGTCATAACGCGATAAGTTTGAAGAGGCTTCTGCAGGGGCAAGAACATAATAAGAAGGCACCGCTAAATCTTTGTTTGGCAGATGCACTTCAACAATTTCAGCGCCCTGCTTTTCAATTTCAGCAATGGCCGCGCGCACCAATGTCTCAACATCTGGGTCTAAGCCTTCACCAAAGTATTCAGCCGGAACACCCACCTTTAAACCTTTAAGAGAGTTTGTGAGTTCTGCAGAGTAATCGACCGCATCACGTTGCAAGCTGGTTGAATCACGTTCATCAAACCCAGCCATGGCCGTTAACATCCACGCTGAATCTTCCGCACTGCGCGTCATGGGTCCGGCTTGGTCAAAACTTGACGCGTAGGCCACAATACCAAAACGTGACACCGAACCATAAGTTGGTTTGATTCCGGTAATACCGCAAAATGAGGCTGGCTGACGAATGGAACCGCCCGTGTCGGTTCCGGTTGCCATCGGCGCTAAGCAGGCTGCAATAACGGCCGCCGCGCCACCCGAAGAGCCACCTGGTACGGCTTTGTGATCCCAAGGATTTTTAGTTGGGCCGTAATAACTGCTTTCTGATGACGACCCCATCGCAAACTCATCCATATTGGTTTTACCCAAAATAGGCATGCCGACTTTTTTCAGTTGCGTTACCACGTGTGCGTCGTAAGGCGCAATGAAGTTATCAAGCATTTTTGAACTGCATGAGGTTTTCACACCATCGGTACAAAAAATGTCTTTGTGGGCAATGGGAATACCCGTTAGCAACTCGGCATTACCTGCGGCAATTCGCTTATCGGCTTCTTCCGCCATAGAAATGGCAAGCTCAGGCGTAACCGTTACATAGGCGTTGAGTTCCGAGTCGTATTTTGAAATACGGTCTAGGTAGTGTTGAGTAAGTTGCACACTGGTGATTTCACCAGCTTGCAATTTTTCGCTCATTTGTTTAATTGTTAAATTATGCATGTCTGTTTTACTCTCACTCAATCACTTGGGGTACTAAATACAAACCGTTATCCGTTGAGGGTGCAACCGTTTGCAGTTTTTCACGCTGATTGGTGGCCGTAACCACATCAGGTCGAAGGCGCTGAACTTGGTCCAGCGGATGCGCCATTGGCTCAACACCGTCAGTGTTAGCCGCTTCCATTTGCGAAAACAGATCTAAAATATTAGAAAGTTTAGCGGCTACCTCGTCCACCTCGTGTTTTTCAACAGCAATGGCGGCCAAACGTGAAATGTTTTCCACTTCGGTTTTTCCTAAAGACACTCAATTTCTCCTAATCGGAACTGGCTTGGTATCTAGCTTATTTTGATTAAACTAGCCCGTGACCCATACATAAAATTTTAAGCCCACTAAAATACCACATTTTAGCTTTTCACTAAAGCAAAACAAACAACAAACCACTTAGAAAAAATCACGGTTTCCGTTAAAAAAACGCACCGCTTAACGAATTTAATAAGCGGGGGTTTCTGAGGGGTTGACACCCTTTTAAATTGAGCCTTTTAGCTCATAAGGCTTTTTTGTGCTTTAGGCCAAAGTTTTCTACTTAATTTCTAGTAGTTGTTATAAAATACATCGATTATTTTTTCGCCGAACTTTAAGGGCTAAACCACATGTTTCGTAAATTAATGGGATTATTTTCCAACGATCTTTCAATCGACTTAGGCACCGCCAACACACTGATTTATGTACGCGGTAAAGGGATGGTTTTAAATGAACCGTCCGTGGTTTCTATTCGAAACAACCGCCGTGGCTCAGGCAGCCGTTCTATTGTTGCGGTCGGTGAAAACGCCAAGTTAATGCTCGGTAAAGAGAACCAAGACATTCAAACTATTCGACCATTAAAAGATGGCGTGATCGCCGACTTTGAAGTCACTGAAAAAATGTTGCAGTCGTTTATTCGTAAAGTTCACGAAGCTCGTTTTTTTCAACCAAGCCCGCGCGTTTTGGTTTGTGTTCCTTGCGGTTCAACGCAAGTTGAGCGTCGTGCCATTCGTGAATCGGCAGCAGGTGCGGGTGCACGTGAAGTCTATTTAATTGAAGAGCCAATGGCCGCTGCGATTGGTGCGGGCATGCCCGTAAGCGAACCAACCGGTTCTATGGTGGTCGATATTGGTGGTGGAACAACCGAAGTAGCTACGCTATCTTTAAACGGGATTGTTTGGGCCGATTCAGTGAAAGTGGGTGGCGATCGTTTTGATGATGCCATCATTAAGTATGTGCGTCGTAACTACGGCATGATTATTGGTGAAACCACCGCTGAAAAAATCAAAAAAACCATCGGTACGGCTTACCATATGGTTGAGCCTGACACCATGGAAGTGCATGGCAGCAATATTGCCGAAGCCGTTCCACGTCGTTTTACTTTAAACAGTAACGAAGTCTTAGAAGCCTTGCAAGAGCCCCTTTCAACAATCGTTAGTGCCGTGCGTACGGCGCTTGAAAACACGCCCCCAGAATTGGGTGCGGACATTGCCGAACACGGTATTGTGTTAACGGGTGGTGGGGCATTGTTACGCAATATAAATATTCTGATTTCCGAAGAGACTGGGATTCCAGTTATTATCGCGGACGATCCATTAACGTGTGTCGCACGTGGTGGCGGTCGCGCACTAGAGCTAATGGATGAAAAAGGCTTAGACGTTTTTTCATTTGATTAAATCCAAACCTTAACTCAGTTTTTCTCAGAAGGACATATCATGCCATGGCCTTCTGAAAGAAATTGAGTGAATCTATCACGCTGGAGATCGGGTCATCAACCTTAACGCAACTTCCCCCCAACAAGACGGACTGCACTTTGTTATTGCATTCGTTTTGTCTATTGCGTTAATGGCCGCCGATCACTATGATCAAATCCTTGGTAACGTGCGTAGCGCCCTGCTGACCACGCTTAACCCTATTGAACAAGCCGCCACCTTTCCCAAACAAGTTTACAACCTCGTTACCACCGACTTCACCTCTATGGACGAGCTCAAACTTGAGAATCGAAAGTTAAAAACTGAAATCTTGCTCCTAAAAGCCAAAGTACAACAACACACGAATATGGAGTTGGAAATTGAACGCTTAGAAGGGCTTTTGGGCACCACAGGCAAAATGGACAATCAACGCGTTCAAATTGCCACTGTCAGCTTTTTTAGTAGCAACCCGCTCTCGCAGTTTATTACCTTAAACAAAGGTAATTTAGACGATGTTCATGTTCAACAAGTTGTGATTGATGAACAAGGCATTATGGGTCAAATCATAAACACCACCCCCACCACCTCTCGCGTGTTACTTATTACCGATCCTGACCACCAAATCCCTGTGCGCATTCAACGAACGGGGCAACGCGGAATATTGGCAGGAACGGGACATGATGGGGTTACGCTCACTTTTATCCCTAGAAACAGTGCGGTGGAAGTGGGGGACTTAATTGAAAGTTCAGGCTTAGGAAAGGTTTTTCCAGCAGGTTACCCTGTGGCGCGCATTAGCAAAATAAACACCCTTGATACTGCCCCATATTTAGAGATTATTGCCTCGCCGGTTGCACAATTGCGTGAAGCTCAAAAAGTCTTGGTTCTGTCCAATGACGTAAAGGCGAAAGACAATGACTGATCGCTTTATTGATCTTGAGTTTTCGCAAGCACGTTGGCTCGTATTTACCAGCTACCTGCTCGCTCTGATTGTCGATACGATGATGATTATGCAACAAGGAAGTTTACTGGCACCGCCGTTTTCTCTCATGTTGCTCATGTACTGGACTGCGCAATTTATTAAGAGCACCCACTTTATTTCTGCCTTTATTCTCGGCTTATTAATGGATGCCATGTTGCAAACCACACTCGGTGCGCACTCAATGATGTTTATTGTATTAACCTTTATTATGTTGCGTTATCGCCTGCTATTTCGTTCGCACTCGGTGCTTCAACAAGCCTTTGTAATTGCATTTTACTTATTGTTTTATCAAGTTCTAACGTTTTTTCTTTTCTCACCTACCTTGCAATCGGGTGAATTCAGTCTGTTTTGGTCAATGCCCCTTGTGGGTATGGTTGCTTGGACAATCATTGCCCTTTCGCTTCGTTGGTTCACCCAAAAAATATCACTTAACTAGGCTTTCTGATGCATGAACACCTAGAATTTAATAGTGATGCTGAAGCCTTTTCAGAAAAACGTCTTTTCCGTAACCGCCTCATTTTCGGGTTACTGTTCGTAGTCACCCTGTTTTCGGTTTTAATTGGGCGCATGGTCTATCTGCAATGGTTTGACTATGAACATTATCAGTTGCTGGCAGAAGGCAACCGTATTTCGGTTGAAACACTGGCACCGACTCGTGGCAAAATCTATGATCGTAACCAAGTATTACTGGCGGATAATCAGCCTGTTTTTACCTTAAAACTCACCCGTGAAAAAATTCAAGACCTAGTCTTTACTGAAAACAAACTCGCCGAACTGTTACCAGGCCTGTCAGAAAAGAAGCGCGAGAAATTCTTCGAAAAACTGCGCCGCTCTAGCCGTTCTAAAAGTCTCATTTTGCCTCTCAGCTTAACCGAAGAAGAGGCGGCCCAGTTTGCGGTGCAAGGTCACCTTTTACCGGGTGTCGCGTTAACTGCACGATTAAAACGCACCTACCCATTTAAGGCCTCTGCCGTTCACGCTTTGGGGTATGTGGGGCGTATTAATGTCAAAGAGTTAAAAAAATTAAACGAAAGTGAATATCGCGGTACGGATGTCATTGGTAAGTCAGGTATCGAAAAATTTTACGAATCAACCCTTCACGGAAAACCCGGCATCCAACAAGTTGAAACCAACGCACGAGGCCGTGTACTTCGTAAACTCGAGAGCTTACCGGCCACACCCGGTCAAGATATTCAACTGACCATCGACATCAAATTACAACAGTTAGCCGAATCGTTATTTACTGAACACAAAAAAGGCTCCATTATTGCCATTGACCCACAAAATGGTGAAATTTTAGCCTACGCAAGCATGCCAATTTTTGACCCCAACTTGTTTGTTGATGGCATTGACCAAGCCTCCTATTCGGCTCTGCTGAATGATCCAAATAAGCCATTTATAAACCGAGCAATTAACGGTAAATACCCACCCGGTTCAACCATTAAACCGTTTGTTGCTTTAGGCGCGATTGAAAAAAACATTATCTCCCCAAATAAACAGATATTCGATCCGGGGTATTTCGAGTTTAAGGGTCGTCGCTACCGTGACTGGAAAAGAACCGGCCATGGTTTGGTTGATATGAATGCCGCCATTGCACAATCGTGCGACACCTATTTTTATGAACTCAGTTTAGATATGGGGATTGATACCATTCACGACTCTATGGCTCCTTTTGGGTTTGGTGCCGTTACGGGCATTGACATACTCGGAGAGTCGAAAGGTATCTTGCCTTCTCAAGCATGGAAACGTAAAGCCAAAGGCTTACCTTGGTATCGAGGCGAGACGATTATTAGTTCAATCGGGCAAGGCTACAATTTAGTCACGCCCTTACAATTAGCAAAGGCGACGGCCATTCTGGCAAATGGCGGTAAAATGATTCAACCTCACTTACTGCGCGGCAGCCAACTTGAAACGCCCGAACAGATTGAAATTAAAGATTACAAAAATTGGGAGAAAGTCATTACCGCCATGAAGGATGTGATGCATGGTCCAAAAGGAACGGCACGCCGACATGGCAGAGGTTTGCCTTTTAAAATGGCAGGCAAAACAGGTACGGCACAAGTATTTGGTTTAAATGATGGCGATTACAACGCCGATGAATTAGCCAAAAGACTGCATGACCACGCCCTCTTTATTGGCTTTGCACCGTTAGAAAACCCCAAAATTGCCGTGGCTGTCATTGTTGAGAACGGCGGAAGCGGAAGTGGAACGGCTGCGCCAAAGGCCGTAGAATTAATTAAGGCCTATTTAGCAGAGCAACCCAATTCGCAATCCAACCCTCAACCTAGCTCAAAACAAAATACGCCAACGAGTCCAAAGCCATGAGAGTTGCCCTAGACACTAAACAGAAACAAAACCTATACCGTAGGAATAAAAACCCGCTAAAAATTATTCACATTGACGGGTGGTTGCTGCTAGGCATTTTATTACTGCTGAGCGCCAGTACGCTTTTGGTTTACAGCGCTTCGGGTGGCGACATGGCCGTTACCTCCCGTCACTTAGTGCGCATTGGATTTTCACTGGGTTTAATGGTTGTATTTGCTCAAATCCCCCCCAATATTTTATATATCTTCACGCCATGGCTGTTTCTAATTGGAATCTTAATGTTAATCAGCGTGATCTTGTTTGGAGACATGGGAAAAGGGGCACAGCGTTGGCTCGATTTTGGCCCTGTTCGCTTTCAACCCTCTGAGTTGATGAAACTGGTATTACCGATGATGATTGCTTGGTTATTTGCCCATTCCAGCTTACCTCCAAGTTACCGTAGACTCTCAGTGGGCGGATTTTTAATCGCATTAACCGCCGGCTTGATTGTCGTGCAACCCGATTTAGGCACCTCGCTGTTGATTGCTATGAGTGGACTATTCGTGCTGTTTTTTGCGGGCCTGCCGTGGAAGATCATTCTTGGTTCTATCACGGCAGCCGTGGTGAGCTTGCCGGTTCTTTGGCATTTCATGCACGCTTACCAAAAACAGCGAGTCTTAACGTTTCTTGATCCAGAGTCTGATCCATTAGGCAGCGGTTACCATATTATCCAATCTAAAATCGCCATCGGTTCAGGCGGGATAGAGGGCAAAGGCTTTTTAGGTTCTACCCAAGCGCATTTAGAGTTTTTACCAGAAAGCACCACCGACTTTATCTTCTCGGTGTTAGCCGAAGAGTTCGGATTAATTGGCGTTACACTTTTATTAGTCTTGTATGT
>Ga0307994_1002600_pt1 | contig 10073 bp, 5 predicted proteins | sample EllFjometagen261_FD_203171 | JGI IMG/M metagenome (GOLD analysis project Ga0307994, IMG submission 203171) | Marine microbial communities from Ellis Fjord, Antarctic Ocean - #261 | ecosystem: Environmental > Aquatic > Marine > Unclassified | place: Southern Ocean | collected 2014-11-02
TACCTATTAAAACTATTTCAGCAATGTCATTAACTGATCTGCCCAATTCAGTAATATTTTTTTGCCTTCTTGGTTCGGGGTCAGTCATAGGTTTTATAACCTTATTACCTCTCTTTAAATAGTATCCAGATATCTCCCCCCTTCTATATCCCTCTCTGAAGTAAGAGGTCTTAAGTGTAAGGCCTAAACGAGCCGCTTCTTTGCGAAGAGCTCCAGGGTTGTACAAATCACCAGGGAAATAATTACTATCCCGATTCATGTTGTATTTTACCGCAAGCTTTTGAACTGGGGACATCTGTCTTCTTGGCTCTGGGGTAGCTTCTTGTTTAGTTTTTATTGGTTTAGTGTCAATAAAATTTTCTCTAAATGAACCCAACATTACGGACACTTGTCCTACTTTATAAGGGTTTCCTTTTTTACTTGGACCTAACACATTAGCACCCGAAGGCCTATTTTTAGGTAAATGAAGAATAGGCTTTTGTGATTTATCTTTTAATGCAACATGAAAAGGATAACTAGGGTGACTATCCTCGACAACTTCCACTTCACCATTTACCTCTACAATACCATACACATCACCTATATCCAAACCTTTTGTAAGTTGTTCAGCGGCTACATTAGCGATCAAATCTATCAATCCTTGAGCTGTAGTAGTGGTTTTTTTGGCAAGTGTTCTATCGGGACGGCCACCCAAAAATTCTATAATTGCATCTTTGCTATCTTTAGGTAAACTGATTGCTAATCTTCCTATAATATCTTTTACAACGTCTCCTCGTTTTTCAAATGTTGCAGTTCTAGGATCTGAAAAATAATTTCTGACATCTTTAGTTAACTTTATAGCACTACCGGTCAACGCTATGTCTCCTCCAGCGGATTGTATCGCTCCTGATACGGCTGCTCTAAATAATGAAGGGGCAATGACCTTTTCATTAATCATAGTTTCAAGCACAGCCAAGCTAGACTCTACGCCCGATGAACTGCTCACCAGTTTTGAATCAGCACCCTTTGTTAAGGTCATATAACCTTTACCATCATTATTTGATAATGACTGATTAATTGCTTTAGCTAATGTGTTCGCTGTAGTTTTACTTCCTGATGCCCACACATCACCATAACGAGTAACAAAAAATATACCACCTCCTCCATTAAATATAGGCTGTCCTTTAAAAGAAATCTCGCCTACTAACATATCATCTGGAGAGGTTATTGCTGTACTTTTACCTTTCATAAAGTCTACAGTGCTAGGTTCTGTAATGAGACCATCTTTTATATAATCAGCTATATTTTCTTGCTGAGTATATTTTACCTCAAACGAACCTACTTGTCTTCTTTTTAAAACATCCGCAGGGTTATCTACTTTTTTGCCTCCCTTAAATTCTGTTAGTGGGGAAATTTCTTTTGATGTAATAGCCTCACCCGCTGCTGTTTTCTTAGCAACCACATTAAGCATATCAATAATTCCCTGGTCATCAGAGGTAAACTCTTTAAATGAAATACCAACTTTAGTCAATAGACCCTCAACCCATTTTCTTATTTTGCTTTTAGTTGGCGCATCTAGCTGCATAAAATTGTCAGCAATGTATCCTACTATTTCTGCCAATCGCTCTTCGTCTTGAATGGCTTCTTCATAATTAGAAACAAAATTTTCTATCTGTTTTTTTATTTCAGGTGTTAATCCTTTTGCTTTTGCCACAGCCTGCATCATTCTTTTAGTAATAGCTTGAGCAGCTGCATTAGTTTTAACTGCATTAAGCAATACTGCATGAAATACTTCATGAGCCATTGCCCTAGTAGATGCTTTAGGTAAATTTATATGTATAGTATTGGACTTAAAATCATAAGTACCTTCACTAGTATCGCCCGCTATCTTCTTATAATTCTCACTATTCTCGTGAAGAACAATGTTAACCTTTGGAAATACTTTAGACAAAGCTTTAACAGCTTTAACGGCTAAAGTTTTTATGCTTGATACAGTATTAGCGTCGTTATCTGTTTCAAGGGATTCTTCTAAAGCTCCTTTGGTAACGGTTATGTTATCACTAATAGTCTCTACCTCTACCTCTACTGGCTCTCCTTCTAGGCTTTGTACTGTTTCTTTAGTTGATTCTCCTGGCTCTATGCTAACTTCGGTGTCGCTAGGTCCTTCAACAAGTTCTTGAAAGTCAGCAACCTCATCAGAAACAGCTGCATCAGAGGTAGATTCTGGAGCAACACCAATGCCTGCATCTAACAATTGTTGTCCACTATAAGTTAATCTTATTTTCTTTTTACCATCAATCTCTATACTTCCCTCACCTGAAGGCTCTACCCCTTTAAGTGCGTCAGGAACATCTTCTTTCGAGTCATATTCAAAAGAAAAAGATTTATTTGGATCATCCACAATAATTTGTTCTACCTCAACTTTGTCTTTTTGTTGAGCGTCATAAGTAGAGCTTACCATTCGTTCAAGCTCTTTCTTCATACCTTCTTGCTCTACCTTAAGAGGTTCGGCAAGAACGTCATCTGTAGTCTCTATTTTTTTCTGAAGTTGATTGATATTATATATCAACATTAGAGCACGCTGCTTTTGTTCTTTTGTGTAAGTATCAGGTATTTGATTTGCATTTATACCTTGAAGCTCTTGATAGGTTTGACGCTCCTTTGCCGCATCCTCTTCAGTGTAGTTTTTAAACTCACCTTCAGTTGCATTAATTTTTTGTTTTAATCTGGTCTCAAACATAGCGTCATACTGAGGATCACCTACCATCTCCTCAAACATATCATACATTTCAGACGACACCGCTTCCATGTCTGGACTGGTGGCCGCATTTGTTATAGCTCCAGGAACTGACATTATAAATCCTCCTATCATCTCTTGAGCTCCAGCCTTTAAAACTTCAGCAACATACTCTCCTACTGTGTCGGGAGTGTTAAACATTTCTTTCTCCTTGGTAAGATTATAAATTTGTTTTACACTTAGCTCTGCTATTTGCTGAGCAAAACCTGTTTCAAACTCAGCTGCTCCACCTGCTCCTATAGTCAATAGTCCTCTTTTTAAGGCACTATCGATATCTTGTCTAACAAATTCTCTGAAAGTTTTAACGCTTGATCCTTTAGGAACTTGGCGTAGTGCTTTTAAAACAAATTGATTTATTAATCCTTTTTGATTTATTAAATTTCTAAACCCTATAGACTCTAATACACCCACAGCAATACCAATAGGGGTAACTACCATAGCTTTTTCGTTTTCACTTATGTTATCAAACTCTGGATTATTCTCCATCTCTTCGGTAACATTGTCAGTCACAAGAGCATACATCTGAGCTGCTCTTTGCGCAAATCCTAGATAAGGTATAGGTACTGCTACCATTGCAGGAATAGATTCGGCAAGGCCTAGTATAGCGCCTCCCCAAAAACCCTCTTTCTTAGCGTCACTCCACTCTGGAGTTACATCAGGAGACCCTATCGCTAAGGTAAATCCTTTACGGGCAGACTCTAGTCTTCCTTCACTCTCATCAAATTGATTAGCGTATTTAGAAAAGTTATTACGCCTACGACCTTTTACAGCTTCATCATATGATTCAAAAAACTTCTCTCCTTTCTTTTTTAAATCTATAATTTCTGATTTTATGTCTTCGGCAAAAGTTATTTTTTTTTCTAAATAAACACCAGGGGCTCCAACTCCAGCAGAGCTAGTGGTTTTTTCTGTTCTTGCTATGTCCGTAAATTCGCTTAACAACTCTTCAGCTGTAACATCATCTAATAATTCTTCTAGTCTTCTGTTTATTAAACCTTTTTTTCTGGCTAAACGAATAACTTCTTCTTTATATTTATCTTCAGATAAACCTGCTCTAGTTTTTGATTCAGCTTTATAATCTATTTTTAATCTTTCATATGTGGATGAGATGTTACCAAGACCATCTGTTAATCCATTCCATATACCTTTAGCCCAGCTACCTTGCTTGGCTTTCATCTCAGTGTATCTGCCCGCCTGTTCGTCCAATAACTTACCTTGTTCTTTTAAGTCTTTTTCTTGAGACAACAAGTCGGTATACACTCCTTGTAATTTGATTTTATTTTCAGGGGTTTGTAGTTCGGGAGAGTTGTCGTATTCAAATTTATTTTCTAAAAATTTAATTTTAGAAACATTGAATTGTTCTTCAACGTCATTAATTTCTTTAACTCTTTGCTCTACCTCTTGCTCTGTAAGTATGTTTTTTTGTTCTTTTACCCAGCCTTTTTCTGCGTCTTTGATCCAGTTGCCTTGAGTTTTAATTTTGTTATTCTTTAAAAAATCTTGAAGCTTTTTAGCGTTTTGTTTGTTAAGTTCATCTTGAATTTCAGGAGAATAAACATTAGTTCCAAATCCACCTGTTGTTACTTTTCTTTGTTTTAAAGGTATCTCAAGCTCTTTTCTATTTCCTTGCTCATCTTTAGGGGCTAGAATTTTAACTGAATCCATTCCAGGAGCGTTCTCCTCAAAATCAAATCCGTACTGTTTAAAATTTTCTTGTAATTCAGGAACTGCGTATTCTTCTGATTTGTCTGTAAAAGATTCGTCTATAAGATTTATACGTGCATCAAACTCTTTAGTTGTGTCGAACAAGTCTTGCGAGACCAAAGAACCATCCACCAATTCTGATTCCCCAGAAATTTCTTTTTTTTTTAAGGGCTCTTGTATTCCTAATAAATTTTTAAAGTCATTAGGAGAGTCTTTATAACCATCGTCTTTAAATAATTTATAACTGTAATCTAAAGCCTCTGTGTTTGTGCTTAAAAGATTTCTATAATCATCTATACTGTCTTTATAACCATCAGCTTTAAATAAATCATACGCGTACTGTAATGCTTTTTCATCCATCATCCTGAGTTCCTTTATTCCATTCTCCCGCACCTCCCGGTTTTTCGGGTTTAGTTTCTTGAGATGCTGGCTTTAATTTATTTTTTAAAGCAGACAAAGATCTAGCGTTTACATTTTCTAAAATAAAAGTTATAATTGATTGTTTAGCAGCCTCTGAATTTGGAGCTTCAGATAAAAGTATGTCTCTGCTTTTATCAGAAGGAAGTAAAATTTCTTCAGTTACTTCTTCGCCTTTTTCATTTACTTGAGTCAATCTAATACTCTGTCCATCTATTAAATTAATAGGATTATCTAGTGAAATACCGAATTCACTTATAACTCCATTAATTGAAGAAATTACATCAGTATCATCGCTTTGTTCTAAAGCCGTTAATAAAATATTTTCTTCTAAATAAGATTTAGCATCTGCCATTATTGTGCTTTCTACCGTTTGTTTTCCATTTTGTTTACGAGCAGCAATTCTTTCATCAAGCTCCTTTTGTCTTAACGCTAAATTCGCTCTCGCAATTTCTTTATCAGGCATCGCAGTCTCTTTGATGTCAAGCTTAGTTCTGATCTGATTTAACACACCCATCTCAGCTTCTTTCTTTTGCTTATCCCAGTTATCACTTTGCTTAGGCTGTTGTTGCCCGTTAATATTTTCAAAGATTACGGCATCCCCTGGTTTACCGTCATACTTTTGATTAGTAATGATGTTGGTGTAAGTGCCATCAGCATTTTCAGCTATAGCAGTTTTGCCCATAGTGTCCGTTAGCATACTAGCATAGTCCATGTCTGAAGCAAAGGTTGCTTTGATTTGATTTAAAACAGATCTTCCTTCTTCTGTCATTTCAGTCTCTATCGTATTACCTTTTTCATCAAGACCGAACATTCTTTTAAAAGCATTTTCCTCAGTCTTCACGCCATCAAGATTAATCACTTTAAGAAATGAACCAGCTTGATCTGCTAAATTATTAGCCACTGCAGCAGACTGATAGCGATTAACATTTCTAGTAATTATATTTTCCGCAGTACCTACATTCATTAATGAATAAGCTTCTCCGTCTATCTTTTGTACTTTTCCCTTGTCACCTTCTTTGCTAACCTTAGCTAAAAATGCTTCCCCTGTAGCAGGGTCCATATAATATCTAGTGTTATCAGGATTGCTAAATGCTTCTGCATACTGTATAAATGCACCCTCTAAAAGACTCCCTACAGGTGGCTTACCATCAACAGATTTTAATCTGTCCATGTGATTCTGATAGTTCTCTTGATATTTTTTAGAAAGACCAAAAAGCTTTTTAGTCGATGAGCCTCCGGTGTTAGTTCTAGCCGTGTACTCTTTTAAGGTTATTGCTCCAGACTTTAATAATTTTTGATTAGCTAATGCAATAGATGAAGCTTGATCTGCATAGCTGGCTATTAATTGATTCTGAGCAGTATCTTGCCCTTGAGGCTTATCAGCTATAGTCTCTAGGTTAGTAAGTACCGCCTGGTCTATTGCTTCTCGCTTACCCTCTCTGTCAGCTGCAACTTTAGTTAGATCATCTGTTATCCCTTGAGTTATTTTTCTCCAGTCTATCTGATCTTCACCTTCTCTAGACTTGTACTTATAGTATGATGCCATAATTTATTTCTTAATTACGAGTTAATAAATTAGCATTAAAAATAGGTGCAGTTATAGGACCAAAATCAGTGCCTGGTTGTGAACTAATTGCATTAACACTTTGAGCTATATCCTTTCCTAAAAAATTTCTTTCAAAATTACTGGTAGTGTTTCTACGTCTTAATCTGTCGCTTTGACGTTTCGCTTTAGATCCGTAAAGCTCACTACTTTCAAAAAGATTTGTACCTGCAGCAGCCAATCCTTGTACACCTCCAGCTATTGCTGATGCTTGATTCTTAGCGGCATCCGCTGCAGCTATCTGAGCGCCTTGAGCTTCGCCCAAATCTAAATTAGCTTTCATGGTTGCTAGTCGTGACTCTTCACCAGCAACAGTCTGTTCTAGCTTTTCTAAACTATTAATTTGTCTATTAGTAATATCTTGCTCGCCTTGTTGCATCCCCAGCATAACTCTTCCAGCGGTAGCTCCTGCTCCACGTTCTCCTTCCTGACCTGCCTGCACTAGCTGCTGACCTACACCCGCCAAAGCATTACGCTCTTGCTCAAAAGACTTTAGATTGATGTCTAGCCCTTCGTAAAAGTTTTCCTCTAACTTAGCACGAGCAGCCTTTACTGCTTTTTCGGCATCTCGCTCCGCTTGCTGTTGTAGTTTACCCTGCTTAGAGGCTTGAGCAAAATTCATTGCTGCTCCTCCTAGCGACACTGCTGTGCCTATGATTGCTGTTGCTGCTGCCATATTATAATTTTTTTATCATTTCTTGTGAGTAATTATCTGCTGCCGTATACCCAAGGTCCTCATATGTTTTAATTAGACTTTTACTTTTAAGCAGTGCATAGCAGAACTTGTTACCGCTAGTCTTACATGTGTCTGTTAATGTTTTAATGAGCAAACTTAAAGCTTGTTGACGCTGTGGTTTCTTACTATAATTTCTACTAGAAATAATCCAATCCACCCAGGCAACTTTTGAATTTGTCATATATACAAAACCTGCACATACAGGTATATCATTATCTAAAACCATTATACCTCCTTTACCATTGTCAGGCAGGAAGTCTTGCAGAGGTGGAGTCCATTTCCAGTCCTTCCACCAGCCCACGAGTATTGCGTCGTAGTCTGTTTCTACTAATGGTCTTATGTTAAAACTCATTTCTAAACAAAGATACTAATTTTTAAGGATTGCTTTTAACTACTTGAGACTCTACAGCAAACAGCTCTGTTGCTATCGTTGCATTATTCTGAAGTATAAATTTCATGTAGTGTCCTAAAAGTCCATGTGACTCAGCCTCTTGATTTTTAATATATAAAATAAAAGAGTCTTGAAGTGTGGGTGCTGCACCACCAGCTACTGTCGCATCTACCGTAATCCTGTTTATATTATTCACTAGATCTATTTCTATTGCTGTCACCGTTCCCACTAAGGTGGGACCCGTGTAAGGAGGGTTAACAGAGTACAGGCTGTCTCCTATACTTATTATATTCCCTATGTTTATAGTAGTAGAAAAATTTATAATAGGAGTATTGGCAGTTCCTGTTACAGACAAGCTCTGTGATATGCCATTCATTGATCTAAGGGCATACTCTGTAAGCGATGCTGGATCACCTCCGGCACTTCTTATATATGCAAACCAGTCGCCTTCTTTCTGAACAAACCAGTCTAGGTTAATGAGCCCTGTGTTAGGCAAGTCAGTTTCTAGAGAAGCGGACCATGCGGCATCTGACTCTAAGTTTACTGTCTTAAATATTTTATTAACTAATGGGTCGTCATTAAATACGCTGGTAATTCTAGAAAAACTTTGTGTACCATAATAATTATTTCTAACCTCGTTCGTATTGTGTTGGTATATGTTGCCTCCTGAAAAAGAATATAAATAATTATTCATACCAGCCATGTACTCAGGAAGATAAGAATAAAATGACGGCCACCCCTTAGAGTTTTCGCTGTATGTTAGAGTATAGTCTGGCATAATAAAAAGTTTATTTATACAAATTTACTAAAAATAACTGACCACTTTATCTCCCCATCCATGCGATGCGCTATAAGGCCATACAAAATATCTTAAAGGCTTGGTTCCCTTCATTGACCTAACCACATTAATGTATGATCCTTCTGATGATTTAAGAGCCACTATCTCCTCTTTATTTATTGTATCATAGTACACAACCATTCCGTTATTATCCTCAAACACAAGGGCTGCAAATACGCAATCTTCATACAAGAAGTCATGTTTATTTATCCTAACGTGATAGTCTTTTGTTTCTATGTAAACTGAGTCGCCCTCTAGCCCTGGTGTAGGTAGATTTTGTTGACACCTATTGGTCATGGTTTGATCCCTGAACTTTAACCCTGAATACAATTCATACCCTTCCAAAGTTCTTTCATCTCCTAAGCCATATTCCTTAAAGGTGCTTTTATTACACGGACTGCACACTTCTCCATTAACCCCTAGCAGTTGACGAACTCTAGACTTTGACTGATTGTCTCTAGCGCTCCAATCAACATTGTCATCCCAATGTCTTGCTCGTTTGTCACCAGTGTAGTCATGCCAAGCAATAGGCTTGTTAGGAATAAACAAGTCATAGCCATGCGTGTAAGCCCTTACGGATATAGATATTTCTTCTCCATTAAAATACATTAACGGATCATGAGGTACTTCTTTGCAGAACTTCCCTAGTGTAAAAGCAAAGTGACCTGAATAAAACCTAGAGGGCGTAGGTTCTTGTTGTTTGCCTGCACTATAAAGACTAAATATGGGAACGCCTTGATCCCACTTTCGAATAGACATTCCATAACTATTCTCATCTATACCTTGTGGGTAAGTTTCAGGACTATACGCTGGTACACGAGAGGTTAGCAAAGGTTTTTCATGACCTTTTTTTATTAAACCATTTAAGGTATTTATACAATCCTTATCCCACCCTTTTACAAATCTATGATGCGAGTCTATTTGTAGGGTGTAGTCCTCTCCGCTATAGTGCTGTTGAATTTCATTACGCGCCCAGCACACACCTTGAGATTGAGTATGAGGTATCTGAATTACAATAAACCTTCCGTCGCTTGCAAACTGATCTAGGTTATCCCAATCATCCTCTTCAGAGTACTGATGAGCTATACATATTTTTAATCTTTCAGGATGAGCCGCTTGTTCAATAAGGTCCTTGATGGTAGGTACAAGCTCAGGGTCACGATAGCTTGCGATTTGTACAAATATAGATTTCATTTAATTTAATTTTATATACGAATATACTAAATTATGTACATCGGGGGTTATTACAAGCGTCAACGGATGAGATGAGAAGTAAATATCTTCCACTAGTGCTCGTGCCTACAGGTTGTTGCTGTCCTACGATTCCACATTTAGGACTTCCTCCACTTGATAGGAGATAAGATATAGTCATACCTTGAGTTAATGGTATATCAGATTCTATGTTCCAAAACTGATTGTCACATCCGGTAATTGCATAAACCAATGCTGCTGCGTCTTGTGTAACTTCACCAGTAATAGTCAATGCAATACTTTGATCAGATGAAATAGTATTAGGATTATAAACAAAATCCATGGTTCCTACTTGAGAAAATCCTGTATTAATTAAAATTCTCGGATTACTATCAGCAACAAATGCATCTTTAA
>Ga0307994_1002601_pt1 | contig 10068 bp, 8 predicted proteins | sample EllFjometagen261_FD_203171 | JGI IMG/M metagenome (GOLD analysis project Ga0307994, IMG submission 203171) | Marine microbial communities from Ellis Fjord, Antarctic Ocean - #261 | ecosystem: Environmental > Aquatic > Marine > Unclassified | place: Southern Ocean | collected 2014-11-02
GTGCAGGTACTACAGAATCTGTAGAAGTAGCTCAGTTGGTTTTTGATCCGAGTATTATCTCATACGAAAAACTAGTAGATATACTCTTTCATGTGCACGACCCTACTACGCTAAACCAGCAAGGTGCAGATAAAGGCACACAGTATCGTTCGGTTATATTCTATCACAATGAAGAGCAAAAAGCGATAGCAGAAAAAGTACTAAGAGAGGTAGATGCAAATGACTTATGGAGTGACCCTATAGTAACGGCTATAGAGCCCATACAGAATTATAGTACGGCAGAAGACTATCACCAGAACTACTATAACAATAACAAAGAGAATAATGGATACTGCAACGCGGTAATAGGGCCAAAGGTGGCCAAGTTTCAGTTGAAATATAAGAATTTGATTAAGGGGTGATTCCCTTTTTTGATTAATTGGTTAGTTATAATCCCTTCCGCTTCGGTGGAGGGGATTTTTTTTTGTTAGATAGTCTTTTAATACTAATCAAATGAATAATGGCCTGTTTGATTTTGTGACGTAAATAAGTAAATTTGATGGGATATAACTTACCACCCTTGAGAAGATGTGCCAACCGCTTTTACAAATGTTTTAATGCAATTACAAATCACTAAAATCAGCATTCTACTATCTATTTTGCTGCTACTTGCTTGCAATGCCAATGCTCAATTTTCGCAAGTAAAACACAGTGTATATTTTGATAGCGATAAATACGAGATCAATGAATCGGAAGAGAAGGAGCTATTGCAGCTATGGGATACGCTAGCCGATGATTCAATTTTAAGGATATTTATAGTTGGCAATACCGACAACTCCGCTGACAGCCTGTACAACATAAACTTATCTCAAAACAGGTGCAATTCGGTTCAAGATTTTTTTACGCATAGAAAAGTAAACAAAACTGTTTTCAAGGTAAATTACTTTGGCGAGAATAAACCAATAGCCTCGAACATAAGCGAAGAAGGGAAACAGCTAAATCGAAGGGTAGATATCCGGATAGTATATACTGCCAAAGCAGTACTATCGGTTGTGGAGCCTGTGGTAGTTGAAATTGATTCTTGCTTAGGTAATGACACAACCATAATTCTAGATAATGGAACACAACTTATTTTCAACACCTGTGAGTACAATGAGATAAAAGAATGTCTTCAAATAAAATCTGCAAGAACTACTGAAGAACTGATTGAACATAATCTTAGACTTGAAACAGATAATAATATTCCTCTAGTCACCTGCGGAATGATTGGATTGTGTTTATCACCAGATTGCAAAACACCCAACCCGTTAACTGAGTATATAACCACAGTAAGATTTCCGTTCCCCGATAAGCCTAGTTGTATTCCGTGTAGTGGTAATAATGCAAAAGTTTTCTTATTTAACGATGACGGTTCGTGGACGGAGTCTACCAAACCTGATGACGAAATTAGAATTGTAAGGGCTAATGGTCTAAAGTTCTACGAAATGGAAATGGTCATTAACAGTAAGGGTTGTGGCTGGACCAATTGTGATTGTAAACCACCAAAATGTCCTAAGAAATGGTGGAAAAGAAGAAAGGATTGCCCTAAAGCAAGAGTTAAAGTACCATTTGGTTACACGCTTATAGAGGCACAAATTTTCATCGACTGCCCACAAACAATGTTTGACTTTGCCCCCGCAGACAGGAAATTTCTGAGACGAAAAAGACTTGGGAAGAAAGAAGTGTTTTGTTTCTATGAACCTAGCTTAATACAAGTAGTTGCCTTAGACCGTAAAGGAGATACACTAAAACTAGAACCAAGCCCCATTGATAGTGTAAAGCACAGAATAATCTTTTCTAAATGCAAAGGGACTGAAAAGGATAAGCAAAAAATAATGGGAATATTTTCAGCGAAAAAGAGATTGTTTTACAAGAAGTATAAGATAAGAAAGCAAGACTTAACAAAAGAATAAAAGCAGATAAAAACCTTTGAGCTAGCTTAAACACAGAACGCTAGACAAGCAGCTATTTTTTCGCTATCTTTGAATCACTAGGATATGCGAAAGATTTTTGGATTAACAGCTTTACTTATTGGACTATTTTTAGTCTACATACTGAACACGCCACAGAAAGTGGGAGAAACAGGCATACCGCCTTTAGCCAAATTGCTAAACCCATATACAGGTGCTTGGCAAAATACTGAAACAGTGGAAGACTATGCAGACTTTAATCTGCAGTCTGATCAGATAAAGGAGGAGGTACGTATCGTTTTTGATGATAGAATGGTGCCCCACATTTTTGCTCAAAATCTGCAAGATGCCATGTTTGCTCAAGGGTATGTAGAAGCGTATCACCGTCTTTTTCAGATGGATATAAGCACACGCTCACCAGATGGCAGACTATCTGAGATACTAGGACCTAACTTGCTAGAATATGATAAAAAGCAACGACGTCTTGGCCTAGGATACGCAGCAGACAATGCTGTACAAGGTTGGAATCAATTTCCTGATGAACTGAAAAATGTAGACGCCTACTCTGCTGGGGTTAATCATTTTATCCAAAACCTAAAACCTAAAGATTATCCTTTGGAGTACAAACTGCTAGACTTTGCCCCTAGCGAATGGACCAATAGGCACTGTGCTCTTTTGCAGAAAGCTATGACTCAAACCTTAGCGGGATATGAGGAAGATATAGAAATGAGCAACGCTGTACGCATCTTTGGTAACCAAGATTTTAATCTAATCTATCCAGATAGGAATCCCAAGGATATCCCTATAGCACAAGGACCCTTCTTAAAAGCGAAAGAATCATTTGACAAACTCAATATTTCAGAAATTTCAGATGTCTTCATTCAGAGTATTGATAGACCACGCTCACCAGATGGGGTAGGTAGTAATAACTGGGCCGTAACAGGGAATAAAACTGTGACGGGCAAACCAATGCTAGCTAATGACCCTCATCTTGGTCTTAGCTTACCATCCGTTTGGTATGAAATCGCAATCACAACACCCGATTTTAGTGCTCAAGGAGTGACACTGCTTGGTATGCCAGGTATTATGATTGGTTTTAATGAAAATATAGCTTGGGGAGAAACAAACGTAGGGCACGACCTGTCCGACTACCATACCATATCTTGGACAGACAACACTAAAACTACTTACATGCTCGATAGCCAAGCAGTAAAAGCAGACCTCAAAATAGAAACCTATAACGTGAAAGGCAAAGGAGTAGTTTATGATACTGTAAGATACACTCACTGGGGACCCGTAGTAGAGGACGAAACTAACCTAGCTCTAAGATGGATAGCACATGACGCATCGCCTACTCCAGAGTTTATGGCTTTTATAAATGGGATGCAATGCAATAACTATGATGATTATCTGAGATCTACAGCAGACTTCTATGCTCCTGCTCAAAACTTCGTATATGCAGACAATAAGAATGAAATAGGCATACGTATTAATGGAGCCTTACCCATAAAAAACTACAGGCAAGGTGTGACCATAAGCCCTGGTGCAGCTAAGAGTGATGGATGGCAAGGTATAATCCCGAGAGATGAAAATCCACAAGAAAGAAATCCATCTAGAGGATATGTGAGTAGTGCAAACCAATATAGTGCTTCTGCCGATTACCCGTATTACTACAATGGCAATTTTGAACCATACCGTGGCAGAACTATACACAAATACTTACAAGAAAGAGATACCGTAGACATAGCATACATGAAAACAATGCAAAACAGCACGTACAGTATGTTAGCAGAAGAAGCCTTGGCCAGTATGCTACCGATGCTAGATTCTATAAACTCTTCACATCCTCAGGCGATAAATTTAGCTAAGTGGAATCGGCATTATGATGCTAATTCTTCAGATCCAGTTTGTTTTGATAAGTGGGTTACCGCTTTCCATGAAATGCTGTGGGACGAGATCTATACGCAACAAGACAAGGTAGCACTTCCCAGTCCAGACCTTTGGGTAACCGTGAATATGATAGAGCAAGTGACCGACAGCAAATTCTATGACATAGAAGCTACTCCGGTCGTAGAAACTTTATCTAACCTTATCAATATGTCTTTCGCTCAAACCCTAGACTCTGATCCTGTCACTTTGAGCCAAGAGAAAAATGCACAGATACTGCATCTTACTAGACTTCCTGCTTTTTCTGAAATGGAAATAGCCCTGGGAGGCACAAAACATAGTCTCAACGCTATGCAACAGACCTTTGGTCCTAGTTGGCGTATGGTGGTGGCTCTAGGCGAAAAACCTGAAGCATATGGCATCTATCCCGGTGGGCAAAGTGGTAATCCCGCTAGTCCTTTTTACAAAAATAAAATAGCTACTTGGGCTAAAGGCGAATACGATAAACTAGAACTTGCCACCAAACCAGAAGACATTTCCAAATCACTTTTTAGCGTTAGCATCACTCATGAAAAATAGCATCCTCTTTATTCTAATACTTGTTGCCACTGCTGCACTATCTCCATTTTTACCATGGTGGATTATAGCTCCGATAGCTTTTATAGGGACCTACCTAAGTAAAACAAAAGCTATGGCAGGATTTTTAATTTGCTTTCTGGCAGTATTTTTAGCTTGGTTAGGCTCCATACTAATGACAGATGATGGCACTATAGCTGTGCTTATGGGCAAACTCCTAAATGTATCATCCACCTTCACACCCTTCTTAGCTTCGCTTCTGGGTGCATTGGTAGCTGGATTTTTTGGGCTAGCAGGATCGTTACTATCTCCCAAAAATAAAAATTGGGTCAATGGCTAGTCCATTAATTTAAGTTAATTTTGGGTTTTATTCGTAGTATGAAAAATCCTGAAAATTTAATATACCCTCTAGTCTCTGACCGTTACAAAGCAGCATTTATAGACGCTTTTGTTATGATTGGTTTTTGGTTTGCATTTACCATACTCTTTTCATCTATAGAAAACGTGCCACAAGAAGCTCGAATTGCAGCGTATGTATTTAGTGTATTCTTATACGAACCTCTATTTGTAGCTTTGTTTGGGGCGAGCATAGGCCATATGTCTGGCGGATTAAAAGTAAGAAGAGAATCGAACAGGGATAAGAAGATAAATTTCTTTGCAGCTATCTTTAGATTCTTTATAAAAGTGATACTCGGGATTATAGCCTTATTTACCATAACTAAGGAAAATAAAGGTCGTGCAATCCACGACATGGCAAGTGGAAGCATAGTACTCTTTAACCAAGAAAAGTATGAAGAAACTAGTGAGCTGGAGGATTCACCACTGCTCTAATACTGAATACGTGAGAGTACTGTAGTGTGTTGTCATTAGCCAAATCACTGAGAGCATAGTCCAGGGTAATCTGCTTTAGCTTTAGTCCTAGGCCTATGTTAGGCTGTATGGTCCATTGCTGTTCGTAGTTCAAATCTTTGATTTGCTGTATGTTACCTATTCCTCCACGCAAGTAGATTATATCCTTATATCCAGCTTCTATACCTAGATGTGGATCGCCACTTATAAAGTTTGTTTTGAGTAGAGTATTTCTTTTACCGTCTGTATTGATATCAATATTAACCTCTGCTAGCAAAGTAAAATCCTCTGAAATATCTACTTTTTTGGCAGCTCCTAGTATAAACTTAGGCAAGGTAAGCTCTAGTGAATTCTTTGGCACTTCATTACCTGTCTGTCTAAAAACTTGCACCTCCGCATCTGTAAAACTATATTTCCATGCATTGAATGTAGTGGTAATATCTCTGGCCATAAAAGCGAACATCCATTTATTCTCAGTCTCATACTTGACACTAGCATCTACGCCAAAACCCCATGCTGTTGCAAACTCTCCTGCTTTTCGGTGCACTATTTTAGCACTTCCTCCAAAACTTAAACCTTCTACCAATGCTTGCTGAGCGTAACTCACAAAAAATCCATAATCGACTGCACTAAATGCAGTAACCCTATCGTAGTTTATCTGTCCGTTATTTATTAAATCTAATGTATTTGGTATTCCATCTACACCGAAACGTACCATGGAAAAAGCCAATGCTCCGTTGTTTTTAACCTTAGTACTAAGTCCCAAATAATCATAGTTTGCTATTCCATTATATAAATTAGAATGCATAAAAGAAATCTGAAGCTTATCTTTTTGCTTTACTAGTCCCGCAGGATTCCAATATCCTGAGGTCACATCCTCTGTAGAAGCTATCACAGAATTAGACATCCCAAATGCTCTTGCTCCCACTCCTATGGATAAAAACTCATTACTATACTTTGGCGTAGACTGAGCTGCACTTTCTATATTTAGACCCAAAAGAGCTACTAGTACAAGACTAAAGTTTTTAATAGAAGGGCGATTCATCGGCAAATATTATAAAAGTTGAATTTCTAAAGCATCAATAGAACGTTCTAATTCCGGTTGTATTGCCTCACAAATGTCAATAAGCAACTGACGCTGATCATCATTGAGCTCTATCATATCTAACTTGCGGCATACCCCTTCTACAGCAGCTACTACATTCTCTATGCTAGTGTATGTCTCTAGGAATCTTGCTTTCATAAATCTACGGTGCTGTCCTTTCCATAGTTCGTCATCTTGCAAACCTGCGTATCGCATAAATTTGAGAATCCAATCTTGCTCTACGCTATCTATCATATTGTAGAAATCATCCGCTAATGTTGGATTTTTATCTAGCAATATTTTATCTAAAAGCACTTCTACCATGATATGGGTTATGAAGTAGTCTCTATTGATATCCTTATCTCCACTCTCGCGTATCATGTCTGTAGCCCTGTTGGTTACATCTACAAACACCATCCAGTTATGAAACTTACGGTCACTAGCAAAGTGCTTATTAGTACCATCATTCATACTAGATATCTCCTTAGTAGTAAAGGTTATATTTTTATACGGGTTTATTCTAAGCTTAGGAATATAGTGTCGAGCCAAATCTGGCAGAATCAATCCAATATTGTAATACTTATTCTCTTCGTCTCGGTCGAAATAGTAATGGCTTAAATAATTCACTGGTGCAAAGAAAATGAAATGTAGCCAATAAATGTGCAATCTAGTTTCGCTAAAGCTATATTATTATTAAAAACAAGACAGTTAGTTATATCAAAATGCAATATAACTATAGCAAAAGCGAATTCATGATGGACTAGATAGCAGCTATCTTTGCTCTATGAATAGCATAGGACTCCCACAAAAAGAAACAACAGAAATAGTGACGAAACTAAATACACTACTTGCTACTTACTCCGTGCTATATATGAACACAAGAGGTTTTCATTGGAATATAAAAGGGAAAGAGTTCTTTGAACTCCATCTCAAATTCGAAGAAATATACAATACTCTTGTATTGCAAATAGATGAAATAGCTGAGCGAATCCTAACCTTAGAAGGCACCCCATTACACTCTTACTCAGACAACGTAAAAAATTCACTTATTGCAGAAAAAACAAACATAACAGACGGAAATACTGCTTTAGGATACATTCTAGATGGTTACAAAACCATAATTATGCTACAACGAGAGATTTTGAATATGGCTGGAGATATAACCGACGAAGGAACCGCATCACAAATGAGCGACTATATCGCAGTACAAGAAAAAGAGGCGTGGATGTATCGTTCATACTTAGCGTAAAATCCTACTTTCGCATTCTTGAAATCTGCTAATAAAACATCCGACAAGCTTGGTACGGAGAGCATAGGTACTTTACTTCTAAAGCAGTCGCTCCCAGCGGCCATGGGTTTCTTGGTCATGTCTCTTTACCAGATGGTAGACATCTGGTTTGTAAGCAGATATGCAGAAGGTGAGATAGCCATTGCGGCCATTACTGTCGTGCTTCCCATTACATTTCTTATTTCTTCTTTTGGAATGGCAGTAGGTGTAGGCGGAGCATCTGTACTAGCTCGTGCTTTAGGTGAAAACAACCCCGACAAAGCTCAAAAGACTTTTGGCAATCAAATAACACTTACATTGGCTTTTGTCGGCTTTTTTGTGCTCATAGGCTATTTATTTCAGGACCAATTGCTCAGGCTCTTTGGGGCCAATGAGCAAATTCTTCCCTACGCCAAAAAATACTTCAACATTCTTCTTCTTGGTCTGCCCTTTTTGGGTTGGGCTATGATGAGTAATAACGTAATACGTGCAGAAGGGAAACCTAAGGTGGCTATGCTCACTATGGTGATTCCTGCGGTATCTAATATACTTATAGACTACATCCTTATTTATCATTTAGATATGGGAATAAGTGGGGCGGCCTGGGCTACTACCGCCGGATATATACTGAGTGGTGGCTTTACACTTTGGTTTTTTTCTTCTGGTCAAAGCGAGCTAAAACTAACCAAAAGCAACTTACGAATTGATTCTCATATCACCTCTGAGATAGCTTCCATTGGTTCTATTACGCTCCTTAGACAAAGCATGTTTAGCATCATGGCAATAGTACTCAATTGGCAACTCGGCAAGTGGGGTGCTATAGAATACAAATCTACTTTAGGAGAAAGCGGTAGCTCGCATGCCATAGCCATCTATGGCCTTATACGTGGATTTACGTTATTTATAGCCTTCCCTATTATTGGTATTATGCAAGGTTTAATGCCGATAATCAGTTTCAACTATGGAGCTAAAAATTGGTCGAGAGTAAAAGAGAGTATTACATTAGGACTTAAATGGACCTTTAGTATCTCCATAGTGATGTTCTCTATTCTATTCTTTTTCCCAGACTATCTTATAGGGATTTTCACACAAGACATTGACTTACTGGCTCATACACCTAGAGTTTTAAAATGGATCTTTATTTCACTTCCTTTAATAGGAGTTGGATTTATAGGCGGTGCATACTTTCAAGCTATTGGCAAACCTATACCAGCACTCGTGCTTACGCTTGCACGCCAAGGACTATTTATGATACCACTAATGCTCATCATGTCTCATTTCTTAGGCTTAGATGGGGTTTGGTTTTCTATGCCTGTGGGTGAAATATTAGCTGGCGTTTGGGCTGCTGTTTGGTTATATATGGAGGTAAATAAGCTTTCAGATAGTAGCACTTTAGAAAGCTCCTTAGAAGAGATCAAAGACCTTTAGGCTCTGCATAAGTTTAAACGTGAACCAATTCTAATTGTTGGCACTCTAAATCTGTCTCAAATCAATTCAATCAGTTTGACCTAGTATGAAAATTACTTAAATCAACTTTAAATATTTGACACTCTAATTTTTAATATCCCAATATTAATTAGTCGGAAATCATACTAAAAAAAATAGGCAACACACTTTATTGAGTGAGTCGCCTATGCCTATCGACAAATAAAAACCTATACATTAAAAGCCTCAGCGACTATCGCTTCTTGCTCTTTCTTGTGTACCGCTGCATATCCTGTGGCTGGACTGGCACTACTTTTTCTGGTGATTTCTTTAAAACCTCTAGCCCAGTCATAGCGTAAGATGTGCATCCATGCTCCCATATTCTTAGGCTCTTCCTGTACCCAGCAATATTCTGCATTTGGGTATTTCTTAAAGAGTGCTTCCATCTGAGTCTCGGGCATAGGATAAATCTGCTCTAAACGCACTACAGCCACATCCTTACGTTTATCTTCTTGCTGCTTAGCTAGTAGATCGTAATAGATTTTACCTGTGCATATATTTACTCGTTTTACCTTTTTAGTATCTACGTAGCTATCGTCTATTAACTCTTGAAAACCTCCTTTGGTAAATTCCTCTGACTTACTTACTGCTAATGGATGACGTAGTAGACTCTTTGGAGTCATGATAACCAATGGCTTACGAAAATCTCTTTTTAGTTGTCTACGAAATGCGTGAAATAAGTTAGCTGGAGTAGTGATATTCATCACCTGCATATTAGCTGCAGCACACAGCTGTAAGTATCGCTCTAGTCTAGCACTACTGTGCTCTGGACCTTGCCCTTCGTATCCGTGTGGCAGTAACATCACTAAGCCACTAAATCTCCCCCACTTGGTTTCTCCACTAGCTATAAACTGGTCTATAATCACTTGGCAGCCATTAGAGAAGTCACCAAACTGTGCTTCCCATATCGTTAAGCCATTTGGACTAGTCGCAGAGTATCCGTACTCAAAACCGAGTACCGCATATTCAGAGAGTAATGAGTTGTATATCTC
>Ga0307994_1002604_pt1 | contig 10066 bp, 7 predicted proteins | sample EllFjometagen261_FD_203171 | JGI IMG/M metagenome (GOLD analysis project Ga0307994, IMG submission 203171) | Marine microbial communities from Ellis Fjord, Antarctic Ocean - #261 | ecosystem: Environmental > Aquatic > Marine > Unclassified | place: Southern Ocean | collected 2014-11-02
TTTCAGAAGCCCAAAGAATACTGTTGGATTCTTTTAAAAAACTAAAACCATTGGTGTAGTCAATTGCATAGGTATTTCCTAGTTGAAATAGATCTACCCAAGCTTCGTCCGATTCTTCATAAATAATTTTTGCGCTTCCTTTTAACGCATCTACCATGTATAATTTGATTTGATTTTGCTTTCTGTTTAATTGTTGAATTAATAGATCGTTGGTGTTTGGAATAAATTCCATTCTTACTAAGTAATTTTGAGAGGGATCTCCTGGAATATTCATCCACCTTGTTTTGGCATCGGAAATGTTTACGACACCCACGCTACATGCAGAAGGTTTTTCTCCAACTTTAGGGTATTCTAAGGGTACTAATTGCGAATAGATAGCAGCTGTATTATTAACCATATAAAACTTTTTTATTTCGCTTGCATCTATCTGCCAATAAGCTATAGATTTACTGTCTGGACTCCAGCGAAATCCATCTCTACATGCAAACTCTTCCTCGTAGGCCCAATCAAAAGTTCCGTTTATTAAGGTAACTGTACCATTGGTAGTTAATGGTTTAATAGTACCGCTAGCATCATCTTCAGTATATAAATTATTTTCAGAAACATAGGCTATGGTGTTTCCATCAGGAGAAAATTTTGCAAACATCAGAGAAGAAGGCGTCAAAGATGTTCCAATTTGTCTTAGTGTATTTGTTTTAAAATTGAAAACCCAATAGTCTCCTTTGGTCTTTAGCCGCCAAACTTTTTTAGTATTGGTAAACAAAAGCACTTTTTGTTGGTCCAAAGAAAATGAAAAATGATCTATTTTTAAAGGTTCTGATCTACCATCTGGAGTAAGTTGTGCTTTGGTAATTACCGTTTTAGCATCGTGGTTGGGTAGGGTATAGGTAAGTAATTGGTTGTTTTCTAATTTGTAATACGAATCCCCATCAGTAGTCCAATTTACTTGTGATTCTCCGTTGAAATTAAAAGAGAAGAAATAAATAAATATGAGAATTTTAAAGGTATTTTTATTCTTGATTAAGAACTTGTTTACATTTTTCATAGGTGAAGGTTAGGTTTAATTGCAGTTGATATATTTTAAGATTTTACCGCTGTCTAAAATAGATAGTTTAGTTTTTTACAATCTTTTTTGTTATAATGCCTTTTGAAGTTTTAATATTCAATAAGTAAATACCAGCATTTAAATTAGTTACATCAATACTTTCATTAATAAACATTGCGTTAATAGTTATTCCTAAAGTATTGTAAAGAATTACCTCTTGAAGTTCCACTTCAGCACTACTTTCGATGTGTATTAAATTACTAGTCGGATTAGGAAAAACACGAACACTTTCTTCTAGCGTTGCGTAATTAGGAATTGACAATATATCATCGATATATTTTTGAAAAAACAACCAAGCTTCTTCACCAGCATTAATGTCCATATTACCCCAAGCTCCAGGCCAATCATGCCCTCCGCCAACTACTTTATAGTACCAAACTTCATTATTATTAATGCCATTTAGATGCTTTTTACTAAGCACATAACTACCGTCTGAGGTATCCGTATCTGGCAGTGTTTCTGTCACCATCGTTGTACATTCGTTTTTTTCTAAAAAATAATCAATGGTAAAAGGAATGCTTGGGTAAGCTCCCCATCCATCATTGTTGTTTGGGTCTCCAGAAATAGGCGTTACGTCATCCTGGGAACCATGTATTTCGAATAAAGGGATTGGAGGGCTATTATCACATTCGTCTAATATGTCTTGTAAAATCATCCCTGCCACAGGAGCAACGGCCTTAAAGGTATCGTATGCTTGACAAGCTAGCATGTAACACATTTCTCCACCATTAGACATTCCAGTTGCAAAGGTGTAGTCTGAGTTCAAGCCATGGGTTAATTGAAGGTATCCGGCTAATTCAGTTAAAAAACCAACATCATCTACGTTTTCATTTTGATGAAATGCATAGCCTACATTCCAAAATCGATTTCCATCCGAATCCGTAGTTCCTCTAGGATAACAAACAGCAAAACCATATTGATCTGCAAATTGATTCATTTCAGAATAATTCCTGATACTATTAGCATCACCAGTAAATCCATGCATAACAAATACCAAAGGCATTTGTTCATTTAAATCTATAGGTTCATAATAAATATATTGACGATCAATACCATTATGTTCGAATTCACTAAATTGTGCTTGTGCTGTAAAATGAGAACAAAACAGTACAAAAACTAAAATCAATAACTTATATTTACTTTTCATTTAAAATTTTTTAGATTAAGTGAATGTAATAATATAAATACGATATTAAATTTTATTTTTAATAAGATTTATAAGAGAATATGATATTAAAAAGGAGTAATGTATGTAGCTTAAGAATATAGTTTTACTTCTGCAGAAAGTCAGCTCAATTCAACTTATTATAACCAGTTTTTTGGGTTTTTCAACACCTGTAGTAATCTTTCTTCTTCTGAGTTTTTTTCGGGTTCGTGGTTATAATGCCATTGAACTTTTGGGGGAAGACTCATTAAAATACTTTCGATTCGCCCATTGGTTTTTAATCCAAATAAAGTGCCTTTGTCATGGATTAAATTAAACTCTACATAGCGTCCCCGTCTAATTTCTTGCCAGTCTTTTTGTTGTTTGGTGTAGTTGGTATCTTTTCTTTTATGAACAATAGGCAGATAACTATCTAAAAAACTAGTTCCTATTTCAGTCACAAAATTAAAACGGTCTTGCATAGAAAGCGTGTCCGTTTTTTTAAGGTAATCAAAAAACAAGCCTCCAATTCCACGTGCTTCGTCTCTATGTGCATTCCAAAAATAGGCGTCACAGCGTTTTTTATATTCGGGATAAAAATCGGGATGATGTTTATCACAGGCATTTTTACAGGTTTGATGAAAATGAATTGCATCTTCTTTAAAAAGATAATACGGAGTTAGGTCTTGTCCTCCTCCAAACCAACTGGAAATAATTTTTCCATCAGCGTCATACATTTCAAAATAACGCCAATTGGCATGTACTGTCGGGATAAATGGGTTTTTAGGATGCAAAACCAAACTTAATCCACAGGCAAAAAAATCACAATCATTAACCTTAAAATACTGTTGCATCGACTCGGGTAATTTTCCGTGAACAGCTGAAATATTTACTCCACCTTTTTCGAATACAGCTCCGTTTTCAATCACGCGAGTTCTTCCGCCGCCACCTTCAGTTCGCTTCCATACATCTTCTTTAAATTGGGCTTTTCCGTCCACTTCTTCTAATTTTGAAGTGATGGTGTCTTGTAAGGTTTTAATATAGGCTAGAAATTGGTCTTTCATTCTATGTAAGCATTAAGCTTTAAGCAGTATGCTGTTAATTTAATAGTTATGTGTTTTTTTACTAATCACGTTATGTATGATACTCTTTTACTGCATCGATAAATGCTTTGGCATTATCAAGCGGAATATTAGGTAAAATACCATGTCCAAGGTTCACGATGTATTTATCTTTTCCGAAATTATCAATCATTTCGGTGACGATTTTTTTAATTTCTGAAGGTGGCGATAACAAACGACTTGGATCCATATTTCCTTGAAGGGTAATTTTATTTCCAGCAAATTTTCTAGCCATTTGAGGGCTGATCGTCCAATCTACTCCTAAAGCGGAAACATTGGATTTTGCCATTTCTTCTAAAGCAAACCAACATCCTTTTCCGAATGCAATTACTGGGGCATCATCTTTTAATGCTTCAATAACTTGATTGATATACTTCCAAGAAAATTCTTGATAATCTACAGGAGAAAGCATTCCTCCCCAAGAATCAAAAATTTGTACTGCATCAACACCAGCCTTTACTTTTTCTTTTAAATATGCAATAGTCGTATCGGTAATTTTTTGTAATAAGGTATGTGCTAAAACCGGTTGTGTAAAACAAAATTCCTTTGCTTTATCAAAGTTTTTAGAACCTTGACCTTGCACACAATAACATAGAATTGTCCAAGGAGAGCCTGCAAAACCAATTAAAGGTACTTCGTTGTTTAATAATTCCTTAGTAGCTTTAATAGCTTGCATAACATAATCCAGCTCAACAGTAACATCTGGAACAATAACACGATCTACATCTTTTTGGGTACGAATAGGATTGGGTAACCAAGGACCAAAATTAGGTTTCATTTCTACTTCAATATTCATTGCTTGTGGAATTACTAAAATATCTGAAAATAAAATAGCGGCATCCATACCATATCTACGAATAGGCTGTACCGTAATTTCTGAAGCTAATTCTGGAGTTCTGCAACGTGTAAAGAAATCGTATTTTTCTCTAATTTTGATAAACTCTGGTAAATATCGTCCCGCTTGACGCATCATCCAAACAGGTGGACGTTCTACCGTTTCACCTTTTAAAGCTCTTAAATATAAATCGTTTTTATACATTTATTATGAATTGTGTTTATCGGCAACTGCCTTCATAGAAACTTTTATTGCTTTTTCTATTTTCTTTAAATCTTTTTCTGAAAGTACAGTTGATAAAAACCAAGATTCAAATTGAGAAGGAGGTAAGAAGATTCCATTCTCAATCATGTTCCAGAAAAATGTTTTAAATTTTTCGGTATCGGAAGTTTGAGCCGATTTAAAATCAAGCACCTGTTCACTTGTGAAAAATGGATTGATCATTGACCCAAAACGATTTACTTGTAGGTCAATATTATTTTCCTTGGCAGCTTCTATTAATACCGTTTCAATTCTTTCTGCAATTTTATTGAATTTATCGTAAGGATCTTGTCTTTTTAATTCCTTTAAAGTAGCAATACCACAAGCCATAGCAATAGGATTACCCGATAAGGTTCCTGCTTGGTACATATCGCCTAAAGGAGAAACCATTTCCATAATTTCATTTCTAGCTCCATAAGCACCTACTGGAAAACCGCCTCCAATTACTTTTCCTAAACATGTGATATCTGCTTCGATTCTTAATAATTCTTGAGCACCTCCATATTTAGATCGGTATCCCGTCATTACTTCATCTACAATTAATAAGATTCCTTTTTCTTTGGTAATCTTTCTTAATTCTGAAATAAATTCTTGATTGGGTAGAACAACTCCCATATTACCTGCAATAGGCTCTATGATTACAGCAGCAATATCTTTGTGCTTATTTATTTGATTTTTTACACTTTCGATATTATTGTATTCCGCAATCAATGTGTTTTTGATAGCATCAATTGGAACACCTTTGGAACCTGGAATACTCAGTGTTACTAATCCAGAACCAGCAGCTACCAATAAGGCATCTGAATGTCCATGGTAACAACCTGAAAATTTAATAATTTTATTTTTGTTGGTGTAGGCTCTAGCCAAACGCAGTGCACTTAATACAGCTTCAGTACCCGAGTTTACAAATCGCACTTTATCCATTCCTGGAAAAGCATCGCAGACCATCTTAGCTAGTTTGATTTCGCCTTTAGAGGTAGCTCCAAAAGTATAGCCATTTTTTAAGGCGTTTAAGATTGATTTTTCTACTCGTTTGTTTCTATGGCCTAAAATCATAGGACCATAAGACAATACTAAGTCTATGTATCTATTGCGGTCTACATCGATGATCTTACTTCCTTTTGCTTTTTTAATAAACAAAGGAATACCACCTACTGATTTATATGCTCTTACTGGAGAATTTACTGCTCCTACAAGGTTTTTTTGACCTTTTGTAAAAAGTTCTAATGATTTTTCTAAATTCATTTTCTTAAAAATTTGTTTAATTGTAGAATTGTTTAATTGAGTAGTTTAAATTTTTTAACATTTAAATAAATCAACGATTCAACAATATTCTAGCAACTTCTTTTGCAAAATAAGTGATAATGATATCTGCTCCAGCTCGTTTCATAGACAATAAGCTTTCCATCATTACTCGTTCTTCATCGATCCAACCTTTTTCTCCTGCAGCTTTAATCATAGCATATTCTCCACTAACATTATAACATGCTATTGGTCGGTCGAAATTATTCTTTAAATCTCTTATAATATCTAAGTAGGAGAGTGCTGGTTTTACCATTAATATATCTGCACCTTCAGCATCATCAAAAGCTGCTTCACGCATAGCATCGTCTCTATTTGCAGGATCCATTTGATAGGTCTTGCGGTCTCCAAATGTTGGAGCTGAATCTGCAGCATCTCTAAAAGGACCATAAAAAGCAGAAGAATATTTAACCGAATACCCCATAATAGGAAGATCGTAATGTCCTGTATTATCTAAGGCTTCTCTCATCGTGATAATGGTTCCGTCCATCATTCCAGATGGCGCTACCATATCTGCTCCAGCTTTTGCATGAGAAATGGTTTGTTTAGCTAGATTAACTAGGGTAGCATCATTATCTACATCGTTATTATGTATCACACCACAATGACCGTGACTCGTGTATTCACAAAAACAAACGTCTGTAATCACATACAGTTTTGGATAGTTCTTTTTTATAAACCGAATTGCTTTTTGTACAATACCATCATCATTCCAAGTTTCGGTACCTGTGTCATCTTTTTTAGATGGAATTCCGAAAAGCAATACTGCTGGTATATCTAAGGCAGTAACTTCGTCTAATTCCGTTGAAATTTTATCTAATGAGAACCGTTTAATTCCCGGCATTGATTTAATTTCTGTTGCTATATTTTCTCCTTCTTCAATAAATAGAGGATAAATTAAATCGTCGATTGTAAGCTTATTTTCCCTAACTAATCTACGAATATTTTCAGTTTTACGAAGACGCCTTGTTCTGTTAATCATGGTGTTTCATTTTATTTTTTGAAATATTCATTTACCGAATCGATAACTCCATCTACTGTTGCTAATTTAGAAATGACTACTGTTTCGAAATGAATTCGAGCCTCAGTGGCAGTTGTTTCTCCAATGCAAAAAGCAATGCGATTGGAAGTGGTGTTATTCTTTAAAAAGCTTTCAAGCCCAGAAGGACTGTAAAAAAGAATACCTGAATATTTAGGGTCAATTGTTTTTGAAGTCAATACCGTTTGATAGGTTTCTACTTCGTTAACAATGATGTTGTTTTTAGATAATATTTCTGGAAGTTCTTCTCTTCGTTTGTTTCCACAGAAAAAAGTCACTTCTTTTTCTTTTAAGTTGTCAGAAAGATAATTGGCTAATTTTTCAGCAGAGTTCTCTACACGAGCCACTATGCCTAATTTGGTTTTAATTAATCGTTTAGTTCTTCTTCCAACACAATAGATGTTTTCAAAATTCAAATCTTCAGAAGAGTAATTATATAATAAAGCTTCTACCGCATTTTTGCTTGTGAAAATTACATTCTTTAATGGTTCTTTTAAAACTTGAGGTTTTACCCTGTTGTATTTAATAGCTATAAAGTCATCCATAGCAACACCTACTTTTGACTGTAATTTTAATGTTTGTTCTTTGGATAGGTATTTGGTAGAAAAAACATTTATATTTTTTTCAATACTTATCGTTTCTCTCATCAAATTTTTTCCACCTTTTGCTAGTATAAAGTTAGCAGCAAATTCACCTAAGTCACCAATTTCATCTTTTAAAACTACCTTACTAAACTCAAGTTTCCTTTTTCCATCCGGGCTAAATAATACTCCTTTGAATTTTACCTCCTCCTCTTTGATAGTGGCTAGCGCTCCAATTGGTGCGGTACAACCACCTTCTAAAACTCTTAAGAATTCTCGCTCAATTGCTACACAAATGGCAGTTTCTTCATCATTTAATTCTTTACAAGCTTCTATTGCATTGTTGTTTTTTTCTAAAGCAGCAATCATTACGGCTCCTTGAGCAGGAGCGGGGACCATCCAATCTAATTTAATATGTTTATCTTTATTTGGTAATAGTTTTATTCTTGACAAACCAGCTAAAGCGAAAATTGCTCCATCCCAAGGATTGTCTTTAAGTTTTTGCAAACGGGTGTTTACATTTCCACGAAGCCCTGTTATAGTATGTTTAGGATAACGATGAAGCCATTGTGCTTTTCTTCTCAAACTTCCAGTTGCTATGGTAGCAATTTCGTTTTCGAAAAAATTTTCATCTTTCTTTAAAATTAATACATCGTTGTAATTCCCTCTTTTTAAAACAGCTGCTTGTATGACACCTTCAGGTAGTTTTGTTGGTACATCCTTAAGTGAATGAACTGCAATATCGATATCTCCATTAATTAATGCAATGTCTAAGCTTTTAGTAAATACACCGGTAACGCCTAATTCATATAATGGTTTATCAAGAACTTGATCTCCAATAGAATCAATTTTAATAATTTTTGTGGTATGTCCTAAATTTTCTAGTTGTCTCGCTACAGTATTTGCTTGCCAAAGAGCTAATTCGCTAGATCTGGTTCCTATTTTAATCATTTTCGTTTAAGCTTAGCTCTTTCAAATTAAATATTTTACTAATTACCTCGATACTTTGATCTACCGATGTTTCTTCATCTTTTAGATGCTTTACAAATTGAGTAGTTATTTTTTGAATCATATGCGAGGTAATTATTTCGGCGTGTTCTTCATTAAAATTATTGATTTTCTTTCTGTGAAAATCTATTTCATGACTTTGAATAGTTTGCAAAGACTCTTTAAGGGCATTTACTGCAGGAACAAATTTTCTATAAGAAATCCAATCGTTGAATTCATTTTTGTATGCTTCGATTATTCCTTCTGCTATTGGGATTTCTTGTTTTCTTATTTCTATAGTTTTATCGGTAATTTTTGATAATTCATCAACATTAACAAGGCTAATGCCTTCGATTTTCTTTAATGCAATGTCTACGTTCTCGGGCATTGATAAATCCAATATCAATAATTCTTTACCTTCTTTAATATGCTCTTTAGTAATGGTTGGAAAATTAGCACCTGTAGAAACTATTAAAATATCAGTATCATTAATTTCTTGGCTTAATTCTGAAATGTTTTTAACCGTAATTTCTGGATGTAGTTTTTTAAAGTCTAATGCTTTATCCTCGGTTCTGTTAATAAGAGTTACATTTTTATTATTGGTATACTCTAAAATATTTTTACAGGTATTTTTACCGATATCACCTAATCCAAAATTAAGAATCTTCTTTTCGTTGTAATTTGGAATATTATCAATGATGTATTGAATAGCTACGTAAGAAACAGATGTGGTACCAGAGCTTAGCTTGGTATTATTTTTTACATCCTTACTGGCTTGAAGTACCAAATTCATTAAACGTTCTAAATAGGTATTTGTCACACCCATTTTTTTAGCTTGAATAAAAGAATTTTTTAATTGACCTACAATTTCATAATCGCCTAATATCTGACTATCTAAACCTGCCCCTACGTTAAAGAGGTGGTTTACTGCAGCTTTATTTTTATAAACATTGGAAACATTAATGAAGTCTTCTAGATTTCCTTTCGAATATTTAACTAGCAGACTAATTAATTCAAAAGGGTGTTTTGCGAATCCTGTTATTTCAGTTCTATTACAAGTGGATACAACAAAAAGCCCTTCGATTCCATTTTCTTTTGCTTCTTTTAATAATAATTCTTGGTCTCCTTTGGTAATATTAAATACACCTCTAACATTTACATCTGCTTTTTTATAACTTAAGCCTACGTTATAAAATTTTAATTGCAAATTATCAAGACTCATATACTGTTTTTTTAATAAGTGTTGGCAAAAGTACTATTATCTTTTTGTGAAATATATCGCTACAAGTACTAATTCTATCGAAAGAAGTTACAAAACATTATTTAGAGTATTTCTAAATAACAGCTATTATCAAAATAATCTTAAAACAGTTATTAAACTCGGTGCTTAACAAATATGACATTCCTCATATTTGTTAAAAAAAATAATTTACTGAAGGTCTATTTTTTATTGTAATTTTGTAAAGTAATTTTATAAAGAAATAAAAAATATTCCTTAAAATTCATGGTTGAAAAATATAAAAACATCGACAAAAGTGCTCATGTTTTAATTGAAGAAAAAGATGCTTTTAAAGTTCTTTATTTCAATAATTTAACGGATCATATTGGAAGATTTCAGACTCAATTAGTTGATGATTATATACAACTTTTTTTCTGTACAGAACATGAAGTGATCGTTGCTTTTAATATGG
>Ga0307994_1002605_pt1 | contig 10062 bp, 6 predicted proteins | sample EllFjometagen261_FD_203171 | JGI IMG/M metagenome (GOLD analysis project Ga0307994, IMG submission 203171) | Marine microbial communities from Ellis Fjord, Antarctic Ocean - #261 | ecosystem: Environmental > Aquatic > Marine > Unclassified | place: Southern Ocean | collected 2014-11-02
AATGGTAATTATGATGATCAATTGTTATCGGTATTTACAGATATATCAAAAATGTCTCAACTTCATACGCATAAGATAGAAGGTGATATAATGAAGATGGTTCACGTTCATGAAGGATTTAAAATAGGTGCGCAAAGTCATACTAAATTAGAGCGAGGTGGAAGTCACGTTATGTTGATGGGCATCAGTAGAGTTTTAAAAGTAAATGAATTATTTTCTTTGATCCTAAAATTTAAAAATGCTGGAACTATTGAGATTCAAGTGCCATATCATGGCACTGGACAGAAAAAGGTTAAAATGAAACATAACACTGAAGACAATGGGGGTGACTATTAATATTTTTGGTATAATAAAAGGTAAAGAACCTTTCAGAATAATAAATTCTAATGTATAAAGTAATTAAGTAATTGAAACTCGAGTTATAGTTAAAAAGGATAATAAAAATGGCATTTAATCTTCCAGAATTACCTTATCAGCACGACGCACTGTCTGATTTGGGGATGAGTAAAGAAACTTTAGAGTTTCATCATGACTTACACCATAAAGCGTATGTGGATAACGGTAATAAGTTGATTGCTGGCACAGAGTGGGAAGAAAAGACTTTAGAGGAAATAATCACTGGGACTTATAACAATACGGCAGTGGCTCAAAATGGTATTTTTAATAATATTTCTCAGTTGTGGAACCATAATCAATTTTGGGAAATGATGGGTCCATCAGGAAAGAATATACCATCTCATTTGGAAAGTAGGATAAAAGACTCTTTTGGATCAGTCGAGAAATTTAAAGGGGAATTTTGTGCAGCTGGTGTTGGTCAGTTTGGCTCTGGTTGGTGTTGGCTAGTGCTTGATACTGATGGTGGTTTAAAGATAACCAAGACTGAAAATGGTGTGAACCCTATTTGTTTTAATCAAGTTGCATTGCTAGGCTGTGATGTTTGGGAACACTCTTATTATATTGATTTCAGGAATAAGCGACCAGTATATTTAGCAAACTTTCTTGAAAAATTGGTCAATTGGGAGAATGTAGCAGAGCGCCTAGGTTCTAATTAAAAATAGACAATAATATTGTTGTTTAATGGAGTGCTTGCAAGCTTGTCTCTAAATCTGCAACAGAGTCCATAACTTGAAATTTGCCTAATAGATCTGAATCAGCAAAGTCTTGTTTGATCATATGTTCTATTAGGTGGATTAAAGGATCCCAGTAGCTGTCAATGTTTAACAAATAGACTGGTTTTTTATTTATTCCCAATTGAGTCCACGTTAAGATTTCAAAAAATTCATCAAGTGATCCTGCCCCACCAGGTAGGGTCACAATAACGTTACTATTTGTGAACATTATTTTTTTCCTATCGTGCATGTTTTCTGTCACAATAAATGAGGTCAGATCAGTCTTGCCAACCTCCTTTTGTAATAGATGTTCAGGAATAACTCCGAATGTTTCTCCACCATTATTTTGACAGCTCTTGGCAAGAACTCCCATTAGCCCAATATCACCAGCTCCATAAACTAACCGCCATCTATTTTTTGCTAACATCTGACCAGTTTCTTCAGCTGCTTTTTTAAACTCCTTATTTTTCCCATAACGTGATCCACAAAATACACAAATTGAAAATTTAAAAGAATTCATTGCAAATAATCCATAACTCTTGTTTGTCATAGTTCTGTTAATTATGTTATGATGATGTTAATTGGAAAAATAAACAAGTCTTAATGGGCCTTAGAGTCCTTAAGACTTGTAAGACATAGACGTATGGATTGAGTAAATAGTGAAAAATAAGCTAATTTCTACAGAAAATATAACGTTATTGCTAGTTTTAATAGTTGGTATTTTGATAGCTGTAATAGTTTATCAAAATGATCCGGTTATTACTTCTAAAATAACGTCTGATAATGTTGTTGAAAGTACTGAACTTCAAATTCCTAAGACAGAAAAATTAAAGGATAGCGATGAAGTTACTAAGTCACTTGAGTCTGAAAGTGCTGAAACGAATGAACCGTCTGAAAATGCAAATATTGAACCAAGTAAGATTCCATCACCAAAATTTGATTTATTTAGTGTAGATCAATCAGGTTCTGCTACTATCGTTGGAAAAGGTTTAGCTGGAGAAAGTTTGGATATCATAATTGATGGAAAGGTTGTTTCGAAAATAATTCCAGATAATAACGGTGACTTCGCTACTATCTTGGACATTGGTATTTCTAAAACACCACGCTCCTTAACCTTGAGAACGACACATTCTGACGGAAGAGTGGTTGCTTCTGAAGAAACGGTTTTAATTACCCCTATTTTGAAAACGGGTAGTCAAGAAGAAACATCAACTACCAGTGACAGCGCCAGTGCTAGTGACAGCGCCAGTGCTAGCCCCAGTGCAATTGTTACAGCAAGTAGTGGTTCATCTAATGATGAAGTAAAGTTAAAGCCGACTTCTTCGACTTCATCATCTGAATTGGATTCTAAGTTATCAGATGATTCTGAAACCACTGATGTCTCAATAGCAATTGTGTCTTCAAAAGAAATAAGAGTAATCTCACCCGCCTTACAAAGTAATGCTCCTAAAGTGCTGGACGTTATAATTGATGCTATTTCTTATGATGAAGAAGGCGAGGTTCTATTGACAGGAAGGGGCATAGAGGACCAACACATACGCATATATGTGGATAATAAACCGATAAAAACTAGCTCAATAAAAGCAGATGGCACCTGGAGCTTGGATCTGGAGGAAATAGATGCAGGTGTATATATTTTGCGTATAGACCAATTAGATTCTGATGGGGTGGTAACCTCAAGAACCGAAACCCCTTTTCAAAAAGAAACTTCAGACGTCGCAAAAAAAATGGCGGCATTACAAAATAATAATAACGAAGAAATTTCCCCAAATGTAGGCATTGGATTGTCGACAGTTATAATTCAACCAGGGTATACTTTATGGGCCGTTGCGAAGAAAACATATGGGTTAGGCATGCAATACGTTCGAATATATCACGCTAATAAAGATCAAATTAGGGACCCAGATTTGATTTACCCGGGTCAGATATTTAAGCTACCAGAATAGTAGTATTGAATAATTAATTGCATTAAAAATTTACAATTGAGTACTACTTAGTTAACGCAGGTATCGAGAATTTATGTCAAACTCCGTAAAAAACAAAACCGCTGGATCTACAAGCTCTAATTGGCGCACTGTAAAAAGAGTTACGCCTTATCTTTGGCCAAAGGCTAGCGAACAATTCTGGGTCAAACGCCGCGTTGTTCTTGCCATGCTAGCTTTAACTCTTTCAAAAATAATCGCTGTTGCTACGCCATTTTTATTTAAAGCTGCAGTTGATGGTTTAGCAAAAGTTGGTGAGTCTAATGATGCATTGATGTTACTCTTAGGTGCTGGTGGATTAATGTTCGCTTATGGGTTTTTTAGATTATCTAGTGTTGGATTTGGTGAGTTACGAGATGCTATTTTTGCCAGAGTTGGGCAAAGGGCTTTAAGGTCTTTGGCATTGGAAACTTTTGAACACATCCACGCATTATCCTTAAGATATCATATCTCTAGAAAAACAGGTGGTCTGAGTAGAATAATTGAGCGTGGTGTGAAAGGTGTTGATTTTTTATTAAGATTTATGCTTTTTTCGATTATTCCCTTGTTAATTGAATTAACATTAGTTGCTACTATTTTATTTATCGTATTTGACGTTTGGTATTTAGCAGTAATATTAGTGACAATTACTTTATACATTTGGTTCACATTCACTGTTTCGGAGTGGCGTTTAAAAGTCCGCCAAGAAATGAATAGGCAAGATACTGATGCTAATCAGAAAGCTATAGATAGCCTTTTAAACTTTGAAACGGTCAAATACTTTAATGCCGAAAAAGTGGAAGCAGCCAGATACGATTCTTCTATGCGGTTATATGAAGCTGCAGCATTAAAGACATCGTACTCACTTTCATTTTTAAACTTTGGACAGGCATTTCTTATTACAAGTGGGTTAGTGACTGTCATGGTGATGGCTGCATTTGGTGTGCAGAGTGGTGACCTTACGGTTGGGGATTTTGTATTGGTAAATGCTTACATGATACAGATTACGATGCCTTTAAATTTTTTGGGTACGGTTTATAGAGAAATTAGACAAGCACTTGTTGATATGAGTGAGATGTTTGATCTTCTCGAGCAACCACCTGAAGTTACTGATGATGAGAATGCATATGATTTGGTTGTTAGAGAAGGATTGATCGACTTTAAGGACATTACATTTGGGTATGAGAAAAATAGAGTAATCTTAAAGAACTTTAATTTATCCGTGGGTGCTGGTCAAAATATTGCTATCGTAGGAACGACGGGCTCTGGCAAGTCAACCATTGGGCGTTTGTTATTTAGATTTTACGATACGGATAAGGGAGCTTTATTTATTGATGGTGTCGATATTAAAGAGGTTACCCAGTCTAGTCTTCATTCAGCAATTGGGATTGTTCCTCAAGATACTGTTTTATTTAACGATACTATCTATTATAATATTGCATACGGAAATACTGAAGCAAGTTATGATAAAGTTATAGAGGCAGCCAGAGCTGCAAAAATGCATGAATTTATTTCTAATTTACCTGATGGATATGATACGACAGTTGGCGAACGGGGGTTAAAATTATCTGGAGGTGAAAAGCAGAGGGTAGGTATTGCCAGAACATTGCTAAAAAATCCTCCCATTTTGTTATTAGATGAGGCAACATCATCGTTGGATACTGAGACTGAAAACAGCATACAGGACAGTTTAAATAAAATGTTAGAAGACAGAACGGTAATCACCATTGCCCACAGACTTTCAACAATAGTTAAGAGTGATCTTATCGTTGTTTTAGAAAATGGTGAAATTGTAGAGCAAGGAACACACATTGAACTTTTAGATTTAAAACGCCGTTACAGTAAAATGTGGAAACGGCAAGCAAATGAGCAAGAGGTTGAAGTTTAAAATTAAGCAATTATTATGGGTGTTTAAACTTATTCTTCATCCAAAGTCCACAAAATCTCCTGCTCTTTATTATTTTTAACTAACTTACGTAGGTTAAAATCTTCTTTCAATTTTCTCCCTTGAGCATCACGAATAATATTTATTCTGAATATTGAATAAATACCATAAGACCCTCGTTTTACCCATTCACGAAGGGCAAGCATAGAGGGTGTAAAAATAAGAGTTAATACTGTTGCGGTCCCTAAACCAAAGACAACGGCTGTCGCCAATTGCTTCCACCAAAGTGCTGTTGGGCTATCAACGGTATATCCACCGTTAAAAAAATCTAGTGACAGGCCATACATCATAGGAGTTAGACCTGCCATTGTGGTAATAGTAGTTAATAAAACTGGACGAATGCGATCTTCTGCTGTTCTTACGATTGCTTCCAGTTTTGGCATGTATGTTGAGTATTCCTGATATGTATCAATTAATACAATGTTATTATTTACGACGATTCCTGCTAGAGCGACGATACCAGTTCCTGTCATAATAACTGAGAAGTTTTGATCCATTACCATCATACCCACAAGCACCCCTGTGGTTGATAGTATTACTGCCAACAAAACTAGGACCGAGTTATAAAAGGAATTAAATTGGGCTAACAAAATTACAAACATCAATCCAAGTGCTGCCATGAATGCGCTTTGCAGAAACTCTTGGCTTTCTGCCTGCTCTTCATCGTCTCCTGTCCACTCAAAAGAGATACCATTCTCAAGTGGCATTTTGGTTTCCAACCATTCGGTTAAAAGTAAAATACGTTCAGTCGGTGTGATTAAAGTGTTTGTTGCATTTTTAAGGTTAGGCTCTACATCTGCTTTGATGTCAAAATATCTTTCGCCGCCTACTCGATTAATTTGTGCTAATTTCTTCACTGGAGTTCGAGATATAAAATTTGATAATGGAATTAAACCTGATGGGGTCCGAACCTTTAAGGAATCAATTGTACTTAGGAGTCTATCTTTTTTTGGTAGCCTAACCCTAATATCAATTTCTTCATCTGAACTGTCTACTCTCATTGTATCAAGTAATAATCCGCCAGTGACTAGTTGCACCATAACACCCACAGTAACAACATCTGCCCCGTAGCGCCCAGCTTTTTCAACATCAACATCTATTTGCCAATCTATTCCTGGTTCAGGCAGATTGTCTTCAATTTTGATTAATCCTTTAGTTCTTTCAAATTCTTCACGCACAGTATTTGCTGATTTTGTTAGCGCATCAAAATCGTTACCTTTTATTCGCAAATGCACTGGTTTAGATGATCCTGGTCCCACTTCTTGTTCTCTGATTTCTGATCTTATTCCTGGAATAGTGTTAAGGCGATCTTGCAGAGTAACTAATATATCCTTGCCTTTTAAGCCGGCAGCACGTTTGTCCCAAGCAGTTAACTCAATTTGAATTTGCCCTATCGTATCGCCAGGTGGACCATCTGGATTGAATTGATCCAAACCGCCATCGCCTGCAAATGCAAATACTGAGTTCACTCCTTCTACACCGATTATCAGCTTTTCAGCTTCTTTCATAATGTTGTCTTTTTCATAAACCGATAGGTTCCCTCTAGCTTGAATGTAAGCAATGGCTCTTTCAGGATCCGTTTCGACGAAAAACTCGACCCCTTTCCCACTTTGAGAGAATAGAGTAAAAATTAGTACTACGGTTGCTATTACTGAACCAATTGAAATGATTGGCATGATTGGATTGCCTGTTAATAGGCTTATAAACTTTCCAAATACTGTTCTTCTATATTCACTATCAATACGTTTTTTAATTCTGAGGGGCTTAATAGAACCCACACCAATTGAAATAAGTGAGGATCCCACTAAAATTGTAATGGTAATCGTAAAAAATGATTGAATACTTTGCTCACCGGATGAGTTTTGAAATAGGTAAGTAGGATTTATTAATTGCATTAAGCCAGCATATAGTGAAGCAGTTCCAATCAAGATTATAAAAATTCTGAATAACCAATGCCTTTCTCTTAACCTTAATGCTCTGAGCTCAAAGACTTGTGAAAGTCTTCCTGCTACACCGCCAACAACTGGCAAATATATTAATGCGACTATCAGTGATGCAGATAAAACGAATATTAATGTTACAGGTAGCATCCCCATGAATTCCCCAGGAACCCCTGGCCAAAATAACATTGGCAAAAACGCGCATAGAGTAGTTGCTGTGGAGCTGACAATCGGCCAAAACATACGTTTTGCTGCGTCACCATAAGCTTTCATTGGTTCAACTGAAGCTTGTATTCGTTTATCGGCATACTCCACTACCACTATCGCACCATCAACCAGCATCCCAACTGCTAGAATCAATCCAAACATTACCATGTTTGAAATTGATATTCCCATGACAGCCATTAGCGCGAAGCATAATAAAAATGATGTTGGTATTGCAAATCCTACAAGCAGGGCAGATCTCATCCCTAAGGAGGCTAGTACAACTATCATTACTAGTGCAATAGCTGTCAAAACAGAACTTTCAAGTTGCCCAACCATGCCTTCTACTTCTTTTGATAAGTCCATAGCAAAATTTACACTAACACTTTGCTTAAGCTCACTTGGCCATTTGTCTCGTACAGATAAAACTTTCTTTTTCACCACGGCAACGGTGTCAATAATATTAGATCCCTTACGTTGAATAATCTGGAGTGCTACGGTTTTCTCACCGTTGAATCTGGCTGTTCCTCTTAAATCTTCAAAAGTTAATTTTATATCTGCAAGCTCTCCTAATGTAACAATACTGTCGCCATTTACTTTCACAGGTAGGTTATAAACATCTTGTGCCTCGTTAAAAGATGAAGGAATTTTAACACTAAAAGCGCCACTCTCAGTTTCAACATTACCTGCAGCTATTAGCTTATTATTATTTGTTACGACACTTATTAGCTCACCTGCTGTAACATTGTAGCTCTCAAGGCGAAGTGGGTCTATTATCACCTCTAACATTTCTTCTCTATGACCTGCCAATCCAACTTCTAATACTTCTGGTAGGCTTTCCACCTCAGTTTGTAGACTTTTTGCTGCCTGCAATAGTGTTCGTTCGGGTAATTCTCCTGAAAGAGAGACAACTAAAATTGGAAATTGTGAAAGATTTATTTCATTTACGGTGTATTTGTCTGCTCCATTAGGAAAACTTGCTTCTACCTTTGACATTTTGTCACGGATATTTGCGATAGTAGCGTCTTTATCCCAATCAAATTCAAATTCTAGAATTAAAGCTCCATAATTTTCGGCTGCTAGGCCGGTCATACGTTTAATTCCGTCTAATTCTTTTAAGTTGGTTTCCATCGGCTTTACTAGAAGTTTTTCGCTATCTTGGGCCGAAATCCCCGCAAACGGCACTGAAACAAAAACCACTGGTATATCAATGTCTGGTGAGCCTTCTTTCGGAAGTCCAAGATATGCAAAGGATCCTGCTGCAATTGACATTATTACAAAAGTAATAATCATTCTTGCGCGAAAAATGGCCCAATCAACTAAGGAATTCATCGATTTACTCCTGATAAGTCGTTAAAACTTTACGACCATCTATCACATATTCTTGGCCAACAACGATGACTTCAATTTTTTCGGGCAATCCTGATAGCCAAATTCCGTCACTGGTATCTCGAACTATTTTAACTTTGTAAAATTTTGCCAAGCCATCAACTACTGCACGGATTCCTAAGTCTCCATTATTATTTAGCGTCATTGCTGATTGAGGGAGTAAGTGTGCTCTTTCACCAGATGTGCTGATAAAAATTTCAGCTGTTCCACCTGCACGAATTTTACCATTTGGATTAGGCACTTCTACTTCAACTCTAAAAGTTCGTGTCATTGGATCAGCGGTAACAGCTACGTAGGTAACCTGACCTTGAACTATGTTATCATTAGCCAAACGAGCTCCTGCAACAGCGCCAAGTAATAATTTGTCTACTTCTGTTTCTGCTACGAAACCTACGAGTTTTATTGGATCTAGCTTAACTATTCTTGCGCACTCTGATCCTGGCTGCAAAAGACTACCCAGCTCTGCGACATCTGACCCAAGTAATCCAGAGAAAGGAGCGTATATCTTTAAACGCTCTATCTCTTTTTCAGCTAATTTAACATTTGCTTCTGCACTTTGAAGCGAAGCTCTTCTTGCAATTGCTTTAGTTTCAGAACCATATCCACTTTCTGCTAATCTTGAAGCAGCGTTATTATTAACTTGTGCTTCTACGAGCCTTGCATTTGCTTCTGCTAACCTTACAGAGCGTGTGCCAACATTTAATTCACAAAGTAGTTGATTTTGCTCTATTCTTATACCTTTTGAGAGAGGTTGGCTAATCACTAATCCTGAAGTTTGTGCGCGAACCACCACATTACGGGCGGCTTCAGTACGACCTCTCACAACCACACCACTTTCAACAATTTTAGCGTTAGAAAGTAATACTTTTACCGATATTGCATCAGATTTTTGAGCTGGAAGGTATCCAACTTCCTCTTTTTCTGTGATCTCTCCACCTGCCATTGCAATTAGAGATTCTCTTTCGAATGTGAGTAAGTATAAAGCCGTTGATATTAGTATTGCCGTAATTATTGGAAAAAATCGCATTTTGTTAAACACTTATATTGGATAATTTATATATAATCAGTACATATGCACGAAAGTTTGCTTAGGCAAGTAGCTTAACCAACTTACCGTCAGGTTAGAAAAACCAAAAATTAAGAGTTTTTTAGAATATTTCAGTTACGAGCTTCTCTTTTTTGTATTAATAACCTAATTAAGTTGTTAAAATATATCAATTGGATAAAAAAATACTTTGAAAATCAGTTATTTCTCTTGGCATTGTTACAAAACAAGGGGTAAACGAAATTTTAATAATTATTGGAGAGAAATGTGAGTGACACCGATTCATTTATTGAGGAAGTTTCTGACGAAGTTAGAAGAGACCGATTGTTTAAAATTTTCAAGAAATATGCCTGGGTGGCAGTGCTTATTGTTGTTTTATTAGTAGGTGGCGCTGCGTTCAATGAATATAGAAAAATATCGGACCAAAAACGTGCGGCAAATTTAGGTGACGAATTGTATCGCATAATGG
>Ga0307994_1002618_pt1 | contig 10038 bp, 7 predicted proteins | sample EllFjometagen261_FD_203171 | JGI IMG/M metagenome (GOLD analysis project Ga0307994, IMG submission 203171) | Marine microbial communities from Ellis Fjord, Antarctic Ocean - #261 | ecosystem: Environmental > Aquatic > Marine > Unclassified | place: Southern Ocean | collected 2014-11-02
TCAAGCTATAAACCTTTTAGTTATACCGATGCTGATGGCAAGTTAATCGGCTATGAGATTGAATTGGTTGACGCACTATGTGCGCAAATGAAAGCCAAATGCGAAGTGATCTCCCAGGATTGGGATGGCTTGATTCCAGGCTTAAATGCGCAGAAGTTTGATGCTGCCATCGCTGGTATGTCAATCACCCCTGAGCGCAAAGAAGTGGTCGAATTTAGCGAACCTTACTTTCATAGCGGCATTATCTTAATCGGTAAAAAAGGCGACGATGTTAGTGTTGACGCTTTAAAAGGTCAGCCAATTGCCTCACAGCGTTCAACTGTTGCCTCGCAATATCTACAAGATAAACATGCTGATGCTGATATCAAACTTTATGATACCCAAGACAATGCGTATCTGGATCTAACGTCAGGTCGTGTGCGGGCGATGATGTCTGATAAAGTGACTGGTATTGACTGGCTAAAAACAGAAGCTGGTAAAGACTATGAGGTCAAAGGTCAAGAAATCAGCACCAATGATGATGCGATGGGTATCGCTTTCCGTAAAGGCGATCCATTGGTTGCCAAATTCAATAAAGCCTTGGCTGAGCTAAAAGACAATGGCACTTATGATCAAATCACGGGTAGCTATTTTGGTACCAGCTCAACCACTGCTGCTCAAAAAGCAGTCGCTACTAGTGATATCAAAGAAGTAGTAGTCATGGATAAAGCTAGTGTCGATGCTGATACGGCGATTGCTAAAGAAGAGCAAGCGACAGCAAACTAATACCTGTGATGACAAATATGTATTGATCCTAAGTTTTGAGGAATGCATATTTGCTAGTACTTTTCAAAATTTCACGATGTAATAACCTCAAGGATGATTATGAGCAACCATCTTGTCATAGGCTCAAATTCAATGACCAGTCAGCGGTTTTCAAAACCTATGCTAGCAGTGGCAGCATTTTTAGCTTTAGTCGGTTGTAGTAACGGTCAAGATAAAGGGGCTGAAAGTACTAACTCAGACGCTAATAATACTGCGGAGACAACTGAGAAAAAAGCAGATGCGACAGAGGGTAATGTGCTGCGTATCGGTACTGAGGGTGCTTATGCGCCTTTTAACTATACCAATGCAGATGGCACGCTCGGCGGTTTTGATATCGAAATTGCCAATGCTATCTGTGCTGATATGCAAGTAACTTGTGAGATTATGGCGCAAGATTGGGACGGTATTATCCCCGGTCTCAAGGCTGGTAAATATGACGCTATCGTCGCTGCGATGTCAGTCACCCCTGAGCGCGCTCAACAAGTAGCTTTTACGGATCCGTATTTTAGCAATGCGCTAGTGTTTTTAGCCAAAAAAGACAGCACCTTTGACCCTGCTAAGGTGACTGATATTAATGCCCACTCTATCGCCGCTCAGCGCTCCACCATCTCATCACAGTGGCTAGAAAACACTTATCCAAAAGCGGATATGAAGCTATATGATACATTAAGTAATGCGTTTTTAGATTTGGGTGCCGGTCGCGTCGATGCCATGATATCGGATAAACTGCCAGCGATTGAATGGCTCAGCTCGACGTCCGGTACTAATTATGTGTTAAAGGGCGCGGAGATTGATATCAATGATAACTTTGCGATTGCCGTCCGTCCGAATGATGAAGCTCTACAAGCAAAAATTAATACCTCATTGAGCAATATTAAAGCCAATGGCACTTATGATAAGATCAATCAAAAATACTTTGCTGTGCCAGCAAGTGCGACACTAACAGAAGCACCAGCTATAGATAGTGTTACACAGTAAAGGCTCAGTAGTATTACTGTTTTCACGACTGCATTCATATTGTGTTAATAAGCATGAGGACATCGCCATTATGGTGATGTCCTTTTTCTTGCGTCCTTATTTACAGTCACGCTATTATTGTAGGCATTATTAACCAACAGATTTGCTGTTATTTAACCAAATCATCGGCCTTTTAAAGAGATAGATATATATTTAGGCAATGCTTTTACACGTCAGTATTAACATAGCAGCGAATGAATATGATAAAATCAGCGCTCATTTCTACTGTGTCAATTATCGCGGCAATAACCGTATCAATCTAGCGTCAGTCTATGACGCACATGACTCATATTTCTTGGGTCTAAAGTACGTTTATTAACTGTATTCAGCTATTGATGCTGATTTTTTTAACTCATATTTTGCAATTTGCTAATATAAAGAGACTGAGTGGATAATCGTGTTTGACTTACAAGGATTTGGCGCGCTTTTATTGAGCGGCGCTACCGTCACCATACAGCTTGCCATGACCAGTCTGATCATCGGCATGTTCTTAGGTTTGCTCGGTGCCACAGCAAAGCTATCTAATATCTGGCTGCTGCGCAAAATTGCGACTGTCTATACCGCCACGATGCGCGGTATTCCTGAGCTGCTATTGGTACTGTTTATCTACTATGGAGGCTCTATACTGCTAATGAGCATTCTCAAAAAGTTCGGCTATAACGACTATGTCGAGATTAGCGCTTTTTGGGGCGGTGTGATGGCACTGTCTATTGCTTTTGGTGCTTATGCGACTGAAATCTTCCGTATGTCGATTCAAGAGATTCCCATAGGACAGCGAGAAGCGGCGCAAGCGATTGGTATGCGTCCTTTTCAGACTTTTTATCGCATAACCTTACCGCAAGTATGGCAGATTGCATTGCCAGGTTTGGGTAATCTATTTTTGGTTTTGCTTAAAGATACGGCACTGGTGTCGGTCGTAGGTCTTAAAGATATCATGTATCAGTCCTCGCGCGCCGCGCAATCAACACAGCAGCCATTTACCTTTTATATGGCAGCGGCAATAATTTATTTAGGTTTGACCATGCTGATTACTGGCTTTATGATGTGGCTTGAATGGCGTGCCAATCCGGCGGCGCGTTATGCTAAAAAGCTCAGCCGTCAAACCACTCACCGTCAATCGACCATAGGATAAAGGGGAAGACACTATGGATTGGAATTGGCAGGTTATTTTTGATCATATCCCAGACTTACTCGGTGGCGCGGTATTGACCGTACAGTTGGTTTTGTTCTCGGGTATTATTGGCTTATTTTTTGGTTTGGTTTTGGCGCTGTTACGGTTGTCTAAAAATTGGGTGGTACAGATACTCCCTTTTCTGTATATCTTCTTTTTCCGTGGCACACCGCTACTGGTACAGATATTTTTGATTTACTATGGTCTTGGGCAGTTCGAAGCGGTACGTAATTCGTTCCTATGGGAGCCAGTTCTTAGCCAAGCTTACTGGTGTGCAATCATTGCCTTTACCCTAAATACCAGTGCTTATTTAGCCGAGATTATCCGAGGTGCCATTCAAAATATTCCGGTCGGTGAGCTTGAAGCTGCCGATGCAATTGGGATGTCAAAGTGGCAGAAACTGACCCGTATTACGTTACCGCGTGCTTTTGGTATTGTGATTCCGGCATACAGTAATGAAGTTATCTTTATGCTAAAGGGCAGTGCACTCGCTTCAACCATTGCTTTAATGGATATCACAGGCGTTGCTCGTACTATTAGTGCGCGGACCTATACCTTGATGGAGCTGTTCTTCGCTGCCGGTATCGTTTATCTGTTGTTATCGTGGGTGATTCTGTTTAGCTTTAGAATGTTTGAAAAGCGCATGAATCGTCACGCAAGCTATGTGCCACCAGATGTGACTACGCATACCGTCGGCTAATGATTTGTCATGAATAAAACCTATCATAAACGTTGTGATAAATAGTGCAGTATGTTTCGCTTTTTAAAATATCAATCATTTGCTGTGAGCGCCTAGTATGAGCCAATCACCATCTATATCCTTAGTCGATACAATTGCTGCCAGCGTAAAGGATGACGCGAGTATTGCCACTGTTAACGATAGCGTACGAGCATCCATCGGCAAGGTCATTTGCGTTGGCCGTAACTATGCAGAACACGCGCGTGAGCTTGGCAATGAGATACCAAAATCGCCTATCTTATTCATGAAGCCAGCATCGTCCGTGGTCAGTGTGCACAATGATATTGTCCGTCCAAATCCAGTGCTATATGGCGACACTCATTATGAAGCAGAGCTGTGTATTCAGCTGGCAGCCGACTTATCGGCAGCAACGATTGAACAAGCAAAGCAAGCGATAGGTGGCGTGACTTTGGGGCTTGATTTGACCCTACGTGACTTGCAAAGTAAGCTCAAAGAAAAAGGTCATCCATGGGAGCGTGCTAAATGTTTCGATGGTGCTTGTGTGCTTGCCGATTGGATTGATCCGCAAGCGTTTGGTGATTTTCGCCATGTCGAATATCAGCTCTATATCAATGACGAGCTGAAGCAAGATGGTGATACTGCCTTGATGCTATTTCCAGTATATGAGTTACTGGCAGAGATTAGCCATGCCTTTAGCTTACAAGCAGGCAATGTGATTATGACTGGTACGCCGAGCGGCGTTGGTATATTGCAAGCAGATGATACGCTAACATTCAAGCTTGGCACTCATGAATGGCAGGTGCAAGTTCGATAATTTCTTATCGCAGCAGTATCATATAAGTTTTTACATGCATTAATGCTATCAAAAAATCCCAAGTTCACACTTGGGATTTTTTTGGTTTATCAGGGGTAATAGCCATTTGTCATGAGGCTATCGTCACATTACTATCAAATTGGCATTTGGTTTTCAACGTACTGTCATAAACACTCAGTAGACTTAGGCATAATTCGTATTTTGGTGATTGCAATTACAAGACTGTAATCAACTCTCTCATGCCAATCCAGCCTAACAGCAAGGTGACTGATAATGACATTATTGAATAACAAACAACCACTTGCCCATGAAGTCGTTGAAGATTCTAATCCGACCAACAATATCGATTTTCAAACCATTATTAGTCGTCGTTTAAATCGGCGTAGTATCTTAAAAGGTGGCACAGGATTAACAGCGGCGGCGTTTTTTGGCGCGCTACCTTTAGTCGGTTGTAGCGATGACGATGATAGTATTCCTGCCAAAAATAATGGCAATGATGCTGCTGTTCCTGCACAAGGTGATCTCAAACGTCCCGAAACTTTGAAGTTTACCGCAGTGGCGCATTCAACTGCCGAAACGATGAGCGTGGCAGCAGGCTATAAAGCCGAGATGATATTACCACTTGGCACGCCGCTAATATCTGGTATTGATGACTGGAAAGACAATCGAGAGCAGTCGGCTGAGTCGTTCGAATGGCGCATGGGTGACAACCATGATGGTATGTGGTTTTTTGGCAAAAAGGGCGGCGCATATGATGCCAAAGCGGCAGAGAATGGGCTACTGGTGATGAATCATGAGTATGTAAACAGTAGTGAGCTAAGCCCTTTTGGCTATCATGTGATCCAAGATAACAACGCCGCACCCATCTTTCAAAATCGTCGACTTGCTAGCGACGTGCGCCGTGAGGTTAATTGTCATGGAGTGGCGGTGGTCGAGATGAAACGCCGCGCTGATGGCATGGGCTATGAGATGGTGGCTGATTCGAAATATAATCGCCGTCTCACGAGTAGTAGTACAGCGCAGTTGACAGGACCCGTTGCTGGCTCTGATTTGGTCAAGACTAAGTTTGATCCGACAGGTTTTCAGACTCGCGGCATCAATAATAACTGCGGTGCAGGTTTGTCACCTTGGGGCACTTATCTGACCACCGAAGAGAACTTTTTAGGGGTATTTGCCCGTGGGCAAGATGCCAGCCAGCTGAGCGCAGGACAAAATTACGGTCGCGAACGCTACGGGGCAACGGAAAACTTCCCTGGTTGGGAATATTTATGGCATACCCCTGATGCTAAAGATGCCAAGATAAGCGATGAGTTTTCACGCTGGGATATGACCGCCGCTAGTGCTAGCGCTGCTGACGATTATAGAAATGGCTTTAATACCTTTGGCTATATCACCGAAATTGATCCTTTTGATCAAAATTCCATACCGCAAAAGCGCACAGCACTAGGACGTTTTGCTCATGAAAATTGTGCCTATGCCCCTGTTGAACAAGGCAAACCGGTGGTCTTTTATATGGGTGACGATGCTCGGGGTGAATATATCTATAAGTTCGTCTCCAAAGCCACATGGTCAAATGCTGATATCGGCGGTGGATTAAAAGCAGGTGACAAGTATTTGAATGAGGGTACGCTCTATGTTGCTATCTTTAATGAAAATGGCCGGGGTGAATGGAAAGCGTTGATTCACGGTCAAAATGGACTGGACGTCTCCAATACGGTCTTGCCTTTTCATGGACAAGATGAAGTGTTGGTCTTTGCTCGTGCAGCAGCAGATGTGGTCGGTGCCACCAAAATGGATCGACCAGAGTGGGTGTCGGTCAGTCCTATAACGGGCGATGTATATGTGACATTGACCAATAATAAATATCGCGGTGTACGTGATGATCAGCCACTTTCAGCGCCCAATCCGCGCAGCTATAATACTGGCGGCAAAGCGCGTGGTAATGACAATGGTCATATTATTCGCTGGGCAGAAGCAGGGGGCGATCATGCGGCAACCAGTTTTGAATGGGATATTTATTTATTTGCTGCGCCGAGTGATTTATCAGCAGAAAACTTATCACAATTAAATGACAATAATGACTTTTCTTCCCCCGACGGCTTATACTTTGATCCACGTGGCGTCTTATGGATTCAAACAGATGACGGTGCTTATACCGATACCAGCAGCTGTATGTTGCTAGCAGCGCTACCGGGCAATGTCAGCGATGGAACCCTCACTACTACGTCAGCGGGGCAACAAACCCGAGTCGGCATGCCTGCCAATAATGACAATATCAAACGTTTCTTCGTCGGTCCGGAAGGCTGTGAAGTCACAGGTATTACGATGGCCCCAGACTTTAAAACCTTATTTATTAATATTCAGCATCCGGGTAATACGTGGGGCGCTATTGCTGGAGGTAGTACACCACGCTCAGCCACCGTCATGATTACTCGCGAAGATGGTGATGTCATACTGGCAGAGTCGTTTGTCTAGTTAGACATTTGCATTAGTAATGATACGTCTTAACAAACATAAAAATCCTAAGCCATGGCTTTGGGATTTTTGTGTTTTAGGCGGTAGTTACTAGTGTGCAATTTTTGATATTGAATAATTACATGGCTTTTTGACAATAAAGATACTTGATAGTTAAATCATTCTCTTCTGTTTATGACCATTACAGGATAGTATGGAAAATCCCTTTAACTGTTTGATATGTCAACATTATGCTCAGTCCAAAACCTTTAGAAACTATACATGATTTATTTGCAACGACTCGGCGTCCTTCTGATGAGCAATCTGCTATCGATATAGGATTTCAAGGCGATGTCTATGAGGAAATGGATAAGCTTGACTATATCTATGTGGATGAGCTGACTGAAAAAAGCGTGAATCATAGTGATGTTCAACCGTATCAACCGCTCTCATTGGTTGGTTTTTTTGAAGGATTGGCACAGCTTGCGACTATGGGTGTGGTCGAGGTGACTGATATTGTAGAAGCCATCCACCGTGAGATATTACTGCGTCCTTTAGGGCGGTTTAATAAAGGAAATGTCGAGCGCTGGCAACAGGGTATCACGGGACGCATTTATGGTACGGTACGTCAGGCTGTGCAGCTGATTGGTAATAATTTAGCCTCAGGTCTGCACCTTTATAATACTGTTTTAAAACCCAAAAAGGTGAGACTATTACCAAAGAACTTGCGGCGCATGGTCAATATCCTAAACGGAGTGATGGGTGATCATCTGATTACGCATCAAAATCCATTAGCAGTATCGATGGTGCTGTATGATACCAATAATCGGGTGCAAAGCGCTGTATTGTCAGGGCGCGTTATTATTCTATGCCATGGACTTTGTTTAAGCCACTTAAGCTGGAAAGTATCTGGTGAGAATAATCTGGCAAAAGTGCTCATGTATAGCTTGCCATCATCGACTGTCTTGTACTTAAACTATAATACAGGTCGACGTATCTCAAGTAATGGACGTAGCTTTGCTCAAGTGTTGCAAGATTTGGTTGAGAATAACCCAGACATCACCCAGATTGATTTGGTCGGTCATAGTATGGGCGGTTTGGTAAGCCGTAGCGCGCTGTTTTATGGCAAAGAACAAGGTTTTAGCTGGGTCAAAAGGGTGAGCAATCTGGTGACTTTAGGGTCACCGCATCATGGCGCAAGTTTGGAGCAGATTGGGCATTTTGTCCAAGATAAAATAGCTAAATTGCCCTTTGCTGGGTCATTAGCAAAGCTTGGTGATATGCGCAGTGCGGGTATCATTGATCTGCGTTACGGTAGTATTCGAGATGCCGACTGGCAAGCGTTAGAGGGGCGTAGTGTGCTACCAGCAGATTTTCGTCATCCTACTCACTTGCCATTGCATGTGAATACCTATCTGGTAGCAGCAGTGATGGTCGAGACCCATTTTGAATTTAAGACCACAAGTTTATTGGGCGATGGGCTGGTTTCGGTAGAGTCAGCACTGGGTGAGCATACCGAAGAGCATACGCTGGTAGTGCCAGAGGGGCACAAAGCTATTTTTTATGGGATAAACCATATGAACTTAATCTACAGCGATAGAGTACATCAGCAAATCATTGCTTGGCTCTTGGATGATAGATTAGGCGATGCACATGAAGCAAAGTATGCGCTGAACCCGCGTATTTATTCTTATCCAGAAACCTATGAAGTTTAGAATAAGAGATACAAAATAATCAGACTAATGCTAAAAACCCTCAAGCATCATACTTGAGGGTTTTTTTATGACTGACTATAGTGAATTCAGTATTAAAACGATACAGTAGGACTGAGATGAATTTTACGCAGCCTCTGTCGGCGTAGGCACAGCACGCCAGAAAAATTTATACCAGTACTGCGTTGGAATATAACGTATCTGTTTTATTTGGAATTGACTATACTTAAATTAATGAGATAAAAGACTACTCAGCAAAAATCGCTGCCACATCGTCTTTATTAAATTTATAAATCTCACCGCAGAATCCGCAATCCATCTCAAAGGTACCATTTTGCTCTGCAACGATATCCAATGCTTCTGTTTCGCCGATTTGCTCGATTGCCATTTCACACTTTTCACGTGAACACGTACAACCAAACGATAGCGAGATAGGCTCAGGAGCAACGACTTTTTCTTCATGATATAAGCGATACAAAATCTCATTGCTATCAAGCGTGGTCAATTCTTCTGCTTTCAGTGTACGCGTCAATACAGACAAGCGTATCCACAAGTCATCATCAATACCAGCATCTTCATTTTGCTCAACTTCGTAGGTTTCTTGAGCGGTACGCGGCAGCATTTGCACCAAGATGCCACCCGCTTGTAAACCGTCAGATGCCAAATTAATCAGCGTTGGAATCTGTGCCGATTGCTTTTGATAATGCGCCAAACAATCTGCCAAATTGTCATGGCTACGTTCAACAATACCTTGATATGGCTCGCCGCCATCCGGTTGGATATTGATAAATAATACGCCTTGACCAGTAGCGCCCAGTTCAGCAAACGCTTCTTTAGCATGCAGCATATTATTCCACGCTTGTACGTGCTCGTCAGTATCATCTTTCCAGCTGGCAAGAGCGCGGATAATACCGTTTTGATCACATTCAGCCATCGCCCAATTCAGCAAACTATCGCTATCTGATGATTGCAATTGAATCGACAAGCGACCATTGATTTTAACAGTACCAATCAGCAAACTTGCAGCCGTCAACATCTCACCGAGTAAGCGTTTTAGTGCTTCAGGATAAGGCTTTTGCGCAATGGTCGTCGCATAGCTACGCGATAAGCGCACCACATCACCGCGGACCGGAGAGTCTTCAATAAAAAAGCGTTGGCGAATGTCGTTATCTTGCATCAGATCAGTATTTTGTTCAGGAGCATTCGGAGTTTGGGTATCTTGGGTCATAGGTCATTTATAAGATTAAGAAGTTGCTAGCTTTATGGGGATAGATGCGGATTTATCAATCGTATCTATAGTAGATACACTTTTAAAAAAATACAGTGCTATTGGGTTTAATTATTCGCAGCTTCTTTCTGCGTAGGC